>OFGO01002067.1_pt1 | contig 12517 bp, 10 predicted proteins | sample 1521761 | NCBI WGS metagenome assembly OFGO01 (sample SAMEA3504128, study PRJEB24116) | mouse gut metagenome | biome: mouse gut; feature: mouse-associated habitat; material: faeces | place: Denmark | collected 2011
GATCATGGAGTTGAAGCCGCCGATGGTGTCGGCTTCCAGCCCGCTCATAGAGCCGCTGCGGTCAAGGATAAAGACGATCTCGGTTAAGTTCTTTTTCATGATGAATCCTCCCATATAGAAAAACTGTGACTGCTTTTGCTTACAGTCACAGTATAGGAGAAATCGTCTTCGGTTTGGTCGCATGGAAAGCGACATTCAAAACATATCGCGGAACAATTCGCTCTCGATGTCAGCGACATTATCCAGCGGGATTTTCGTCCCGTCCATGAGCATCATCAGGCGTTCAAACTCGTCTATCTTTTTGAGGTTTCCGCTCTTTGTCACATACGCCCCGCCGGACTTCTTTGCGTCCGGGACGAAGTAGGTGACGGTCAGCGCAGGATGGTCGCCAAGCCTTTCCATGAGGATCTGCTGCTTTCTGTCCAGCGCCTCTTTTTCCTCTTCACTGAGGTCGATCTTTTCATCTGTCAGCCGTCCTGTTTCATGAATTGCGTCATCGTACCCGGTGAGAGCGGCGAAAGGAGAGAACTGCGCGGCTCTGTCCAGCATCGGCATCTGCGGTCTTTTTGATGAGACATGGTGAGGGAGATTGATGATGTCCTTGTAATCATCGCTCATGCCTTGTGACCTCCAATCTGTTCATTCCGGTCCTTTGCCGTCGCTCCCTCCGAAAGATTCATCCCCTTGAGAATGGCGTTTTTCCCGAATTTCTTTTTGATGGTGAGCATGGCTTGCTGTACTTTCTTTTCCCGTGCCAGCTCTTCGTCTTCCTGCTTGCGCTTCGCGTCAAGCGCAGCATAATCGGTGAAGAGGTCAAGCTGCTCATAATTGTCCTTAGAAGAAGGAGCAGAGGCTTCGTCAATCACATGGGTCGCTGTGATGTTCAGCCGCCGGATGAGCAAGCTCTTGTCTGTAATCCGGTCGAATAATTCCCCGGCGGCATCCATGATCTGCTTCGTGGAAGAGGTGTAGCGTTCCAGATTGATTGTGCCGTGGGCGTGTTTCGGTATCTGCCGCCCGTAGTGATCCTTCACGACTTCGCCGCGATACTTCCTCCTGCGTTCCGGGTCGGTCAGGTTCTCAATGTCATAGCCTATCGTGACAACGAGCTGGTTAGTGACAAAGCCTTTGTCAACCAAGTCCATCGAGAGAAGGTCTGCCATTTCCCGGAGAACGAGCCGCGCTTTGTCTGCCTCATAAGGTTGGTGCAACACCTGTCCCGATCCCAAGCTGTTGCTTTCCGGTTTGTACGCCTTGACAGCTTCAACCGTGCAAGGCTCCCAGCCCCATGCGTGGTCAATCAGCAGCTCCGCATTCTTGCCGAAGAGCTTGTAAAGCAAGTCTTCATCTGTGATGGAACGACGGGCAACATCGCCCATCGTGAACATCCCGTTCTCTTCAAGCTTCTTGGCATATCCTTTGCCTACCCGCCAGAAATCGGTGAGGGGCTGGTGTGACCAAAGCGTCTTGCGATAACTCATCTCATCCAGCTCGGCAATGCGGACTCCGTTCTTATCTGCTGGAATGTGCTTGGCGACAATATCCATCGCCACTTTGCAGAGGTAGAGGTTTGATCCGATCCCCGCTGTTGCCGTGATACCGGTTGTCGAGAGGACATCCAGAATGATCTTCATGGCGAGGTCATGGGGAGACAGCTTGTAGGTGGCGAGGTAGTCGGTGACATCCATGAACACCTCGTCGATGGAGTAGACGATGATGTCCTCCGGCGCAACATACTTCATGTAAACCTGATAGATGCGGGTGCTGTGCTCCATGTAGTAAGCCATGCGCGGCGGCGCGATGATGAAGTCAATGGCAAGGGACGGATTCTCTTGCAGCTCGGAGAAGAGATACGACGAGCCTTCCAGCTTTCGCCCCGGCGCGTCATGCTGCCGTCCGGCGTTTGCTTCCTTGACGCGCTGCTTGACTTCAAACAGCCTCCCACGCCCGGAGATACCGTAGCTCTTGAGAGAGGGTGTGACCGCAAGGCAGATGGTCTTGTCCGTCCGGCTCTCGTCCGCAACGACGAGGTTTGTGTCCAGCGGGTCTAAGTTTCTCTCGCGGCATTCAACCGAAGCATAAAAGCTTTTTAGGTCGATTGCGATATAGATGCGCTGCTTCATGCTTCGGATGCCTCCTTTCACTTGATACGGTTTTGTCCGCTTTTCAGGTGTGCCTTGATGCTTTCGATTGTTTCAGGAACAGTCTGATTAGTTGTATCAATTACATTTGCTTCGTATTTCCCTAAATCGCAGAACTGTTCCCACATGACTTCTACTAACTCGGTGTTAGTTTTCAAATCCAGCTTCGACCGTTCCACTGCCCGTCTCAGTGTTATTTCTCTGGAAGCTCGCAGCACAATGTAATGCACATCATATCCTTCGCGTGCTGCCCCCAGCCACGGCTCTAAAAACCACGGACCGACAATTCCATCTACATACACATCGTAGCCGCCTCTGACAAATCGTTTTGCAGTCTCCAAAAACGCTTCAATCACCACTCCGTTTTGTGCGTTTGACTCCGGTAAATATGGGGGGATTGCACCTTTTTTGAGATAGTGAAAGAAATCATCTGTTCTGATACAAACGGACTTATCCATATCCGATTCCATAGCGGCTTTATCAGCCACAGTGCTTTTACCTGTCCCGGGTGAACCGGTTATAATCGTGATTCTTCCATGTGTCATCTAATCAACTTCCTCTTGTTCCTGCTTGTCCAATATCGCTTTCATTATAAATAAAGGCTTATTTCTTGTTCGGGTTGATTTTCCCTTTGGTAAGTACGGTAACAGCAGTGCCGCCCACCATTACAACGACGCCAAGCGCCGCTTTTCCAGCTCTTTTTATTTGCTGCGCCCGCTCGCTACGGCAGTGCTCGCAATATTTATACTTGTACCCTTCCGGTAGCGGACGCTGACACTTTTTATTTTTACAAAGTTTCTGGCTCATCTTTCTGTTCCTCCAAACGCAGTGCAGGGTTGTCGCTTGGCAACGCCAAGATTCGATTCTCTATCTCAGGCAGCTTTTGCGTCCAATAGTTTTCCGGTGACGGATCGATCATGTCCAGCCTCTCGACAAAACCCTTTGTTTCAAGATAGGTTCTCTGGATGAACTTTGCGTAATACTCCAAACTCACTTTTGCCGCTTCGGTTTCGCCCATTTCCTGATAAGCGATGGCTTCGGCAAGGGACACCATGTTTACGGCGCATAAGCTTTCTCGCAGTTCATTCATCCGTGCATTTATCTTTTCAGGCGTTGCGCCGGATAAAATCTTGCCCCATGTAGATTCCGGCTGATTTTTAATAAACGCAGCATTTGCGCTCTGGCTCTGCATCAATAGATTTCGGCTGTTTTCGGCATCTGACACGAGCTGCATGAGAGCCATTTCCTTCAACCTCGGATTCTGAATGGCGGCAGCTTGGATTAGCTTTTGCTGGCAGCTATACGCCGTCGCAAGCCGATCATACTCCTGACCTTGCCGGACTTCTTCAACTGCGACTTGAACAAATTGAATTTGCTCCGCAATTTGAGCCATTTGCATTTGTGTGGCGTAATTCGTCATTGCTTGTGAAAGCTCAGGAGACAGCTTGACCTTGCCGAGCGAAACGGTCGAAACAATTTTCTTCGTTTCGGGGTTGATGAGGTTTGCCATAAGCGAGCCATCTTTTTTCGTCATGAGCTTTAGTGCACTGCTTGCTATTTTTGTTTTTTGCTCATCCGTGAGGATCACCTGATAAGCTTCTTCGGGAATAGCAGCTTTGACAGCGCTGACAAACGCTGGAGCAGAGTAAAGCGTTTTCTCAATGCGATTGAACAACCGTCCTGCGCTTCCAATCAATGGTTTAGCGACCTCAGGAACGCTGTCGAAGCATTTTACTACGCTTTCCGTATAATCGGTTAAGCTGCTTGTTTGATTTGACTCTGACGATACATGAATGATTTCTTCCATTTGGAGTCCCCCTTATTTTTGTATTCATTTAGAGGGTTTGCAAAAGCTGCGAACCGGTTACGCTCCGAGCAAGCTCTGGTCAAAGGCGAACAGCGCCTCATTGATCTCAAAGATGTTATAGTTTCCGTGCTCAATGAAATACTCAATGATGATGTCAAACTTGTTCGAGTGCGAGAGGGCAAAGCCCGCTTTCATGAGCATTTCTTTTGTCTCGTCCAGCGGCAGCTCTAAGGCAATCGCAAAGGCGAGTGCTGTGGGTTTCGACGGTTTGTAAAGCCGGTCGCTGCGGATCTTCGAGAAGAGCTTGCGGTCGATGTTCGCTTTCTTGTAACACTGCGCGTCGGTCATGCCTTTCTCGTCAATTTTCCGAAGCAGCATTTCGGAGAAGCTTTCGTCGATCTGCGAAAGTGCATCATCCAGTGTTTTTGCACTTGCCGCCATTGGAGCAGCCAGTGGGGCACCGAATGTCTCTTCTTCCGGCTCGTCCGAAAGCATCCGCATCCGGCGCAACCGCTCCGAACGGCTGTCGGTATGCTCGTCCACATAGTTATCGTCTATGTATGCAGCAATGTCAGAGAACAGCTTCTCGCCGATCTGATATGTCTTGCGGTCGAAGATGACAATGTAGACGGTCATGTCATTTTCCAGAAGGAAGTCGCTGATCGTGTCAATAGCGACCTTGAGCGCCTGGTCTTTCGGATAGCCGTAGATACCCGATGAGATCAGCGGAAAGGCAACCGTCTCGCAGCCGTGCTCCTTCGCAAGCAGAAGGGAAGTGCGGTAGCAGGAAACGAGCTTTTCCCGTTCTCCGTGTTTACCGTCCCGCCAGCGCGGTCCGACGGCATGGATCACATACTTGCAAGGCAGGCGGTACGCCTTGGTAATCTTGGCGCCGCCGGTCTCGCAGCCGCCCAGCGTCCGGCACTCGGCCAGCAGCTCCGGCCCCGCCGCCCGGTGGATGCAGCCATCCACGCCGCCGCCGCCCAGTAGAGATCTGTTGGCAGCGTTGACGATAGCATCCACAGCCATTTGGGTTATGTCGTTGTGTACAATTTCAAGAGACATTCTTTCACCACCAACTTTTTATGTATTGGTCTATGCGCGTCATCATCGCCCCGCGAAGAAATTGCCGCACAGAGACGCCAAAGTAAACTGCGCCAAATAATCGGAGATTACCTGATCCAGGCCCTGCCACAGGGCAAGCGTCCGGCAGTCTTTGCTCCGAGGACAGGCATCCTGGCTCGGTTCCAGACAGGCGACGGGAGCCAGTGGCCCTTCCATCAGTTCAAGGATTGACTTTACATTGTATTCCTCCGGGGGGCGGTTCAGCCGGTAGCCGCCCCCCTTTCCCCGCATGGCGGCAAGCAATCCGCCTTTTACCAGCTCTTTCACTACAATCTCCAAATATTTTTCCGAGATATCCTGACGGGCCGCCACATCCCTCAGCGGTACGAAACGGTCCCCCTGATGCTCAGCGACATCCACCAGAAACCGCAGCGCGTATCTGCCTTTTGTAGAAATCATCATACCCCCCCTCCTTTCCCTATTGTACCACGAGGTTAATAGGAAATTCAAGTGCTCTCTTGTTCGTCCGGCCTTTCATTGAAGTCCATACGGTAGGAGCAAGGACTTCTTGACATGCTCGGGAGCTACATGTTATCATGATACGAATTATCACAACAGCCCAGTAAAATCGGTGCGGAGCCATTCCAATTTTTATCAAATTCAACAAACGGCATTCTCTGGCGCACGCCTCCGTGCGCCGGAATTTGCCGCGGCAGCTATGGCCGGAGAGCGGCCAAGGCAGGAGGCAGACGTATGAATCATACGGGGGGACTTCCGGAACGGAGCGGAGAGTGCGCTTCGGCCGTCAAATCCCATGACCACAATATACAGAGCGTCCAAAACTTGGAGGCCGTCATCAACGAGGGCCTGCGCGTCTCTCTGTTGGCGGAGACGCCGGACCAGTCCCTGAAGGTACTGCTCAAATACCTGGGGAAAGCGCTGAACGGGGATCGTACTTACATCTTTGAACACAGCGAGTCCGGCTATGACGACAACACCTACGAGTGGACCGCCGACGGCGTGAAGCCGGAGATCGGCAATCTGCAGCATGTCCCTCCGGAGGTGTGCGCCAGCTGGTATCGGAACTTCAGCGTGGGCAAGCATATTGTCATCAAGCGTCTGGAGGATATTCATAAGAGCGACCCCCTCCAGTACGAGAATCTGAAGCAGCAATGCATCCACTCCCTTGTGGTGGTCCCCCTCTATGACGGCAGCCGGATCATCGGCTTCTACGGCGTGGACAATCCCCCGGTGAAGTCGCTGGAGTACGCGTCCAACATGCTCCAGACTGCGGCCTACTTTATTGTATCCTCCCTGAAGCGGCGTAATCTGGTCCGGGAGCTTCAAAAGCGGAGCTATCTGGAGGGCAGACACAGCCTGGAGGACATTCTGGAGGGCGCCAGAACAGGCATCTGGACCATCGAGCTGGAGGAGGGCTGCCAGCCCAGGATGTACGCCGGCCGGACCATGCGCATTCTTCTGGGCGTGGCCGACAAGATTACCCCGGAGGAGTGCTACCGGCGCTGGTTTCAAAATATTGACCCAGATTACGTGGAGATGGTGCAGGAGGCGGTGCGGGAGATTCTGGAGACCGGGCGCGCCGAGGTCATCTATCCCTGGAACCACCCCCAGCTGGGCAAAATTTACGTCCGCTGCGGCGGCGTGCCCGACAAGACCTTTCAAAAACCCGGCGTCAGCCTGAACGGATACCACCAGGACATTACGGACACCATGGTAACCAGAAAGAAGCAGGAGCAGTCCATCATGGAGCTGCTGGAACGGGTAAGGCAAGCCAACTCGGCCAAGAGCGAATTTCTCTCCCACATGTCCCACGACCTGCGCACGCCCATCAACGGAATCCTGGGAATGCTTTCCATCATGGAAAAGTGCCAGGACGACCCGGAGCGCCAGAAGGAGTACCGGCGGAAGATCCGCATTTCAACGGAGCATCTGCTCTCCCTGGTGAACGACGTGCTCCAGATCAGCAAGCTGGAGAGCGGGAGGCCGACGGCGGAGGAGGAGCCCTTCGACCTCCGCGACACCCTGTCCGACTGCGTCACCATCCTGTCCGCCCTTGCGGAGGAGAAAGAGGTCAGCCTGGAGCTGGAGGAACCCGTCCTGCCCCACAGCAGGGTCATCGGCAATCCGCTGCACATGAAGCAGATCCTGATGAATGTCATCGACAACGCCATCCAGTACAACCGCCCCAACGGGTCGGTGTCCATCGCGGCGGAGGAAACCGACTTCCAAGACGGGACCGCCTCCTTCCGATTTGCGGTCCGGGACACGGGCATCGGCATTGGGGAGGACTTCAAAAAGCATATCTTTGATCCCTTCACCCAGGAGCACCAGGGCGCTCGGACCAATTACAACGGCGTCGGGCTGGGCATGACCATCGTCAAAAATCTGGTGGACCAGATGCACGGGTCCGTTGAGATTGACAGCCAGGTGGGCAAGGGCAGCGTGGTTCGAATCACCCTGTCCCTCCGGGCCGACGGAGTCCAGGGCGGCCGGCCCTCGGACGGCGACTGGGCCGTTCCCAACAATGTCGCCGGCATGCGGGTCCTTCTGGTGGAGGATAACGAGATTAACTGCGAGATCATGGAGTTTATTCTGCGGGACGCGGGGACAGAGGTGGTCACCGCCCACGATGGAAAGGCCGCCGCGGACGCTTTCTCGGCCTCCTCGCCGGGGAGCTTTGACTGCGTGCTCATGGACCTGATGATGCCCGTCATGAGCGGATTTGAGGCGGCCCGGGTGATCCGCGGCATGGACCGGCCGGACGCGGAGACCGTGCCCATCATCGCCCTGTCGGCAAACGCCTTTGAGGAGGACGTGGCGCTGGCCAAGGATGCCGGGATGAACGAGCACCTGGCAAAGCCGGTGAACATCCGGAAGATGTTCCAGACCATGAGCCGGCTCAGGCCCCCTGCCCCCGCCGGCGCCTCCCTCTGAGCTGAGCGCAGCGATCCCCCGGCCGGGGGATCGTTTTTTTACGCCCCTCCCGCTCTCCGCTTGACTTTTCCCCCGCCCCTCTGGTAAGATTATAGTATTAAACTGGGTTGGTATGCCCAATGGAAAATGTGAGGTATCGCCATGAAGAAAAGCTACGGCAACGACTCCATCTCCGCCCTGAAGGGGGCCGACCGGGTCCGGAAGCGCCCCGGGGTCATCTTCGGCTCCGACGGGCTGGAGGGCTGCGAGCACGCCGTGTTCGAGATCATGTCCAACTCCATCGACGAGGCCCGGGAGGGCCACGGCACGCTCATCACCGTCACCCGATTTGAGGACGGCTCCATCCAGGTAGAGGATCAGGGCCGGGGCTGCCCCGTGGATTGGAACGAGAAGGAGCAGAAATTCAACTGGGAGCTGGTATTCTGCGAGCTGTACGCCGGCGGCAAGTACAATAACGACGGCGGGGACAACTATGAGTACTCCTTGGGCCTCAACGGCCTGGGCTCCTGCGCCACCCAGTACGCCAGCGAATTTATGGACGTCACCGTGTGGCGGGAGGGAAAGAAGTACTCCCTCCACTTCGAGAAGGGGGAGAACATCGGCGGGCTGAAATCTGAGCCCACCGACCGGGGCAAAAAGACGGGCACCACCATCCGCTGGAAGCCCGACCTGGAGGTGTTCACCGATATCGCCATCCCCGTGGACTACTATCTGGACGTGATGAAGCGGCAGGCGGTGGTCAACGCCGGGGTAACCTTCCGGTTCAAGAATCAGGTAGGAGGCAGATTTGAGACCACCGATTTCCAGTACGACAACGGCATCGTGGACTACGTCTCCGAGCTGGCCGGGGAGGACGCCCTTACCGCCCCCGTTTTCTGGCAGACTGAACGGAAGGGCCGGGACCGGGCGGACAAGCCGGAGTACAAGGTGAGGCTTTCGGTGTCTTTCTGCTTCTCCAACAAGGTGCAGGTAGTGGAGCACTACCACAACTCCTCCTGGCTGGAGCACGGCGGCTCCCCGGAGAAAGCCATGCGCTCGGCCTTTGTCTCCGCCATCGACGGCTGGCTCAAGGGGCAGAACAAGTACACCAAGGGGGAAAGCAGAATTACCTTCCCCGACATCCAGGACGCCCTGGTGCTGGTGAGCAACAACTTCTCCACCCAGACCTCCTATGAGAACCAGACCAAAAAGGCCATCAACAACAAGTTCGTTCAGGAGGCCATGACGGAATTTCTCCGCGCCCAGATGGAGGTCTATTTCATCGAAAATCCCGCCGACGCCCAGAGGATCGCCGAGCAGGTCTTAATCAACAAGCGGGCCCGGGAAAACGCGGAAAAGACCCGGCTGAACATCAAGAAGAAGCTCACCGGGACCATGGATATCTCCAACCGGGTGCAGAAATTCGTCCCCTGCCGCACCCGGGACGTGAACCGCAGCGAGCTGTATATCGTGGAGGGCGACTCGGCTCTGGGCAGCGTGAAGCAGGCTCGGGACGGGGAGTTCCAGGCCATCATGCCCATCCGAGGCAAAATTCTCAACTGCCTCAAGGCCGACTACGGGAAGATTTTCAAGAGCGAAATCATCACCGACCTGTTGAAGGTGCTGGGCTGCGGCGTGGAGGTCCACGACAAGCGGGCCAAGGATATGGCCGCCTTCGACCTGAGCGCCCTGCGGTGGAACAAAATCGTCATCTGCACCGACGCCGACGTGGACGGCTTCCAGATCAGGACTCTGGTGCTCACCATGCTCTACCGCCTCACCCCCACCCTGATCCAGAAGGGCTACGTCTACATCGCCGAGTCCCCCCTGTTCGAGATCACCTGCAAGGAAAAGACCTGGTTCGCCTACTCCAACAAGGAGAAGGACGACATCGTGGCCACCCTCCAGGGGAAAAGGTACGATGTCCAGCGCTCCAAGGGCCTGGGTGAGAACGAGCCGGAGATGATGTGGCTGACCACCATGTCCCCGGATACCCGGCGGCTCATCAAGGTCATGCCCGAGGACGTGGAACAGACCGCCCGGATGTTTGACCTCCTCCTGGGGGACGACCTCACCGGCCGGAAAACCCATATCGCCGACCACGGGCACGAATTTTTAGAGCTGGCGGATATTTCCTAGGAGGGTGCGATGAAAAAGAAATTACTGCCCGCCCTCTGCGCCTTGCTGCTGGTCGCCGCCGCCGCTTTTGCCATACTGTGGCGGCAGGAGGCGGCCCGAAACGCAGACAATTTGAACCGGCTATGGCTGGCTGCGGCGGTGTCTGGTGAAACCGTCATTACGGAGTACCGGCAGAATGGCGAAGAACCTCCGCCTTGTCAGGTCATTTCAGAACTGCGGGTCATGGGGGACGCCTGCTGCCTGTCAAAGGGCGCCGGGCCGGACTACACCGATTTAAACGCCGTCTACGGCATTCTGTCCCTGTACCCGGAGCGGTGCTCCTATGTGACAGAGGAACTGCTTCTGGTCTTTCAGGCCGCCTCTGAGGAGGGGCTGAACGGCTTTAACTGGCCCCTACGGGTCAATGAGCTGCGCAATTTGCTGGAACATGGATCATAGAAAATACGGATATTAGATAGGACTGAAGCAAATGGCCAAGAAGAAAACGCCAAACGAGGATAAAAAGCGCGCCTCCGACCCCAACGTGATGGGTCTGCGGGCGGAGGTGCTGGAGCAGCCCATCACCCGGACCCTGGAGATCAACTACATGCCCTACGCCATGTCGGTCATCATCTCCCGGGCCATCCCGGAGATCGACGGCTTCAAGCCCTCCCACCGCAAGCTGCTGTACACCATGTACCAGATGAAGCTGCTGGGGGGCGGGCGGACCAAGTCGGCCAACATCGTGGGCCAGACCATGAAATTAAACCCCCACGGGGACGCCGCCATCTACGACACCATGGTTCGCCTCTCACGGGGCTATGGGGCGCTGCTCCACCCCCTGGTGGACAGTAAGGGCAACTTCGGCAAGGTGTACTCCCGGGACATGGCCTGGGCGGCCAGCCGGTACACCGAGGCCCGCCTGGACCCCATCTGCGCCGAGCTGTTTCGGGACATCGATCAGGACACGGTGGACTTTGTGGACAACTACGATGGCAAGCTGAAGGAACCCACCCTTCTGCCCACCTCCTTTCCCAACGTGCTGGTATCCGCCAACAAGGGCATCGCCGTGGGCATGGCCAGCGACCTGTGCGGCTTCAACCTGGGGGAGGTGTGCGACACCACCATCGCCTTCCTGAAAAACCCGGACCACGACATCATGACCACCCTCAAGGCCCCCGACCTGCCCACCGGCGGCGAGCTGCTCTACGATGCTTCCGCCCTGTCTGAAATTTACCGCACCGGCCGGGGTTCCTTCAAGGTGCGCGCCCGGTGGCGCTATGTGAAGGAGGAGAACCTCATCGAGGTCTATGAGATTCCCTACTCCACCACCAGCGAGGCCATCCTGGACAAGGTGTCCGAGCTGCTCAAGACGGGCAAGCTGAAGGAGATCGCCGACATGCGGGACGAGACCGACCTGTCCGGCCTGAAGCTGACCATCGACTTAAAGCGGGGCACAGACCCGGAGAAGCTGATGGCCAAGCTGTTCAAGCTCACCCCCCTGATGGACAGCCAGAGCTGCAACTTCAACATCCTCATCGCCGGCTTCCCCAAAGTGCTGGGGGTGCGGGAAATTCTGGATGAGTGGACCGCCTGGCGGATGGATTCAGTGCGCCGGCGGGTATACTTCTCCATGAATAGGAAGAAGGAGAAGCTGCACCTTTTAAGGGGCCTGCGGCGCATTCTGCTGGATATCGACCGGGCCATCAAGATTATCCGGGACACCGAGGAGGACGCCGAGGTTATCCCCAACCTGATGATCGGCTTCGGCATCGACCAGGTTCAGGCGGAGTATGTGGCGGATATCCGGCTGCGGAACATCAACAAGGAATATATCCTCAAGCGCACCCAGGAGGTGGACGCGCTCGCCGACGAGATCGCCGACCTGGAGGACATGGTCAACTCCCCCAAGCGCATCCGGAAAATCATTGTGGATGAGCTGAACGAGGTCAAGAAGAAGTACGCCGTCCCCCGGCGGACCCAGATTGTCTACGACCACATGGATGAGCCGGTGATGACGGCGGAGGAGGAGGTCCCCGACTACCCGGTCCGCCTGTTCTTCTCCAAGGAGGGCTATCTGAAAAAAATCACCCCCCAGTCCCTGCGGATGGCCAGCGACCAGAAGTACAAGGAGGGGGACGGCCCCTATCTCCAGTGGGAGGCCAATAACCGGGATGAGCTGCTGGTGTTCACCGACAAGCAGCAGTGCTACAAGACCCGGCTTTCCGACTTCGACGACACCAAGGCCAGCGTCCTGGGGGACTTTCTGCCCTCCAAGCTGGGGATGGACCCGGAGGAGCGGGCCATTTGGGCCTGCGTCCCCGGGGACTACGCGGGACATGTGCTGTTCTTCTTTGCCAACGGCAAGGCCGCCCGGGTGGAGCTGTCCGCCTACCGGACCCAGACCCGGCGGAAGAAGCTCACCGGGGCCTACTCGGACAAATCCCCCCTG
>OFGO01002078.1_pt1 | contig 12479 bp, 13 predicted proteins | sample 1521761 | NCBI WGS metagenome assembly OFGO01 (sample SAMEA3504128, study PRJEB24116) | mouse gut metagenome | biome: mouse gut; feature: mouse-associated habitat; material: faeces | place: Denmark | collected 2011
ACCACCAGCAACAAGCAGCTGAACTTTTTGCAGCATATTTACCGCAGTCTGAACGCGGACGGGAAAGCCCGCGCCGCTGTGGTGCTGCCGGATAACGTCCTCTTTGCCGACGGTGAGGGGGAGAAAATCCGGATTGACCTGCGTCCAGTCTTTCATTGAGATTGGCAACCTGCTCATTGAGGCTAAGGAGCAGTTGACAAAACATGGTGGTTGGATGAACTGGCTGGATGATGAAGTTGGCATTTCCTACCGAATGGCCGAACGCTATATGCAATTGGCGAGGGCATACGCAAATTCGACATCGGTGACGGATTTGGGCATGACAAAAGCCTTGGCGTTGTTGGCCTTACCAGAAGCCCAGCGAGAGAGTTTTATCAGCGAACCGCATGAGGTAAATGGACAACAGAAAACAGTCAACGATATGTCCGTCCGTGAAATACGTCATATCATTCATGAGAAAATGGAACCTGCCAAAACTGATAATATCGCCGCTAAAGGAACCGGCGAATCTTCATCCAAACTAAAAACCATCTTTAACCCAAATCTTGGCTCTAATAATCGGAAATCCCCAGAAATACAACCAAAACAATCTGATTTAAGAGTTCTTACCGATGATATCGGGTCTGCTCAAACGCATCTCGACAACATCATGAAGGTTCTGAATGAACAAGCATCAGATGACATTGGGCAAGGGCGGATCGCTGATGATCTGCGTTCTCTCTATAGCAAAATCTTGCAATGTCTGAATTTAGCGAAACTTGAGATACCAGCTAATTGATGTTAATTTGGCAGAAGCACACCCCTCCAAGCGAGGGGTGCTTCTGTTTTAGCTATCCGAAACAGGTTTGCGATACACATAATATGGCAGTTTTTCTACACGGCAAAAACCTTCCGGAGTTAGCAGTAAAATATCTTGTAACGTAGCCAACTCATGTGGAAAAATAATAGGCTCTCGCACCACAGACATACCAGTGCTGATGCTTCTCGACATTCCACGCGACTGCCCGTCCGAAAAGGAGAGATCTTCAGCAAGGTTACTCCCTTTATTTTCTCCCAGGCTCCTGCTACTGCTATCATTTATGCTGTTCTGCCTGACATTGATCGTACCTATCATATCGCTGATCGTCTTCTGGTTTTCCGGATCAGTTACACTAAGGATCGCTTTATACTGGCAGTTGTCAACAATGATCTGACGGGATTCCTTTCCATAAATTTTATCGAGCTGAGCCAGGCTCTGCACAACCAAGCAAATCGTTACGCCCTTACTTCGGAGAGTGGAGACGGCATTTTGAATCACATCGATCTTTCCCAAGCGGGGAAATTCATCCAGCAGAAGCAGAACAGGAGGCAGCTCTTCCCCGTTGCTATATTTGTCTGGCCGCCGCTCCAGGGTTCGGATGAGCTGTGTCAGCATCATCGTTATGGCTCCGTCCCACTGTCCAAGCTTGTCCTCCGGTATCCGCATGAAGATATTGTGATCTTCCAAGTCCTCCCATCGTATCATGTCATCACATTTTGTAAAAGCAGCTTTGATTCGATTATCAGTGGCAAAAACCATAACCCGATTGCTCAATTCCGCGCTAATACCCATCAACATCTTGTTATCCTCTGGGTACTCGATTCCCCGGAATTGATTGATGTGCATGATAGCGGCCTCATTGCCGCTATTGCCGATCTCTTCGATCAATTCCCCGATAGGCTTCGATTGAATGAGCGTCATAGCCTGGTTAAATGTCCCTTGCAGCAATTCGCCGGTATGCGGATCACGCTCCGCTAGTCCACAGACATACAGGATCACTGCGGTCAAGATATTCTGTGCGGCCTGGCTCCAAAACGGTTCCTGAACATTAGGCTGGACAGGAATAATTGCCTGGGCAATCTCACGGGCCTTTTGAACTAAATCGTCCTGGTTCCCTTCGCGCAAAAGATAAAACGGATCATATCTGAACGTCACCTTTTTCTTCACTTGTGAGAAATCAAAAACCTTAACTGGATATTTTGTTTTTCGCACTAAAGGCCAGTTTTTTGATAATTCCCCTTTGATATCAATGGCAAAAAACGTGCCACCCCATGTACCTAATGTAGGAATGGCAATGCAGGAACTTTTACCGCTGCCAGCTCCGCCAACAACTAAAATATGCCCATCCTTATCTTGAGGCTTCCCTATGTAATACGTTTTTTGAGTGCTATGGTGATTCCTGATTCCAAAGAAGAAATTTGCACTTTGCTGTTCGGTATGGAGCATATAGGGTGGGAATTTAACACCGATCCTCTCCGTGGACTGATCTTCAATAAACCGGGTATATGTGTCTGTCATTTTTGCATCATCAGGCATGATTTACACCACCTGTTTCGTTATGTGTTTTGCAGAGCAGCCCATTTCTGTCACACCTTGCCCACAGCACTTTCTGTTATACTCAGTATCAGGAGGTGTACACAATGGACACAGGGCTAAACGACTTGGAGAAAATGAAACTCCTGCGCCGAAGACGTGAACGGAATGAGCGTGAAGAGCAAAGGAAGGAGGACAATCACTGGTGCTTTGTGGCTGGTGCTCTAGTTGCCAAGTACCTCAAGACCGATTTGGGAATTACAGTCTACAAAGGAAAGGACGCTGCCGAGAAAAACAAGGCTGCGTTCACACCGTTGGAAAACATCCTGTCCTATCTTGCTGACCACAAAGATTTCACCGCACAGATAGCTTCTGGGGTGCGTGATCCTCCAGATTTCCCTTGACCTATATTTTGGGGTGCAGTTACACATTGAAGGGAAAGGAGGTAATTTCCCTTGGCAATTTATGGATTTAACATTGCGCCAATCTCTAGGTTGCGTGGGGAATCAGTCGCTAAAACAGCTGCCTATATCCTCCGCAAAAACATCGCCGACTCATACCTTGGCATGACCCATTACTACGCCTACGAGAAAGACCTGCTCTATTCTGAGATCCTAATTCCTGACAACGCGCCAAAGGATTTCCTTGACCTGACCATGCTTTTGGCCGCTATCGACCGTGCGGAAAAGCGATACGACGCCAGGACAGGTCGGGTTGTGCGGCTTTCTCTCCCCAATGACAAAGAGTTTTCAGATAGGGAACGAATTGAGTTGGCAAGGAGTTTTGTCAAGGAGACATTTGTTAACCAGGGGATGTGCGCCATTATGGCGATTCATGAGGGGCGAAAGGAAGATCCCGCAAAGAATAATCCTCACGCCCATATCCTGCTCTCTGATCGTCCAGTCGATTCCAACGGCTTTTGCTCCAAGAAAGACCGTAGTTGGAATACCGTAGAGCAACTGCGCAAGTGGCGGGCAGCGTGGGCGGAGGCGCAGAACAGGGCTTTCATAGAGAGGGGGCTAGAGGTGTGCGTCAGTCACGAGAGTTTGGAAGTGCAGGGTATCGACCGGGAGCCAACACGTCCACTTGGCCGTGCGGCCACTGCCCTGGAAAGAAAAGGCATACAGACCGAGGTCGGCAACAGGAACCGTGAGATCGTGGCCCGACTAAAAGAAAAAGAGGAAAAGGCGCGTCTCCGGCGGCAAAAACACAGAGAACACAGGCATGACAGAGGAAGGTGATATGTGAACGTATGACACTTAAATTGGGTGATATATTCTCTATTTAGCAGCCAAGATACAATATTTCAAAACAGAAAGGAGGACGTGCTATGATAGCCTCATGCGTGATGCCGGGAACTTATCCCATGCCAAAGTATGGGACAACAATGTTTCCAGAACAATCTGCTCCCAAGAAAAGCAGAGCGGAGGTTCCCATCAGCGAGAAATGTCTGCTCACCTTGGAGGAAGCCGCGGCCTATACCGGAATTGGCATCTGCAAGCTGAGGGAGATGTCCAATGATGAGCGGTGCGATTTTGTGCTGTGGAACGGCACCAAACGTATGCTGAAAAAAGACAAGCTCAAGGCGTATCTCGAAGCGGCATATTCCATCTGAACCACCGGGGCTGCATCGCAAGGTGCAGCCCCCTCTACAAAAGGAGATGAATTCACATGGCAAAAAGATATGATGACAGGCACAGGCTCTTGAGAACCGGAGAGAGACAGCGCAGTTCAGGGACCTACGAATACCGCTGGACAGCGCGAAATGGCAAAAGCCATTCGATCTCCGCCGAAACACTGGAGGAGCTTCGCAAAAAGGAAGAGGATGTGCTAAAGGACAAGTCTGACGGCATCCTTGTTGGCGCGGAAAATGTTAAACTGGATGACATCTACGGCTTGTGGTGTCATTTGAAGCGTGGGCTGGCGGATAACACATTTCAAAACTACAAATATCTCTATGAAATGTTCGTCCAACCGAAAATCGGCCAGATCCGGATCAAACAGATAAAACGATCCGATGTAAAGAACCTCTACAACTATCTGCTGGAAGAACGCGGCCTCAAAGTGAACACCATAGATGGCGTCCACACTGTGCTGCATCAGGTGCTGACAGTCGCTGTCGAGGAAAACTACATCAGGATCAATATTGCCGACAACATTCTGAAAGAGCTGAAACAGAGCCACAACATTGAAGCCCCACACCGAAAAGCACTGACCGTTGCAGAGCAGGAGCTTTTCATCGGTTATCTCAAGCGTGAGAACGTCAAATATCATCACTGGTATCCGGTATTTAAAGTCATGGTGGAAACCGGGATGCGTGTTGGTGAAGTGACTGGCCTTCGTTGGGAAGACGTTGACTTTAACGCCAATCTGATTTCTGTGAACCACACCCTTGTTTATTACGACCACAGGGTGGACGGAAAGAACAGTTGCTATTTCAACGTACATCCGACCAAGACCAAAGCCGGCACAAGGACGATTCCCATGCTCCCCGGTGTAAAAGAGGCCCTGCTGATGGAGAAAGCATACCAGGAGTTCAACCAGATCAAGTGCCGCATGACAGTGGACGGCTTTACGGATTTCATCTTCATCAACAGGTATGGAGATTGCCAGCATCAAGGGACGCTCAACAAGGCCCTTCGGCGAATCATCCGGGACTGCAACGATGAGCAGTTGGAAAAGCTCAAAAATCCTGTGCTGCTGCCCCGGTTCTCCTGCCACTCCCTGCGCCACACCTTCACGACCCGCCTGTTTGAGAATGGCGTCAATATCAAGGTCATCCAGGAGATCCTTGGCCATGCCGATTTTGATACCACCATGAACATCTATACGCACATCACGCAGGACATGAAAAAGAGCGAGTTTGACAATTTGGCGGAGAAGCTGCAAAAGCAGTGGGGGACTTCTCAGCTAAAAGCTGAGGCCGAGGGATAAGGCTGGCAGCCAACAAAAAGAAGCGGGAGGAAACCTTGAGGCGATTGCCTCGGGCTTCCTTCCGCCTCATTAAGCCTCTATAGGTTTATGAAAAGTTCTCTCTGAAATGGGCAAATTCTGGGCAAATGGGCATTTCAAATCAACCAAACACCACTAAACCCCTTGCGCCGCAACGGTTTCGCTAATCTAACGGCTTCATCGTGGGGAACAAAATCACATCCCGAATAGAGTCGCTTCCCGTCAACAGCATCACACACCGGTCGATTCCGATACCCAGGCCGCCCGTGGGGGGCAGGCCGTACTCCAGGGCAGTGAGGAAGTCCTCATCCATCATACCGGCCTCGTCGTTGCCCTTGAGCCGGTCCGCCACTTCCTTCTCAAACCGCTGACGCTGGTCGATGGGGTCGTTGAGCTCGGAAAAGGCGTTGCCTATTTCGCTGCGGCAGATGAACAGCTCGAACCGCTCTGTGACCCTGGGGTCCTTGGGGGACCGCTTGGCCAGCGGGGACACGTCCACCGGGTGCATGGTAATAAAGGTCGGCTGCACCAGCTTCCCCTCCACCTTCTGGTCGAAGCACTCATAGAGCGCATGGCCCCATGTGGGCTCCACGCCGTCCATGTCTACCCCCGCGCCCTTGGCGGCAGCCACCGCCTCCGCGTCACTGGCAATCGCCATGAAGTCCACGCCCAAATGCCGCTTCACCGCCTCTGCCATGCTCATCCGGGGCCAGTCGGGCGTCAGGTCGATATCCTCCCCCTGCCACCGGAGTTGATAGCCGCCGCAGATGTCCTTGGCCGCGCCGCTGAGAAGCGCCTCGAACAGGTCCATCATGTCGTTGAAGTCGGCATACGCCTCATACAGCTCCACAGTGGTAAACTCCGGGTTGTGCCGGGTGTCCATCCCCTCGTTGCGGAAGATGCGGCCCACTTCGTAGACCCGCTCCAAGCCGCCCACGATCAGCCGCTTGAGGTTCAGCTCCGTGGCGATGCGCATATACATGTCGATGTCCAGCGTGTTGTGGTGGGTGATAAAGGGCCGGGCGGTAGCGCCGCCGCTGATGGTGTTCAGCACCGGCGTCTCCACCTCCATATAGCCCCGCTCATCCAGGAAATTCCGCAGATACTTGATGAAGGCGCTGCGGATTTCGAAATTCCGGCGGACCTCCGGGTTCACAATAAGGTCCACATACCGCTGGCGGTAGCGGGTTTCCTTGTCGGTGAGGCCATGGAACTTCTCTGGCAGGGGCAGCAGGGACTTCGACAGCAGGGTAATCTCCTTCCCCCGGACGCTCATCTCCCCCCGCTGGGTGCGGAACACCTCGCCCTTGACGCCCACGATGTCGCCAATGTCGTATTTCTTGAAGCGGTTGTACGCCTCCTCGTCCATCTCGTCCTTCCGGGCGTAGAGCTGGATGCGGCCCGACTTGTCCTGCAGGTCGCAGAAGCTCACCTTGCCCATCCCGCGCTTGCTCATCAGCCGTCCGGCGATGGTGATCTCGCTGCCCTCCAAGACGTCGAACTGATCCTTGATTTCCTGGGCATGGTGGCTCACGACAAACTTTGTCTCCTGGAAGGGGTCCCGGCCCTCGCCCTGCAGGGCGGCCAGCTTCTCGCGGCGAACCTGCAGGAGCTCGCTAAGGTCCTGCTGGACCTCGGGTGCGTTATTCTTCTCAGCCATGGCTGTTTTCTCCTCTTTTGTATCTCGGAGGCTTTACCTCTCAATTTTATCGATCCGGTACTTGATCTCTCCGGCGGGGGCGTTGACGGTGACGGTATCGCCCTCCCGGTGGTTCATAAGGGCTTTGCCGAAGGGGGAGTCCTCGCTGATGATGCCGTGCATGGCATCCGCCTCCTGGCTGCCCACGATCTTGAAGCTGCGGCTGACGCCGCTCTGGGTGGCCGTGACCGTGACGGTGGCGCCGATGGTCACCTGGCCGGTGGGCAGGTCGCCCTCCTCCAAAATGACCGCGTGGAGAAGAATGTTCTCCAGCTCGCTGATGCGGGAGTAGAGCTTGCCCTGCTCGTTCTTCGCCTCGTCGTACTCGCTGTTCTCACTGAGGTCTCCAAAGCCACGGGCCACCTTAATCATCTCGGCCACCTCGTCGCTGCGGGTGGTCTTGAGGAAGTTGAGCTCCTTCTCCAGCTCGTCAAAGCGGGTCCGGCTCATCTTAAATTCTTGTTTCATAGCGGCAGTATCCTTTCCATCTTCCCAACAGGAAGTGATTTTAGAACCTGTAATCATAACCGGGGGATACCGGATGGACGAGGATTTTTCTCGTCAGACAAGGAGGTTTTCCGCAGCAATCCATATCGTGCAATGACCCCATCGAGGGGGCGTGCACGATTATTCTGCACAGGCGCTTGATGCGCCTGCTGCAGAATCCTGACAGATGGCAAGGGACGATTGTGCAATGACCGCATCGAGCGGTCATGCATAATTGCATTCTGCACAGCCCTTCGATGGGGCCGCTGCAGAATCCATAACGCAGTATGGCGGGAAAAAAGACCGCCCAGACGGCGCGCAGCGGTTGTGAATACAGGTTCTTACACAAAAAGGGCACAATAACCCACGGTAGCTACTTTACCATTCTTTGCATTATATCGGTATTTCGAGGAGATGTCAACAGGGAAATTGACGGGAAAAGGGCCTGAAATCACTGCGGAAGGCGGTGAAAAAGGTGAAAAACAGCGGAGAGGCCGCCAGCGCTTCCGGCGGCGCTCCGCAATTTTTTTATTCCGGGGTTCCGCCCCTCCGTCAACTTTGCCCCCGATCCCCCGGAGGATGAAGGGAGGAGGATACAATGGAGCTGGATCGGGACAGCATCCTGGAGGCACTGGAGAGAATCGCGCTGTCCAGGCCCAACGACGCGGTGGCGCTGGCCCTGGAGCCCAGGGGGCAAGATGTGCCCGGGCTGGACCTGTGGGGCGTGAGCGAATTCAAGGTGAGCAGCACCGGCGGTGTGGAGGTCAAATTCGCGGACCGGGTGAAGGCGGTCTCCCTGCTGCTGGACCGCCTGAACGGCGGCGAGGACGGCATGGACGCCCTGCTGGCCGCTCTGGAGGCGGAGAGCGGGTGAAAATCAAACGATTCTCCCCCAAGCAGCGGCGGGTCATGAGCTGGTGGGGCCCCCGGTCTGCGGACCGGCATCATGACGCCATTATCTGCGACGGGGCCGTGCGCAGCGGAAAAACCCTGTGCATGGGGCTGAGCTTCGTGTGCTGGGCCATGGCCTGCTTCCAAGGGCAGCAGTTCGCCTTCTGCGGGAAGAGTGTGGTGAGCCTGCGCAGAAACCTCTTGCAGGAACTCTCGCCGGTGCTCCAGGAGCTGGGGTTCCAGTGCAGGGAGCGGCGGGCGGAGAACCTGCTGGCGATCCGGAAGGGGGGCAGGGAAAACCGCTTCTATCTCATGGGCGGCAAGGACGAGGGCAGCGCCGCCTTTATCCAGGGCGTGACCCTGGCCGGCGTGCTGCTGGACGAGGCGGCCCTGATGCCCCGCTCCTTTGTGGAGCAGGCCATCGCCCGGTGCAGCGTGTCCGGGTCCAGGCTGTGGTTCAACTGCAACCCCGAGGGGCCACAGCACTGGTTCTACCAGGAGTGGATTCTCAAATGCGCCCAGCGAAACGCCCTGTACCTCCATTTCACCATGGAGGACAACCCCGCCCTCAGCCAGCGGATCCGCCAGCGGTACCGCTCCAGCTACAGCGGCGCCTTCTACCGCCGCTTCGTCCTGGGGGAGTGGACCGCCGCCAAGGGGCTGATCTACGACTTCTTCGATCCGGCCAGGGACGCAAGACCCGCGCCGGAGGGGGAGCTGGAGGAGTACGTCATCTCCGTGGACTACGGCACCGCCAATCCATGTTCCTTCGGTCTCTGGGGACGAAGGGAGGGCGTGTGGTACAGAGTGAAGGAATATTACTACGCTTCCAGACGTACCGGCGTCCAGCTGACGGACCAGGAGTATGCGGCGGAGCTGGCCAGGCTGGCCGGCGGGCACAGGGTCCGGTGCGTGGTGGCGGACCCCTCCGCCGCCAGCTTTATCACCGCCCTGCGCCAGGCCGGGTACCGGGTGGTCAAGGCCAACAACGACGTGCTCTGCGGCATCCGCATCACCGCCGATCTGCTCAAGAGAGGGCGGATCGTCATCTGCGAGGGCTGCGGGGACTGCCTGCGGGAGATGGCCCTGTACCGCTGGAGCGAGGAGAGCCCGGGGCGGGACGCGCCCCGCAAGGAAAACGATCACGCCATGGACGACATGCGCTATTTCGCCGTCACCGTGGCGGGGTCCGGGGAGCGGGAGGGGGTGTTCTGCTCCGTGGACCGGCGGCGGGTATGACAGGAGAGGAGCTGAGGGATGAACATCTTTCATCGAAAAAAACAACCACAGGCCGGGGCGGCGGCCACGGCACAGATCCGGCGCGCCGACGCCCGCCCATTCGGCGAGCTGGACGCCTACGTGCCCCTGCATCAGGGCGAGGCCAGACTGTACCGGGCTATCCGGGAGGCCGTTCCAGTGATAGACGCGTGCATCTACAAAATCATCCGGCTGTGCGGCGGCGTGACGGCCCAGTGCGCGGACCCCGAGGCCAACAGAGCTCTGAAAGCCTTTTTGGAGCAGGTGGACGTGGGCCGGGGACAGCGGGGCGTCAACGCCTTCCTGGACCAGTACCTGGACTCCATGCTGATGTTCGGCCAGGGCGTGGGGGAGATGGTGCTCAGCGCCGACAGACGGGAGATCGCCGCCTTGCTGTGCGGCCGGGCGGAGGACGTGCAGGTGCGGGAGGGGGAGGGGCCCCTGGACTTCGCCCTGTGCGCCATGGACCGGAGCGGCCGCTTCGCCCCCCTCCCCCGCCAGGACCTGCTGCTCTTTACCCCCTTTAACCCGGAGACCCACGCCCCCTACGGCGTGTCCCTGCTGCGGTCCATGCCCTTTCTCACAGAGCTCCTGGGGAAAATCTATTACGCCATCGGCGTCAACTGGGAGAGAATGGGCAACGTGCGCTTTGCCGTGGTCTACAAGCCCGGCAGCGGCGAGTGGGAGCGGGGCATGGCCCAGGAGCGGAGCCGGCAGCTGGCCAGCGAGTGGAGCAGGGCCATGGAGAGCACCAGGAGCGGCAGCGTGCGGGACTTCGTGGCCGTGGGCGACGTGGAGATCAAGGTCATCGGCGCGGACAACCAGATCCTGGACAGCTCCGTGCCCATCCGGCAGATCCTGGAGCAGCTGGTCAGCAAGACCGGCATCCCCCCCTTTATGCTGGGCCTCAACTGGTCCAGCACCGAGCGGATGAGCGCCCAGCAGGCCGACCTGCTGACGACGGAAATGACCGCCATCCGGCGGTCCCTGACGCCGGCGGTGGAGCGGATCTGCCAGGTGTGGCTGCGGATGCACGGGTACGGGTGCGGCTTCCGGGTGGTATGGGACGACATTAATCTGCAGGACCTGCTGGAGGAGGCGAAGGCGGACTGGTACCGGGAGCAGACCAGGAAGCTGGCGCTGGAAAACGACAGGATGGAGCGGGAGGCCGGAGCCGGAAAGGCAGAGGGCTCCGACGGCGGAAGAGAGGAGAAAGGAGCGGTATGGAAGTAAGAAAAGAGCCGGGCGGCGTCATTCGGCACAGCGTGGAGCGGGAGGATATGATTCTCATCAACCGGCTGAGCCGGGCGGAGCTGACGCCGGAGCAGGTGTATACCTTCGCCCTGCGGCTGTGCGACAACGAGATCGACCGGGACTGGGAGCGATTCGACGAGGAGGCCCTGGAGATCCTGAGCGGGCTGTTTGTGGGAAAAAGCGGCATCTTTGACCACAACTGGTCCGCGGAGGGACAGACTGCCCGGCTGTACAAGACGGAGGTCTGCCGGGAGGGCGGCGTCACCGGCGCGGGAGACGGGGGGCGGTTTCTGAAGGGATACGCCTATATGCTGCGCAATGAGAAGAACGCGCCCCTGATCGAGGAGATCGAGGCCGGGATTAAGAAGGAGGTCAGCATCGGGTGCAGCGTGACGGGCCGGAGCTGCTCCATCTGCGGCAAAGACCACTGCGAGCATCAGGGCGGGAAGTCGTATGGCGGGAAGCTGTGCTACTTTACCTTGAAGTCGCCGACGGACGCATATGAGTGGAGCTTTGTGGCGGTGCCCGCCCAGAGGAAGGCGGGGGTCATGAAAAGCTTCATTTATGAGGGGGGCGTAGATCTGAAGCGGGCGCTGGCGGCTTATCCGGGATGTCTGAAGCAGCTGGAGGCGCTGGAGAAGGAGGCGCAGCTGGGGCGGTCCTATATGGAGGGACTGCGCAGAGAGCTGGTGCGGCTGGCGGGGCTGACGGACGAGACGCTGGATCTGAAGGTCTTTTCCAGGGCGGCGGAAAAGATGGAGGAGGACGAGCTGCTGGAAATGAGCAGGGTATACCGGAAGCGGATGGATGAGATATATCCTCCCGTTCCACAGCTGCGGCCCAGGGGGGCGGCGGCCTGCGGAGACGAGGATAAGGCGTTCCTGATTTGAGAAAAGGAGGATTTTGAGAATGAGCGTTTCTTTTGAAGGCGTGGGCCAGGTCTGCGCCACCTTCCTGGGCGGAAAGCTGACGGAGGGAGAGGTGGTCAAGGTGACCGAAAACGGTACGGTGGGCGCGTGTGCGGCGGACGATGGGTTCTGCGGCGTGGCGATCTGCTGCAAGGACGACGCCTGCACGGTACAGGTAAGGGGATTCGTGACCGTGGGGTACTCCGGGACGGCTCCCGGTATGGGCTGGAGAACGCTGGCGGCCGACGGCAAGGGCGGCGTGAAGGCGGCCGAGGGCGGCGTGAACTGCCTGGTGACGGATGTGGACGCTGCGGTGAAAACCGTGACGATGATGCTTTAAAGGAGGAATAGTAATATGTCGTATGCGTATGACAATCTGAGACTGGAAAAGGGCATGTACGGCGAGGCTGGGAGATCCTTTACCCAGGCGCTGGAGGCGGCGGACCCCAGCGAGAATTATCGGGGCACGCCCCTGGAGGGGCTGGACGCCTTCCAGCGCCAGCTCAAGCGCTTTGGCATCCACGTCAAGGGGGCGGACAGCGACCCGGTGGAGAAGTTTTTTCACACCACCGAGTCCTCGGTGCTGTTCCCGGAGTTCGTCTCCCGGGTGGTGCGCCAGGGGCTGGAGGAGGGCGGCATCCTGCCGGACATTACCGCCACGGTGACGAAGTTCGACGGGATGGACTACCGCTCCATCGCC
>OFGO01002090.1_pt1 | contig 12409 bp, 9 predicted proteins | sample 1521761 | NCBI WGS metagenome assembly OFGO01 (sample SAMEA3504128, study PRJEB24116) | mouse gut metagenome | biome: mouse gut; feature: mouse-associated habitat; material: faeces | place: Denmark | collected 2011
CCTGGGCTTTGAGCGGATGGTGATGTACCTCACCGGCATCAACAACATCCGGGACGTGGAGCTCCACCCCCGCACCGTGGGCAACGCGGAGTTCTGATGAAGTCGGAGCTGCAAAAAATCCCAGCGGCTAATGAAGACCCCGGCGCAGCGCCATCTGCGCCGGGGCCTTTCCTGTGAATCCGGCGGACGCGCCCCACTCGGCGGCCCGGCGGGTGAAGGTCTTGCGGGAGATGCCCAGCTGGCGGCCCGCCTGGGAGGCGTTGACCCGGCCCATCCACCAGTCCCTCGCGAGACGGTCGAAGTTCTCCGGCATGACCATGCGGGGCGGCCCGAAGCGCACCCCCTTCTCCAGGGCGGCGGCGATGCCCTCCGCCTGACGCTGGCGGATGAACTCCCGCTCGGTCTGGGCCACATAGCTGAGCAGCTGTAGGACAATGTCTGCCACCAGGGTGCCCGTCAGGTCCCGGCCCGCCCGGGTGTCCAGCAGGGGCATGTCCAGAACCACGATGGCCGCCTTGCGGGTCTTGGTGATACGGGCCCACTGGTCCAGTATTTCCGCGTAGTTCCGGCCCAGCCGGTCGATGCTCTTTACCACCAGCACGTCTCCCGGACTCAGGGACCGGGCCAGCCGCTGGTAGAGGGGACGGTCGAAGTCCTTTCCCGACTGCTTTTCCACGGTGATGTGCTCCGCCGCCACGCCGAAGGCCCGGAGAGCCGACAGCTGGCGGTCCTCCCGCTGATTCCGGGTGGACACCCGGGCATAGCCGTACATAATACCTGACATTCCGTTTTCCTCCTGTTTCCTTGTTTTTTCCTGATTCTTTGCAGGAATGTGGGTATTATAAGGGTAAACAGGGGCTGTGAGGGCGGTCAAGACGAAAATTGACGAAAAAAGTGTCCGGATGGAGGAGTCCCCAGACACTTTCCCTTATTTTCCATAAAATCCCCGGACAGGTTGCATAGAACCTGCCCGGGGATTTTTTATTTTGCTCACTTATTGTATCGGCCAGGTTTTTGAAAACTTTAGCCCTGATCCGGAAATTTTTTTGACATAATTTTTCTGCTTCCCTACGTGGACAGGTTCTATACAACCTGTCCATCCCGGAGGAAAGCGAGGCGAACCGATATGCTGAAACTGGCCATGCTCCCAGGGGACTACCTGACCATCAACGGCGACATCGTGGTCCAGCTGGCCAGGGTTGCCGGGGGCCGGGCCGATGTGGCCATCCACGCCAGACGGGAGGTCCCCATTGTCCGGGGAGAGGTGCTGGAGCGGCAAGGCGGACAGCGGCCCGCCTGTCTGGCCTCCCCGGCGAAAAAGAAGGCGCGCTACCGCCGGGACCAGGTGTTTCGGTGGAACGACGACCGGGAACGGGCCGTGCAGGCCATGCGGCGGGTGATGGACCGGCTGGAGGAAAACGGCTCAGCTGACGAGGCCCGGCTGCTGCGGCTCCTATTGGACCGGATCGTCCCCGCTGTGTGGGAGGACGACCTGGCCGAAGGTCAGTAATTCGGTTTCACCCGGTTTCGCGGACCGGTTGAAATATGTGTACGCGCGTCCGCCCGTTCAGACGCCCAAAGGCCACGGAGCCGGAACGGAAGGCGCAATCAACACCGCGCCGGGAAAAGGAATTTCCGGCGCACGGATTGAACCATAAAGTTCATTTTTAAGAAAGGAAGTTTAAAAATGAGGATTCAGCACAATATTATGGCGATGAACGCCTACCGCAACTACACCAACAACACCTCCGCCGTTGCCAAGAACCTGGAGAAGCTGAGCTCCGGCTACCGGATCAACCGCGCCGGCGACGATGCCGCCGGTCTGGCGATCTCCGAGAAGATGCGCGCTCAAATCACCGGCCTGTCCGCCGCGCAGAAGAACGTGAAGGACGGCATCTCCCTGGTGAAGACCGCTGAGGGCGCCACCCAGGAGATCCACGACATGCTCAACCGCATGGTGTACCTCGCCGAGCAGTCCGCCAACGGCACCTATCAGGACGAGGTGGACCGCGAGGCCATCACCAACGAGTTTGAGCAGCTCAAGTCCGAGATCAACCGTATCGCCGACAGCTCCAACTTCAACGGCATCAAGCTGCTGGACGGCTCTCTGGACGCCAAGGCCGCTGTGAGCAAGGTTGACATCATCGGCGTGAACAGCACCAAGTCTTTGGGCAGCAAGGCCAAGTTCGAGATGAACGCTGCTTTCGCTGCCATGGCCGCCGACTCTGAGGATGGCCAGACCCTGGAGTTCAACATCGGCTTTGACGATGGCACCTCCACCTCTGTCAAGTTCACCTTCGATGCCACCAATAAGAAGCTGGTCGCTGAGGATGGCACTAAATACGACCTCGCCGCCGCTAAGGCCACCGACGCTGAACTGAGCGGTGCTGTGACCAAGGAACTGAACAAGACCAAGCTGGCCGATGAGTTCAACATCACTGTAACTGGCAATAAGATTGCTCTTGAGGCAAAGGAAACCGGCACTGATGGCCGCCAGGTCCGCAGCATGGACTACGTCATCCAGAAGAAGGACGGCACTCAGACCGATGCCAAGGATGTTGGCGTTAAGGTTACCAACGGTCAGGGCGACGGCCGCGAGATTACTGCCACCGATATCACCGAATATAACGGCAAAAACTACGAAGATGCCGTATTCACCATCAACGGCAAAAAGTTCGTTCTGTTAACCGAGACCCATGACGGCTCTGTTCTGACTGATCCCCCCAAGACTGACAACACCGAGGCTATGCATGCCGCTTTGGGCCTGAGCAACGATGTCACCATCCTGGTGGGTGGCACTGCCGGCCTGACCGCTGCTGATGACAACTTTGCTCAGAACATCAAGGCCATTGAGGATGCCACCGGCCTGACCGTGACTGACGCTATCACCGAGACTGGCGGCAACACTGGTACTGCTGCTGGCGCTGGTATCCGTCTGAGCGCCGGTAAGGGCAATGGCAAAAACGGCCTGACCCTCCAGATTGGCGACACCTCCGACAGCTTTAACCAGCTGAAGGTCTCCATCGGCGACATGCACACCAAGGCTCTGGGTATCGACAAGATTACCTTGGGCAACCAGAAGGGTGCGCAGGACGCTGTGGACGCCATCAAGAACGCTATCAACTATGTGTCCGATGTCCGCGGCACGCTGGGCGCTACCCAGAACCGTCTGGAGCACACCGCCAACAACCTGTCCGTGATGAAGGAGAACATCCAGGACGCCGAGAGCTCCATCCGCGACACCGACGTGGCCGAGGAGATGATGGCCTACACCAAGAACAACATCCTGGTGCAGTCCGCTCAGGCCATGCTGGCCCAGGCCAACCAGGTGCCTCAGGGCGTCCTGCAGCTGCTGGGCTAATCCGTCTCCGGATTGTAACGCAATATCGCATAATTCAACAAAAAAGGGGCTGGGCCTGCGCCCGGCCCCTTTTATAAATGATATATAGAGGAAAGGAAACCTCCTATGGAAGCAATCGACATCGCCCGCCGCATGGCGGAGCTGAATCAGACCGAAGAGGCCTGCCGGGCCTATACCCTGGCCCTTCACAGCGGCTCTCTCACCCCGGAGGAGGAGATGGAGGGAGCGATTTATATTTTGCAGTCGGGCGGGGACTACAAGGTAGCTTACACCTGCTTCCTCTCCCTTTATAACCGAGGGCTGTTCCAGGAGGACTGCCTGTCCATTGTGACCGGGGCCTTCTACGGCCCCAACGCCGGCCTGCTCAAAGCCAACTATGAGAGGGCCTGCAAAGCTCTGAAAAAATATCCCTATCTGTTCCGGAAGGACTTTCCCGCTTTCGAGGACCTGCCTGTCCTATTTTACCCCTTCGACGACGACAGCTATCTCCCCTTCGACCCGAAAACGGGCAGCTTCGGGGACTATTGGAAGCCCGGTCATCAGGTCATCAGCCGGAACTTCTTTAAAGACTTGGAAAATCCCATCCTGGCCAAGGATGTTTACTCCCAGTATGAGCTGGAATATTTATACGACAATGTGCGCCCCAGCGAGTGGGTGGGGCGGGAAAACCACGTCTACCTGCACTATACCGACTGGGGGACCTTCTGCGCCCGCCTCCAGTGCCTGGATATCCACAAGCTGCTGGAGGACAAAAAGTTCGTCTTTCTCATCGGGGACGAGATTGCCCAGTACCCCATCGACTTCAAGGCCCGCTTCGGCGTGGACTACAGCAAGTTCCCGGTAAAGCCCATCAAAATCCGTGAGGTCCAGAAGCTGATCTGGCACACCCAGCTGGCCAGCCACAACGGCGGCGATTTCTTCAACGAAATTTTCGACAGCCACCCCAACCTGATCTGTAACCCTTCTATTATGATGAAAAATATTGAGCGCGAGATAGCCGACCTGAAGGAACAACTGGCGCTGGCAGATGGGCACAGAGAGGTGGATACCAGCAGGCTCTCAAAGAATGCAGCAAGGATTATTCGGGAATTGCTTTCCCTCAAAGACCGAACAGACAAAGACCTTGCTGTTGCTGTATGTATGAATGATGATAGGTACATGCAGGCGGTGGACCCCGCCGCCCGCATCGCCCCCGCCCTGTTCTTGCAGCCCCACTTCGGCAATATCAGCTACCAATTTGCTGTGGGGCACAAGAAAAGTGTGAAGCTGTATTCAGCGCAATATGAAAAAATCAGACAATCTCCCCTGTTTCAGAACTTCAAGTACATTAAAACCTTTACCCCCATGCGCCGAATCACCAACAGTTATGGGGCTGGCGTCAAATTCATGCAGGACCGGGTGGTGAAATATCAGCAGGGAAAATTGGATGAGTTTGCTACAATAAATGATGCTTTGAGTATCCGCGTGCTCAACCGCAGCTACATGATCGACCCGGAGGACAGGCTGTATATGGACAGCCGCCTGGTGCGCTTTGAGGACGGCAAGCTGAACCCCAAGGCCACCTTTACCGCCCTGGCGGCCTTTCTGGACCTGCCCTACACCGAGAGCATGACCTACTGCTCCCTCTTTGGCGAGCGGGACCCGGAGTCGCTGGAGGGCAACGACCTGGGCTTCTCCCCCGCAGCCATCTACCGCACCTACGACGACTACGCCAACGACGACGAGCGGGCCTTTCTGGAGTATTTCATGCGGGACGCCTATGAGACCTACGGCTACGATTTTATGTACTACGACGGCCGCCCGGTAGACCAGGCCCAGGCCGACCGCTGGATCGAGGGCTTTACCACCATCGAGCACTACATCCGCACGGCCTGGAAGGCGAACGTGCTCTCCCAGGCCCACATTACCAAGGACGGGGAAGAGGTCACTGAGGAGGAGGCGGAGTGGGCCCGGAACGAGGCCCTGAATCAGGACATGAAGGGCATCAAGGAGAACTGGCACTCCGTGGCCAAGACGCTGCTGGGCGGGCTGTATTTCGTCAACGCGAACGGCCAGCCGCTGCGCATGATGCCCAAGCTGGAGCTGGACCCGGCGCTGCTGGAAAAACCCTTATACCGCTGAGGAGGGACGTATGGAAAAGGGAACTGTGTATTTTTTCACCGGACTGTCCGGGGCAGGCAAGACCACCATCGGCGGGCTGTTCCACCAGCGGCTGAAGGCTACCAAGCCCAACGTGGTCCTGCTGGACGGAGACGATCTGCGGCCTGTTTTCTGCGAGGACACGGGCTACACCCATGAGGACCGGCTCAAGCGAGCCCGGCGCATATTCCGGGTATGCAAAATGCTCGCCGATCAGGGCATCGACGTGGTGTGCTGCAGCATCGCAATGTACGCCGAGATTCGCGCCTGGAACCGGGAACACATTGAGCGCTACAAGGAAATTTATATCAAGGTGAGCAAGGAGACCCTCCTGCGCCGCAATCAGAAGGGGCTGTACACCTCCGGCGAGAATGTGGTGGGCGTGGGCCTGCCCTTTGACGAGCCGGAGCATCCCGATCTTGTGGTCCGGAACGACGGTGAGGAGACCCCCCAGGCCATTGTGGAGCGCCTGGAGCGGGCGTTATACCCCAATATTGTCCAGAATACGGTGGACAACACCGCCTATTGGGATCAGTACTATAAAAACAAGGTCTGCTCAAGGGAACCCTCCCCCTTCGCCCAGTATGTGTCCACCCTGGTGGACCCCGGCAGGGAGCTGGTGGAGCTGGGCTGCGGCAACGGCCGGGACGCGGTATTCTTCGCCGGGGAGGGGCTGCATGTCACCGCTCTGGATATGTCCCAGGAGGCCATCTCAGAACTTCAGGGCCGGAATATCCCCAACACCCACTTCCTCTGCGGGGACTTTGTCAACGCGGATGTCCACCAGCCCGGGGCCTACGACTACGCCTACAGCCGCTTTACGCTCCACTCCATCAACGCCAACCAGGAAACGGTGCTGCTGAAAAATATTTTCCTTGGCCTGCGGCCCGGAGGCAAGCTGTTTATTGAGGTACGGGGAATCCACGACCCCCTCTACGGCCGGGGGAAGCTGGTGGAGCGCAACGCCTATTTCTACGACAACCACTACCGCCGTTTTCTCGTGCTGGAGGAACTGACCGCCGCTTTGGAGCGAACGGGTTTCCGGGTGGAATACGCCCGGGAATCTACGGGTTTCGCCCCCTACGGAAACGATGACCCGCCGGTCATCCGGGTGGTAGCCGCGAGACTGTAAAGGAGAATCTGCTATGACTGCCGACCTGCACACCCATTCTACCGCCTCTGACGGGCAGTACACCCCCACGCAGCTGGTCCGGCTGGCAAAGGAGCGGGGCCTGGACGCGCTGGCCCTCACTGACCACGACACCGTGGACGGTCTGGAGGAGGCCGTCCTGGCGGGAGAACGGATGGGGATACGGGTCATCCGGGGAATCGAGCTGAGCGCCAGGGAGTACCCCACATTCCATATTCTGGGCTATGGCTTTGACCCTGAGTCTCCGGCCCTGTCCGATTTGTGCCGGGAGCTGAAGGAGGGACGGGACCAGCGGGCTCCGCGGATCATCGCGTTTCTGGAGGAACAGGGGGTGCGCATCCCTCTGTCTGAGGTAGAGGAGCTGGCGGGCGGCCAGATTATGGGCCGGCCCCACTTCGCCCAGGTGCTGGTCCGGCACGGCTATGTCTCCAGCAACCGTGAGGCATTCGACCGCTACCTGGACACCAGGGACTTCCACCGCCGGGTGGAGCGGCCCAAGCCGCTCGCGCAGGTGTGCGTGGAGACCATCCGGGCCGCCGGGGGCAAAGCCTCCCTGGCCCACCCCTATCAGATCGGCGTGGACACCGGAACGCTGGAGGATATCGTCCGGAATTTAGCCGGCTGCGGCCTGGACGCGATTGAATGCTTCTACCCCAAGCATACTCCGGAGCAGCAGAGCTTTTATCTTCGGCTGGCGGAGAAGTACGGCCTTCACGCAACCGGCGGCAGCGATTTCCACGGGGAACGGGTCAAGCCGGATGTCCGGCTGGCCGCCTGGGAGCTGGAGACAGACTGGCTGCTGGAATAAAGCTTTCATCTCAAAAAGGGGACGTTATTATGCCGCAAGAGATTATTCATGTTCGCACCAGGCTGATGCCGCTGTACTGCAAGGACTTTCACTGCATTATGGGGGCCTGTCAGGACAACTGCTGCGACCCCGGCTGGAGGATTGAATTCAGCAAAAAGGACTATCTGAAGGTCAAACGAGCGACACAGGATACGGAGCTGGAGGCTGCTGTGACCCAGGGGATGCGCCGCCTTCGGGAGCGGGAGCATGACGGTATGTATGCCGAGTTCTGTGTGACAGACAAGGGCCGCTGTGCCTTTCATACAGAGGAAGGTCTGTGTGCCCTACAGCTAAAGTGCGGTGAAGACACTTTGCCTTCTGTGTGCAGGACTTTTCCACGTTTAATCAGGAACACCCTGGCGGCTCAGGAACACACTCTGTCGCCAGCCTGCGAGGGAGTGCTGGCGCTGTTGTGGGATCTGCCGGAGGGAATTGACTTTGTAGAGGAGCCTTTGGAGAGAAAAGACTGGATGGATTACGAGCCGAAAACTGCGGTCACGGCCCGATTCGCCGACATCCGTTCCTTCTGCATTGACATCTTGCAGGAGCGGTCTTTGAGGCTGCCTCAGCGGCTGCTGCTCATGGGCTTTTTGCTTCAGCGGCTTCGGGACGCTGACTGGCAGACGGAGAATACAGTGGACAACTGGTTGGCCCAGGGGGAACAGCTGCTTCATAATCCGGCGGTGGCAGCGGAACTGAGCAGGCTGCCAAGAGACCGGCAGCTGTTCATCGCCAATAACTACCAGATCGCGGTTACACTTTTAGGCGAATCCAAAACCAAAGACCTTATCTGTGAGTTAACTTCCGCTGTGGCGGCGGATTACTCACAGAAAGAAGCTCAAATGTCTTTTAGCGAACTGAAATATAGAGATTTAGAGGAAAAACTCGAAGAACTGTTAGGGCACTCAGATTATTTTTTTGAAAATCTTATGGTCTCTGTAGCGTTTCAACTAGAATTTCCCAACCTGATTTCACCGGAAGAGCTTTGGACGGATTATGTAAATTTATGTAATATATACAGCTTTTTCCGTTTTACTTCCGTTTGCGGCTGTGACAGGGAAGTCAGCAAAAAGAGGCTGTTCCACATTTTAGTGGCGGTGAGCCGAGGAATCCTTCACGGCAGGTATACTCAACGCGAACTAAGAGACAAGTTTTTTCAACACGACAGCGCTACCTTGGCCCACATGGCTATCTTGCTGGGTGGCTGAAAATGGAGACACTATAACAATAGACAAAAGACAGCGAGGTCAGGCGCCCCACGGCTCTGACCCCGCTGTCTTTTCTTGTCCTTACACCCGCTCCAAAAACCGCAGGAAGGCGTTTTTCCCTTCCGGGGTGCGCTTGTAGACCCCGGCGTGTTCCAGCACCTTGGCGAATACCAGCCCGGTCTCCTTCTGGACGATATCAAGGGCATTGTCCTGGGTAATGGCGTAGTTTTTGGCAAAGCCCTCCGCCCAGTCCGCGTGTTTGGCGGTCAGCTCTCCGGCCCGGAGATCGGCCCCGGCGGCCAGGGCGTCCGCCACTGCGGCCAGCTCTTCCTTGAGCCGGGCGGGCAGAACGGCCAGGCCCATCACCTCGATCAGGCCGATATTCTCTTTTTTGATGTGGTGGAGCTCCGCATGGGGGTGATAGACTCCCAGGGGGTGCTCCTCGGTGGTAATGTTGTTGCGCAGCACCAGGTCCAGCTCGTATCTTTTGCCCCGCCGCCGGGCGATGGGGGTGATGGTGTTGTGCGGCTCGCCGCCGGTCTCGGCGAAGATAAAGGCCTCCCCGTCGGTATAGCCCCGCCATGCGGTGAGGATTTTGTCCGCCAGCTCAATGAGCCGCTCCGGGTTTTCGCTGGAGATACGCACCACCGACATGGGCCACTTCACAATGCCGGCCTCCACATCCTCAAAGCCGGGGAAGGCGACCGTGGTCTCTACCGGGGCCTTTTCCATGGCGAAGGTGTAGTGTCCCCCCTGGAAGTGGTCGTGGGCCAGAATGGACCCCCCCACGATGGGCAGGTCGGCGTTGGAGCCCACAAAGTAGTGAGGGAACTGCCCCACGAAGTCCAGCAGCTTGGCGAAGCAGGCCCGGTCGATCTTCATGGGCACATGCTCGCTGTTCAGACAGATGCAGTGCTCGTTGTAGTACACATAGGGAGAGTACTGCAAAAACCAGGGGGAGCCGTTGATGGTGATGGGGACGATTCGGTGGTTCTGCCGGGCCGGGTGATTGACGCGCCCCGCGTAGCCCTCGTTCTCGGCGCACAGCTGGCACCGGGGGTAGGCGGAGGCGGGCAGATTTTTGGCCGCGGCGATGGCCTTGGGGTCCTTCTCCGGCTTGGACAGGTTGATGGTGATGTCCAGCTCCCCGTACCCGGTGGGGGCCTTCCACTGCATGTCCTTGGCGATCCGGTCCCGGCGGATGTAGTTGGTATCCTGACTGAATTTGTAGTACCAGTCGGTGGCCGCCTCCGGGCTTTGGGTGCGGAGCGCCCGGAACTTTTCGATCACCTGGGCGGGCCGGGGCGTGAGCCGCCCCATCAGCTCAGTGTCGAACAGGTCCCGGTAGACCACGGAATTTTCCGTCAGCACCCCTCTGGCGTGGGCGTCATCCAGAAGTTCCCCCAGGATGGGGGCCAGCTCCAGGGCGGCCGGGTCCCAGCTTCGCCCCGGGTTTGTATAATTATCAAGCTTTAATACATCCAGTATCGTATTGACGGCCCAGATGTACTCACATTCCTCAATCAGCCCCGTGGCGGCCGCATAGTCCGCCAGCTTGGCGACAGCTTTGTCAATCATCAGTATCTCTCCTTATTCCGCCACGACGCATCCGCCGGCGGGCCGGATGTGCAGGACATGACATTTTCCTTCTCCCAACAGCTCCTCCATGCCGGATTTAAAAGTGTCCAGCTTCTCATTGGGGACGAAGGCCTGGACGGTGCCGGCGAAGCCGCCGCCGTGGACCCGGATGGCCCCTGTCCCCTCCAGCAGCTCCCGTCCCATGGCCAACACCACGGGGATGGCCTGCTGCCTGGGGGCGGCGATGGACCAGGTGTTCTGCAGGTGGAGGGCGGAGGAAATCCCGGAGGCGTTGACCAGCTCCAGGAAGCGGCCGAAGTCCCTGGCCTCCAGAGCCTGAGCCTCCTCCACCGCCCGGCGGTCGTCGTCATAGAAGTGGAGGGCACGCAGCACCGCCCGGTCGCCGCACTCCTTCCGTAGGGCGGGAATGGCGGAACGGAACTCGGCCTCGGGAACCTCCCGCAACACCACTTTCCCGAAGTGGGCGGCCACTGAGCGCATCTCACGGGTAATGTCGGAATAGTCCTCCGTCAGATACTTGGCGCTGTGGTCGGAGCCGGTATCCACAATACACAGGGCGTGGCCCGACCGGGAGAAGTCGTATCCGGCAGGCCGGACCACCGGGTCAGCCGGATCACCGAAGTCGATGGCCACCGCGCCTCCCACGGAGGAACCCATCTGATCCATCAGGCCGCTGAGCTTTCCGAAGTGGACGTTTTCGGCGTACTGGCCGATCTTGGCAATGGCAATAGGGTCCAGCCCGTCCGAGCAGCAGAAGTGGTTGAGAATGTTGCCCACCAGCACCTCATAGGCGGCGGATGAGCTGAGGCCGGAGCCGGACAGCACAGTGGAGGTCACGCAGGCGTCGAAGCCGGACAGAGAATAGCCCAGCTCCCTGATCCTGGCGGCCACCCCCCGCACCAGGGCGGCAGAGGTGTTGACCTCCTCAGGCCTGACGGACAGATCATCCAGGCTCACCTCCAGGGGGGGGTAGCCCTCCGACTGGATGCGAATGACATTTTTGCCGTTGGGGGCGGCGCAGGAGAGCATGTCCATATCCACGCTGCCGCACAGCACATGGCCGTGCTGGTGGTCGGTGTGATTGCCGCCGATCTCAGTGCGGCCGGGGCCGCTGAACAGGGCTGCCTCTCCCGCCGGGGCAAAGCTGTCCATCAGGGACTGCACGGTGCGGCCGGCCCGGTCCCGGGCGCGGTCCAGACTGGACTGGCTGCCGTCCAGCGCGTACAGGGCGGAAAGAGCTGCATCATGCTCTCCGCCGCGCAGGGACTCTAACAGAGCTTTGCAGGTGCGCACAAGCATCACTTCTTTCTTTCATTTAAGCGGGCTGCCCGCTTTTAGGGTTTCTGTTTTCAGTATAGCACGCCGGTTCCGGGAGAGCAAGCAAATCCGGAGCGGAAACCCTGTTCCGCTCCGGATTTTTTCTCCGTTTGCTCAGCAGTATTTGGCGATGGCGGCCTGGATCATACCGGCGGCCTCCACCACGATGGGCTGGTCGCTGTCGGCCAGCTCCAGCAGAGGGGCGCGGACACTGCCCACATCGGGTCCGCCCTGGAGCCGGATAATCTCCTTGATGACGGCATACATGTTGCCCTGGGTGGAGCACATCTTGTAAATGATGCGGCAGCACTCATTCTGGACCTCTCTTCCTTTGGCCAGCTCGCCGGCCTGGAAGCAGCGGAATATTTCCAGATACAGCTCGGGCATGGCGGCGTAGGTGCCGCCGATACCGCCCACGGCCCCGGCCGCCAGACCGGACAGAAGCTGCTCGTCGGGACCGTTAAAGACCACGGCCCCCTCATCGTGCCACATCTGAATATCCTGAACGGGCATGGAGGAGTTCTTCACCCCGATCACCCGGGGATTCTTCAGCATCTCCTGGAGCAGAGGCACCGTGAGGGCCACCCCGGCCAGCTGGGGGATGTTGTAGATAATGAAGTCAGTGTTGGGGGCCGCGTCGGAGATGTCGTTCCAATATTTGGCGATCCCCTTGGGGGGCAGATGGAAATAGATGGGCGGGATGGCGGCGATGGCGTCCACCCCCAGGCTCTCGGCGTGGGCGGCCAGCTCCCGGCTGTCGGCGGTGTTGTTGCAGGCCACGTGGGCGA
>OFGO01002093.1_pt1 | contig 12395 bp, 11 predicted proteins | sample 1521761 | NCBI WGS metagenome assembly OFGO01 (sample SAMEA3504128, study PRJEB24116) | mouse gut metagenome | biome: mouse gut; feature: mouse-associated habitat; material: faeces | place: Denmark | collected 2011
TTTTTCTATATAAAGCAATAAGGAAGAACTTATTTAGCAAGCCGAATCACGTTCCAACTCGTCTTCCCGAAAACGGTGTGCAGCACGCCGTCTTCGACTTTGGCATTGCCGTTTCTCTTCGGCACCACATTATCGGGGTTCTCTTCCGTATTCACGGCTTTCAGGTCATCATGCTGCATCACGATATGCTCCTGTACCCGATAGCCTGCGTATTGTCTGAGATCCAGAATCATTTCCATGTCTTCCTCCAGATCCTTATTGACCGCAAAAATCACCACTTCTTCTTTCTCACCATTCTCCACAACCACACAGTCCAGATAGGGCGCTTCGCCGTGTTTCTTAGCCTCATAGACCGGAGACTTCACTATGGTATTAAGAACCGTGCCCTGCCCCAGCGTAGCCGCATGCATATACGGATAGAAAATAGTCTGTCTCCATGCCCCGGTATCGGAGGTCATGATCGGTGCGATCACATTGACAAGCTGGGCCAGACAGCCGATCTTCACACGGTCTGCATGTCTGAGCATGGTGATCAGCATACTGCCCACCAGCAGCGCATCCTCGAAATTATAGATATCTTCCAGCTGATGCGGCTTCTGGATCCACTTCTCCAACTGCTTATCCGCCTCGTTGGAATGGTACCAGACATTCCACTCATCCAGTGAGATATTGATATTCTTGCTGCCATGATGCTTACCCTTCACATAATCGCAGATAGATGCCACGGTGGTGATAAACTGATCCAGATCCACATTGCTCGCCAGGAAATTGGCGGAGTCACCATCCGCATTGCCATAGTACTGGTGCATGGAGACATAATCTACCGTATCATAGCACTCATCCAGCACTGTCGCCTCCCAATCACCGAAAGTAGGCATATGAGAGTTGGAACTGCCGCAAGCCACCAGCTCGATGGAAGGATCTAAGATCTTCATGGCCTTGCCCGTCTCATGCGCCAGCCTCGCATATTCTTTCGCCGTCTTCTGCCCTAACTGCCAAGGACCGTCCATCTCATTGCCCAGGCACCAGGTCTTGATATTATGAGGCTCCTCATACCCATGGGATTTTCTCAGTTCGCTCATCTGCGTACCGCCCTTGAAGTTACAATACTCCAATAATTCCTTCGACTCCTGAATTCCCCGGGTACCTAGATTGACCGCCATCATCACATCCGTGCCGGCCTTCTTTGCCCAGTCTGCAAACTCATTGAGCCCGAACTCATTCGTCTCCACCACCTGCCACGCAAGATCCACCTGGCTCGGCCGCTTCTCCTTCGGCCCTACACCGTCTTCCCACCGGTAGCTGGATACGAAATTGCCGCCCGGATAGCGCACGATCGGCACATTGCACTCTTTGACCAGTCTCAATGTATCCTTGCGGAATCCCTGTTCGTCCGCAAAAGCACTCTCCGGCTGATAGATGCCTTCGTACACCGCTCTGCCCAGATGCTCGATAAAAGAGCCGTAGATCCTCCTGTCAATGCCACTCACAATGTATTCTTTATCAATGATCACTTGTGCTTTCTTCATGACTCCTCCATTCTGTAACGTAATATATGATTTGATCGTAACATCATTCTAACAGGCACAATAAAAAATACCATATCTTTTCTTCCGCTGTATTTGACTTTTTTTCCGATTTCATATACCATAAGGTCTTACAATACCGGAGTCAAAAGCCATAAGTAAAAAAGGAGGCGTTCTATGTTTTATCCTGGCTACTGCGATTACAACCGATCCAATCCCGAATACGATAAGATCAATCGTCCTGACGGCAGTGGAGATTATCTGTTCCTCTATCTGATCACACCTATGAAGATCCAGTTCAGAACAGAAACTGTCATCACGAAAGAGAACGCCTTCCTGCTCTACACCCCGGGAGAGGCTCAAGTCTATCAGGCGCTCAGACGCTTTAAGAACAGCTTTGTGCATTTTACATGTGATAATGAGGATTTTCTGAAAGAATACGATCTGCCTGCCAACCGGGTCGTCTACCTGCCAGATCCGGGCGCTATGAACACAGTGCTGCGGAGCATCTATGTGGAGAGTGTATTAAAACAGGATTTTTATGCTGACCAGCTGGATATGCTGATGCGCCAGCTGTTTATCCTTTTTTCCAGACAACTGCACACCTGGCCGAAAGATTCCACCATCTCTGCCGATTTCTATGAACAATTCCGAAAGGCGCGGATCGAGATCTTGACCAACATCACCAGGGAATGGAACACCGAAAACATGGCCGCCCTGACCAATCTGGGCGTCAGCCAGTTCTACAGCTACTACCAGCTCTTCTTCAACCGCTCACCCAAAGCTGAACTGTTAGAAGCCAGGCTGGAGCGCGCCAAATATCTGCTCCGCGTGGAAGCCATGCCCGTAGGACAGGCTGCCATCCAGTCCGGCTTCACAAACCTGTCCCACTTCACACGCTACTTTAAGAAAGAATGCGGCATGACACCCTCTGCTTATGCACAGACACGCTTTCGGGATGCCTGACCCTATGCTCCGTGCTCCACGGCATCGCGCCATGTCTTTTAGAGGAAAATATACTTGCAAACAAACAGTACCGCCAGAATATACATGAGCGGCGTGATCTTCTTCGCCTTGCCGCATACCGCATTGATGATCACATAGGAGATAACCCCCACTGCAATCCCCTCGGAGATGCTGTACAGAAGCGGCATAGCCAGCAGACACAGATATGCCGGGACAGCCTCGGTCAGATCATCGAAATCGATCTGGGTCACGGCCGTGATCATCAGGAAACCTACGAACAACAGCGCAGGCGCCGTAGCGAATCCGGGAATGGCCGTAAAGATGGGCGCGAAAAAGATCGCCAGCAGGAATAAGAAACCGGTCACTACGGAAGCCAATCCGGTTCTGCCGCCTTCCGCCACACCAGAGGAACTTTCCACGAAAGTGGTGGTGGTAGAAGTACCAAGCACTGCACCCGCACTGGTAGCGATGGCATCTGCCAGAAGCGCCTGTTTGATACGGGGCAGCCTGCCTGCCTTATCCAACATATTGGCCTTATTGGCACAGCCAATCAGAGTTCCCAGCGTATCAAAGATATCCACAAACAGGAATGCCAGGATGATAACGATAAAATCCGTGATCTTCACCGCACCGAAATCCGCCTTAAAGCATTGCCCGAAGGTCAGACCGAGAGAAGTCACGCTGAAGCTGCTCCAGGAAGGAAGCAGGGAATAATAGCCAGCATCCGGCGTAACCGTATATAATCCGGTCAGCTGGCAGAGGATACCCAGGATCCAGGTAGCGAAAATACCGATCAGGATGGACCCCCTCACCTTTTTAATATGTAAGATCACAATGATAAATGTACCGATGATCGCCAGCAGCGCGCTGATACCTGCGGTGTGGAAATCTGCCGTAAAGTCGATCACGGTCACGAGCGTGGAATCAGAATTCACCACGATCCCTGCATTCTGGAAACCAATGAAGGCAATGAACAGGCCGATTCCTACGGAGACGCCCTTTTTCAGCTGCACCGGAATGGCGTTGAAGATCGCCTCACGTACATTGGTCACCGACAACACTATAAAGATCAGCCCTTCCACAAATACCGCCAGCAGCGCAACCTGCCAGGAATATCCCATGGCACCGCATACCGTATAGGCAAAGTACGCGTTTAGGCCAAGTCCCGGGGCGAGGGCAAAGGGATAATTGGCGAGAAACGCCATCGCCAGCGTGCCGATAAAGGACGCAAGTGCCGTAGCCATCAGGATGGCATTGCTGTCCATGCCGGATTCCGACAGGATCGACGGATTGACCGCCAGAATGTAGGCCATAGTCATGAAAGTCGTGACCCCGGCAACTACTTCTGTTTTAATGTTCGTGTTGTTTTCTTTGAGTTTAAACCATTTCTCTAACATCACTTTCTCCTTTTCTCATAAGTGGGTTTACAGTACCCTATTTGCCTTCATAGATGATGACGCTGTCAACATCGTAGCCTTGCAGGCGTTCTCTTCCCTTCAGCCCCGCCAATTCCATCAGGAAGATCACCTTGACTACTTCGCCTCCCAGCTCTTCGATCATCTGAATGCTCGCTTCTATCGTTCCGCCCGTGGCGATCAGATCATCCACCACCACTACCTTCTGCCCCGGCTTGATGGAGTCCTTATGCATCTCCACTACCGCGCTGCCGTATTCCAGATCGTACTCCTTGGAGATCACGTCCAGGGGCAGTTTGCCTTTCTTGCGGACCGGCACAAATCCTTTGTGTAAAGTATAGGCGATAGGAACACCGAAGATGAACCCCCGCGACTCTGTTCCCACGATCACGTCAAACTCGATCCCGTCAAGCATCTTCTTCATGGAATCGACCGCCAGCGCAAGTCCTTCCGGATCCTGCAGCACGCTCGTCACGTCCCGGAATATGATCCCCTTCTCCGGAAAATCCGGGATACTGCGCACATATTCTTCCATTCTCTTCTGATTCTTCATTCGTAAGCCTCCCATCCAACTGTGCATGACAACATCACGACTCCATATCTCTTCACGCAGTTCCACCAGGATTGAGGCAGGAGTATGCGAAGAGACTACGTTACATGTCTTAGTATAGCACACCCCGGCCAAAACACCTAGTTCAATGTCAGTTAGGACGAAAGAGAACTATAAAATGCAGACAGCCCATCGTCGAATGCAGTTTCGGCCTGTACGGCGAAGGGTAGGGTGATGCGACGGCATCGTTGACCGACGCCGAAACATTCCTCAGCATAAAGCGCTTCGGAATGGAGGGAAAAATAGATAAGGATGGTTGACAAAGCCCCCGGCGCAAGAGTATCCTTATATAACATTGCATAAACGCACGGAGGGTTTTCTAATGAATACGAAGGCAAAAGGCATGTTTTCAAACAGCAGGTTTTATTCTCAGATCTTTAAGCTGGTGGTACCGATCATCATCCAGAATCTTCTGAGTGCAGCCGTCAATTCCGCGGATGTCGTCATGCTCAACTATGTGGGGCAATCCTCAATCTCGGCCGTATCGCTCGCATCCAATTATGCAAGCGTTCTCTTTATGGTCTTCTACGGGCTTGGCACCGGTGCGACCATATTGAGTGCGCAGTACTGGGGTAAGAAGGACCTGCAGGCAATCCAGGTGATCGAGGGCATCGCGCTGCGCTTTTCCCTGCTGATCGCTCTTGGTTTCTCATCCTGCGCCCTGCTGATACCAGATCGGATGATGCGGCTCTTTACAACGGATGCCGAACTGATCCAGATTGGCGCCGGTTACCTGCGGGTAATGTCTGTCACCTATCTCTGCTGGGCCATCGTGGAAGTCTATCTCTCCATCCTGCGCAGCATCGGTCAGGTGACCATCTCCATGGTGCTGAACATCATCGCTTTTTCGCTGAACATCCTGCTGAACGCCGTCTTTATCTTCGGCCTGTTCGGCGCGCCTAAGCTGGGAGCCACCGGTGTGGCCATTGCCACCGCCCTCTCCCGTATTGTAGAGCTTATCGGCTGCATCCTGGTATCCATGTTCAGCAAGGACCTTAAATTAAACCTGGCTTACCTGTTTATCCGCAACAAGGTGCTATTGAAAGATTTCATCCATCTGTCACTGCCGGCACTGGCCAATGACATCTCCTGGAGCGTGGCCTTCTCCATGTACTCCGTGATCCTGGGGCATCTGGGCACGGACGCGGTAGCCGCCAACTCTCTTGTCGTGGTCGTCCGCAACTTCGGCACCGTACTCTGTTTCGGTACAGCCAGCGCAGGCGGTATCCTGCTTGGCAACGTAATGGGAGAGAATGACATGGAGCGCACAAAAGAATATGCCTCCAAACTGATGAAACTGACCATACTGACCGGCGCCATCGGCGGTGTAATCATCCTTGCGATCACGCCCTTCGTACTGCACTTTGCCGCCCTGACGGAGACGGCGATGCACTATCTGAAATATATGCTTTTTATCAACAGTTACTATGTGATGGGCGCTGCCGTCAATACAACACTGATTGCCGGCGTCTTCCGTGCCGGAGGAGACACACGTTTTGGACTGATCTGCGATACGATCGATATGTGGTGCTACGCAGTACCTCTCGGCTTTATCGCCGCTTTCGTGTTTAAGCTGCCGGTGTTAGTCGTCTATTTCCTGCTCTGTACCGATGAGTTCGTGAAATGGCCCTGGGTCATCAAGCGTTACCGGAGCGGGAAATGGTTGCAGAACCTTACGCGAGACGACCTTTTTACAGAAAAAGACGGTTGATTGCAGAGCAGAATCTGAAATTCTGCTCGCGTCCTCAGCGCAAAGCGCTTCGGAATAGATGTAAGATTGAATGAATTCCAAAGACTGGATCGCTACCAAGAAAGGACACCTGACATGCTATATTACGCAGCGCCGATGGAAGGCATCACGACTTATCTATACCGCCGGGCACATGCGCGCTGGTATGGAGGTATCGACAAATACTTTACCCCTTTTATTGCCGGCAGGAAGATGACCACCCGAGAAGTCAGGGACATTCTCCCGGAAAATAATACGGGCGTCGTGCTCGTACCGCAGATTCTTACCAACAAAACCGAGGATTTTCTGGAGATTGCAGCACGACTTGCCTCTTACGGATATGATACGGTCAATCTGAATCTGGGTTGTCCCTCCGGAACCGTCACCGCCAAGAAACGAGGTGCCGGATTCTTAGGAGAACCAGAGGCGCTGGATGCATTTCTCTACGAGATTTATGAGAAATGTCCACTACACATTTCCATCAAAACAAGACTCGGCATCTCAGATCTGTGCGAATGGGAAGCCCTGTTAGCCATCTATGCCAAATATCCGGTGCAGGAACTGATCGTCCACACCCGTCTGCTCCAGGAATTCTACACGGGTGTGCCTCACCCGGAGGCTTATGCCCAAGCCATGCGCCGACTGCATGATAACAACAGCAAACATCCCTTGTCCGCAGGAATTCCTCTTTGCTATAACGGAGACATCCTGTCTGCCGAAAGTCTGTCGAAGGTGCAGGCCAAGGTCCTCTCCTGTTTCGATAGTCCCGACCGGTGCGATCAAAGCGGCAAAAACGATTCAGTTATTGGCCGTGTCATGATCGGCCGCGGTCTGTTACGCAATCCTGCCCTGGCCAGGCAGCTGCGAGAAAAACAGCCACATACCCAAACTACCGCCGGTCAGGCCCAAGGAAGCCACGCCGCAGAAACACTCCGTGCCTTTCACGATGAGATCCTGGATGGTTACCGTGAGATCATGTCCGGAGACCTTCCCGTCTTATTTAAAATGAAAGATCTCTGGACCTATATGATCATGGCCTTCGTGTCTTTTGACCCTGCGCAGTCCCCTGAGATACTTGCCCGACAGAACATTGAGAAATATCTGAAAAAGATCCGCAAAGCTGACCGGATCTCGGAGTACCGGATCGCCGTAGACACTCTTTTTCGGGAGTGCTGTGACACATGATAGCTTTCACCCTTGTGCGTATCTGGTCAAGAACTGCTTCGTCCGCTCTTCCTGCGGATGGTCGATCACCTGCCTGGGATCGCCCTGCTCCACGATCACACCCTCATCCATGAAGATCAGCTGATCGGACACGTCTCTGGCGAAAGCCATCTCGTGTGTGACGATGATCATGGTCGTCTTCTTGTCTGCAAGGGATCGGATGACCTTCAGCACTTCTCCCGTCAACTCAGGATCCAGCGCTGATGTCGGTTCATCAAAGCACAGAATATCCGGCTGCAGCGCCAGTGCCCTGGCGATCGCCACCCTCTGCTGCTGTCCGCCGGACAACTGATGGGGATAATGGGACATGCGCTCTGCCAGGCCCATCTGCCGCAGCAGCGCTTCTCCGTGCTCTTCTATCCGCTCATAAATTTCCTTCTTATTCTGCTTGAAATCTGGCTGTTCCTTCGCCAAAAGCTTCTCGGAAAGCGTAACATTTTCCAATGCCGTATACTGGGGAAACAGATTGAAAGACTGAAACACCATCCCGAAATGCAGACGCTTGGTGCGAAGCCCCTTTTCCTGTTCCCGGCGCGGCATGGAGGCATCAAAAAGCGTCTCGCCCTTCACTGTGATCGAACCTTGATCCGGCGTTTCCAGAAAATTCAGACACCGCAAAAGCGTCGTCTTCCCGGAGCCTGAAGAACCGATGATGGCTAACGCATTTCCTTCCTCCAGCGAAAAGCTAACGTCATCGAGCACTTTCGTATTATCAAACTGTTTTCCGATATTTCTCACTTCCAAAATCGCCATGATCTTCAATCCTTCTCAACTTATATAGTACGATCTCTTTGACCCCGACATCATATCCTTACGGCAGCTCACCGGACATATAGCTGCTCTATACCAGCCTTACACAGACCGTATTGTCATTATCTGAAATAATCCAGCTTCCGCTCAATATAATTGAACAGCAGCGTCAGCACGCCCACAAACACCAGATAGAACACGCCCGTATAAAACAACGGCCACGTCAGACCGTTGCTCTTCATAAAAGAATAACCCGCGAAAGTCAACTCATAGGCCGCGATCATACGCGCCAGAGACGTATCTTTGACCAATGTGATGACCTCATTGGACAGCGGCGGTACGACTCTTTTGACCATCTGCAGAAGCGTGATCCGAAAAAAGATCTGGCTCTTCGTCATGCCCAGCACTTCCCCGGCTTCCCGCTGTCCCGCCGGGACACCTTCGATCCCACCCCGGAAGATCACCGAGAAATAGCAGGCATAGTTGATGCTGAATGCCACCACAGTGGCCATGATACGGCCGCTCTCATTACCGCTCCATATATTGTGCCCCAGCCACAAGCCAGGCCCATAGAAAATGATGATCAGCTGGAGCATAAGCGGCGTACCCCTGATGATCCACACTACCACCTGGATCAGATACCGCAGCGGCCGCCACTTGCTCATGGAGCCAAACGCCAGGACCAAGCCGAAAGGCAGAGAGAATACCAGGGTGAAAAGAAAGATCTGAAACGTCGTCAACAGACCATCCAAAAGTGCTCGTGTCACATTCCAAAACATAAAATCTTTCTCCTTTAAAAGCCGAGGCTTACAGTATGTTATTCTGCAGGCACTACGATAACCTGTGCGTTGTTGCAGTAAGCGTTGGTACATTCCATAGCCGATGTTGTCTCCGCAGTCAGTGTCATACCATTCCACACCACATCGATTGTCTTCGACTCCAGTTCCATGATCTTGTTATCCCAGTCGATCACCACGAACTGTGCCTCCACGCCCAGCTTTTCTGCCGTGAGACGAGCCATATCTGCATCAAATCCGATCCACTCTCCGGATTCATCTCTATAATCCATCGGTTCAAACTCCGTGATGCCTATGATCAAGTTTCCTTTTTCCTGAATATAAGCCACATCGCTGTCCTCCACTGAGGCCACAAATTCTGTTGCCGGCTGCTCCACCAACGCTTCCTGCACGCCATAGACAGCTGCCGTCTCCTTCATAGTCCCGTCAGCGAAACTTTCCCCGAATACGGCATTGATATAGGAAGCCAAGTCGGAGCCCTTGCGGCATCCCACGCCGTATTCTTCTGTCGTCAGCTCCGTCGTGTGTGTCAGGTTCGGATAGCTGGTGCCTTCCCCGATCATGGCTCCCGCCATCAGCAGATCGATGATCGCCGCGTCGGATGTTCCTGCCGCAACCTCCATCAGTGCATCTGCCTGAGAGGTCACTACATTTGTCTGCAGACCATTGTCCTGTGCTGCCGCCTCGCCTGCAGATCCCGCCTCTACCGCGTATATCAGATCCGTATCCACAGAAGCTGTGTCACTGTCTGCCCCTGTCTCCTCTGCTGTGGCAGCGTCCGTGTTTTCCTCCGCATCCGCTGCCTCCTGTGCAGTGTCGGTATCTGCCTGTTCCTCCGCTCCTGCCGCGGTCTGCGCCGCATCCTTTGCCGCACTGCCGCATCCCGTCAATACTGTGCCGACTGTCATGGATACCGCCAGCATTAATGCAAATTTCTTCTTCATAGTTACAACCATTCTCCTTTCTCAATGTGCAGATCCGTGTCCGCAGACACAGATCTGCAATAAAAATCCTATTTTACAATCTTCCTGTCAGAACGCAAATACGAATTGTATTTTATCATGGTAGTGCGCTAAAGTAAAGAGAATTTTTTCATATTATATTGAAAAAGAAAATTTTATGAAATATAATAGATAAATATACAGACAAAGTACTCATTCACTTCAAGAAATTCAAGGACAGGTATCTCACAATGACAACGCAAAGCGAACAACCCCATAAACAACCGAAACACAGTCGTGAAAATATCCGCATCACAATGAATATGGCTTGGCCCTCTATCGTGGAATCCTTCTTCGTGGCATTTGCCGGGCTCGTGGATTCCCTGATGGTAAGTTCTCTCGGCTCCTATGCGGTAGCCGCCGTAGGGCTTACGACGCAGCCTAAATTCGTAGGGTTATCTTTGTTTTTTGCAGTCAACGTGGCAATCTCGGCCCTGGTCGCAAGACGGCGCGGGGAGGAGAAACCGGAAGAAGCCAACCGGATCTTAAGCACGGCGCTCGCTTTCATTCTTGTAGCGGCGGGGGCCATAAGTGTCCTGCTGGTGACTTTTGCCAACCCGATCATCCACCTGTGCGGCTCCACGCCGGAGACCCATGACAGTGCAGTGACTTATTTCCGCATCATCATGGGCGGCATGATCTTCAACTGTATTCAGATGGGCATCAACTCCGCTCAGCGGGGTGCCGGCAACACGAAGATCACTATGCGCACCAATGTGACTTCCAACACGGTCAACATCATTTTCAACTATCTGCTGATCGGCGGACATTTCGGTTTCCCGGCACTGGGGATCCAGGGTGCGGCACTGGCAACGGTCCTCGGCACCGTAGTCGCCTGCATTATGAGCATCCTCTCGATCCTGAAACCGGATGGCTTTATCAGCATCCCCTATATCCTGACAAACAAAATATGGCCGGCGGCCAGAACCTTACATAATCTGATCCATGTGGGCTACAGCGTTTTCTTTGAACAGATTCTGATGAGAATCGGTTTTATGATGACTGCGATCATGGCTGCCAACCAAGGTACCGACGCGATGGCCGCCCATCAGGTCGGCATGAATATCATGGGTCTGTCCTTCTCCTTCGGAGACGGCCTGCAGGCAGCTGCCGTGGCTCTGATCGGACGCAGCCTGGGAGCCGGTAATGAGAAGCTGGCCAAGGAGTTCGGCAGCATCTGCAAGCTGTTCGGCGCGATCATCTCGGCCGTTCTCGCCGTTGTCTATTTCTTCGGAGCGGGACCGCTTCTTGGCCTGTTCTTCGAGGAAGCACATATCGTCGCCATCGGCGTCGGCATTATGCGGGTCATCATCTTCGTAGTCATCTTCCAGATCAGTCAGGTCGTATATATGGGCTGCCTGCGCGGCGCGGGAGACACACTCTACACAGCTGTCGCCTCCACCATCAGCGTCACCTTTATCCGTACGCTGGCGTCCTGGCTGGGCGGTTATGTATTCGGCCTTGGTATCATCGGTATCTGGCTGGGTGTCCTGGCCGATCAGATCTCCCGTTTCCTCTTTGCATCCATACGGTTTAAACAGGGCAAATGGACCCAGATCAAAATCTAATGAATTTGAAAAGAAAGTTTTCAGTCCGGATTCCCGAGAAACGTTTTTATAAGGATCAGCGAGTAGATGCCAATGACCGCAAGCATGATCAGGTTCAATGCAATCCCCTTCTCTACCGTCAATCCCGTCTCCTTCGCAAAAGTGCTGAGCACATTGATCGCAGAATGCGTTAGGATACAGGGAATCAGGCTTCCACCGAAATAAAACAGGAGCACGAACAGTAAACCGATCGCGATCGCTACGATCACCTGCCAGAGATTATCTGCAAATTCCATCCCGCTGCCATTGATCAGGTTCAGTATATGTCCCAGGCCAAACGTGACACTCGAGACAAGGATGGCTGTTCTTACATTCTCTTTCGCCAGTGCCTTGAAAAGAAATCCTCTGAAGATCACTTCCTCCAAAAATCCCACACAAAGCATACAGGCTATCCGGCAGGCAGTGTCTGCCGGAGAATGCTTAAGCACCGCTCCATTCCAGAGATTTCCGGTCGCCAGAATAAACAGCGGAATATAATAGAGAAACTTTGTGGCCGGCACAACAGACCTACAGAGCCCGTACCGCTTAAATAACCCGTTTCTCTTCAGGAACCCTACCATAACAATGCTCTGCAAGATACAGAAAACAGCGCTGGCAGAATATTCTATCCCGATCGTCTTATTGAGCGGATTAGCCAATGACTGCAAAACGCAATAAGTCACGATCCAGACGAGTGCAAAAGACAGTTCGCTTCTCTCATACAATCCTTTCATTCTTACCTCCATTCCGAAGCGTTTTACGCTGAGGACGCGAGCAGAATTTCAGATTCT
>OFGO01002097.1_pt1 | contig 12370 bp, 9 predicted proteins | sample 1521761 | NCBI WGS metagenome assembly OFGO01 (sample SAMEA3504128, study PRJEB24116) | mouse gut metagenome | biome: mouse gut; feature: mouse-associated habitat; material: faeces | place: Denmark | collected 2011
TCCCGGCCACGATCCTGTCCGCCGGCACGGTGAAGTCCGTCCCGTACAGCCGCCTGCCGCCGTGAATCACCAGCCTGCCGCTCCCCACCCCCTCGATCCATGCGCCGCACTGCTGCAGGAATGCGCACAGGGCGGACACCTCCGGCTCCCGGGCCGCGCCCTCCAGCACCGTGTCCCCCTCTGCCATCACCCCTGCCAGGACGATGTTCTCGGTAGCCCCCACAGAAGGGAACGGCAGACTGATAACCGCCCCGTGGAGCCTGTCAGAAAACGCCCTGATGCTGCCCTCTTCCTCTACGAACTCCACGCCCATCTGCTCCAGCGCGGACAGATGCATGTCTATGGGGCGTTCGCCGATGACGCATCCCCCCGGATGCTCCATGACCACCTCGCTGCATCTCCCGATCAGCGCCCCCAGCAGACAGAGGGAAGAGCGCATGCCCCGCACCGCCTCCCGGGGCATCTGGCATCTGCACACCTGGGACGAATCCACCGCAATGCCTGTCTCCTGCCAGTGGACGCCGCAGCCCAGGCTCTTCAGCAGGCTGACCATGGAATAGACGTCCGCTATCCTGGGACAGTTCCTGATGAGAGACTCCTCCCTCACAAGCAGCGTAGCCGCCAGAATGGGCAGCGAAGCATTTTTAGAACCTTGTACACGAACCTTTCCCTGCAGGGCCATGCCGCCCTGAATACGAATAGAATCCATTAAGCACCATCCGGTTTCTTTTATTGAATATTCTATCCTATGAGGGAAAGCCGGAAAATGTTACAGTTCTTTCAATTGTATCCGCCTGGCCACGCTTAGGACCAGCCCAATCTCTATCAGCAGGAACATCACCGAGGAGCCCCCGTAGCTGATGAAGGGAAGGGATATGCCCGTGTTGGGGATGCTGTTGGTCACCACGGCGATGTTCAGGATGGCCTGGATGGCGATGTGCCCCATGACCCCCACCACCAGCATGGCTCCGAACAGGTCGGGGGCGTTGTTGGCGATCACCATCATCCGCCACAGCAGCATGATGAACATGATGATGACGGCCACGGCCCCGAACAGGCCAAGCTCCTCGCAGATGATGGAGAAGATCATGTCGTTCTGGGCCTCGGGCAGGAAGTTCAGCTTCTGCATGCTCTGGCCCAGCCCCTTGCCCCAGATGCCGCCGCTTCCGATGGCGTACAGGCCCTGCAGGGTCTGGAAGCCCGTGCCCGTGGCGTCGCTCTCCGGATTCAGCCAGGTGGCGATCCTTCCGAAACGGAAGTTCACCTCCTCCCCCTCCGCCGCGTTCTGGGTGGAGGACACGGCCAGGAACACGATCAGCACTGCCCCGATCAACACCATGACACCCATGATGACGAATTTCTTGTAGTCCGGGCTGGCCACGAACACCATCAGCACCGAAATGCCCAGAATGATGATTGCCGAACTCAGATTCGTGGTTATCAGGTAGACTTCCAAAACTATGGGAAGTGGAAACGCCACCATGACCGCGAAGCCCTTCATCGTCCGGATGCTTTTTCCCATCTTGCAGACCAGCACGGCCAGAAAAAGGATCATGCCCACCTTGGCCACCTCCGCAGGCTGCAGGTTGAAGCTGGTGTTGGGAATTCCGATCCAGCGGCGCGCGCCATGGGATGCAATGCCCAGAGGCGTCAGCACCAAAGGTATCATCAGCGCCGAGACAATGTACCCCAGCAGATAAAAATGCTCCCAGAAATGGTAGGGTATATTGGCAACAATGATCATCAGCACCAGCCCCACGATAATAGCCACCAGCTGCTTTTTCAGAAAGTACGCCGTGTCCCCGAAGCTGTCAAAGGCCGTATAGGAACTGGCCGAATAAATCATGACCAGACCGAAGCCCAATAGGAAGAGTACGACAAATAGCAGGCTGTAATCAAAGAAGAATTCCGACTGCTCTTTTTTCTTTCGTCTTGCCGTCCTATGTGCCGCCATGCCCTTTCGCCCTCCTATTCATGTACACCCTCTTCTCTATTCCAAGCCCATCACGTACTCCTTGAACTGCCGTCCTCTTTCCTCATAATTGGGAAACATGCCCCAGCTGGCGCAGGCCGGGGACAGCAGCACCGCATCGCCCCTCTCCGCCAGCGTTGTGCAGAGCCTTAAGCACTCCTCAAAGGTGTCTGCAAAGCGGATCCTCTGGAAGCCGTGCCCTCTGGCGCATTCAGCGATTTTCTCTCTGGTCTGTCCAATGAGCACCAGCCATTTCACCTTTCCCCCGAAGCTTTCGATCCACTCGTCATAGACGCTTTCCTTGTCATAGCCGCCTCCGATCAAAACGGTGGGCCGGTCCATGGCCTTGATGCCCTGAATGGCAGCGTCCGGATTGGTTCCCTTGGAGTCATTGTAATAATCCACTCCCCCTTTGGACGCCACGAATTCAATCCTATGCTCCACGGCCCTAAAGTCCCTGACCACCCTCAGGATCGTCTCCATGGGCACCCCCATCCCCTCAGCGATGGCAATGGCGGCCATGACATTCTCCACATTGCACAGCCCCACCAGCCTCATGTCCCTATGGATGTCCATCAGCTCCTGCCTGCTGCCTGCGAAGCTTTTTACAATCTTTTCACCCTCCAGATAATACCCTTCCTCCAGCGCTCCTGCGGAGGAAAAGTACACCGGTCTTGCAGGGCATCTCGCGCCGAACTCTCTGGTGTACGCATTGTCATGGTTCAGGACGCATATATCATCTTTTGTCTGATTCATGGCGATGTTTTCTTTTGCCGCCACATATGCCTCCATGGTATGATGGCGGTTCAAATGATCCGGGGTGATGTTCAGGATCGCTGAGACTCTGGGCCGAAATTCATGAACCGTCTCCAGCTGGAAGGAGCTGATCTCCCCTACCGTCACGGTGTCCGGTCCGGTCTTTGTGCATTCCAAGGTATAGGGATTGCCGATGTTTCCCACCACGAACACTTTATCCGCTCCCAGCTGGGCTTTCATGATCTCCCCCACCAGCGTGGTGGTGGTGGTCTTGCCGTTAGTGCCGGTGATGGCCGCCACCCTTCCCTTCTCTTCTATGTACCCCAGCTCGATCTCCCCCAGAATCTCCGTGCCCTGCTCCCGCAGCCTATTCACCAGAGGAATGTCCACCGGCACTCCGGGGCTGAGCACTGCCCGGCAAATCACCCTTCCGATCTCCTCCGGCAGCTCCCCCGTCACGCAGGCCGCCCGACTTGACTCCGGCAGCTTTCGGCGCAGCTCCTCCTCGCTCAATTTATCATTGCTGTCATACAGCACAACATCGGCTCCCATTTGTTCCAGCAGTCCCACCGAGGCCACGCCGCTGATGCCGGAACCGATGACCAGACATTTTTCTCCCTTCTCCACTTCCGCCGCTCCCTCCTATCTTGTCATGTCCATTGCGGCAGGCTGCCGCTCCCACGGTCCGCCCCGTATACTCTGCCGCCTCCGTCCGTATCTTACGGCCCCTCTAAAGCCGTGTCAGGGAAATGTCCTCTTTCCCCATTATATGCCCGCCAGCGCTATCAGACACATCAGCGCCGTTATGATGGTGAACACAGCCGTCACCTTGGTCTCCGACCATCCGCAGAGTTCAAAATGATGATGAAGGGGCGCCATCCTGAATATCCGCTTTCCCCCGCTGAGCTTATAATATCCTACCTGCAGGATCACCGAAGCCACCTCCGCCAGATAAACCGCCCCAACAATAGCTATGAACAGAGGCATCTGCAGCATATAGGCGCAGCCCGCCACGAATCCGCCCAGAGCCAGAGAGCCCGTGTCCCCCATGAACACTTCCGCCGGATGCACGTTGAAGAGCAGGAATCCTAAAAGCGCGCCCGCTACGGCGCAGGTCACCGGCTCTATCCCCCCGGCAGTGCCTATTGCCACCACGGAAAAAAATACCGCCACCATCAAAGTAACGCTTCCCGCCAGACCGTCCAGACCGTCCGTGAAATTGGTTCCGTTCACCGTGCCAAGCACGATAAAGAACAAGATCGGTATATTCCACATCCCGAAATCCAGATATCTGTCAGGCACAAACGGCACTTTCATGGCCAGACTGACATCCGTATAACGGATCAGATACCATGCAAAGATTCCTGTGACAGCCAGCTGCCCGAAGAGCTTCTGCCAAGGCGTCAGACCCATGGAACGCTTGCACACCACTTTTATGTAATCATCCATCAGCCCTACGAATCCGAACCCTATCGTCAGGAAAAGGATCGGCGCTATTTTAGGATACTCCTCCAAAAAGACCGCTGCCGACATCACCGCGCTGAACAGGATCAATATCCCTCCCATGGTAGGGGTTCCCGATTTCTTCAGGTGGGCCGCCGGGCCGTCGTCCCTCACCGTCTGGCCGCATTTAAGCCGCCTCAGAAACGGGATGATCAGCGGGCCGGCCAATGCGCTGATGCAGAATGCAAACATTACCGCCGCGATACTAATTCTGCTCATCCGTCTGCCCTCCTTGGAGATTCCCCTCCCCCTCCACTCCCAGATACGGCAGGATATTCTCAAAAAGCTGGCGGATGATGGGCGCCGCCACCTGCCCTCCGTAATATACGCCCTGAGGATTGTTCACGATGGCAATGGCGATCACCTGCGGATCATCCGCCGGCGCAAAGCCGATAAAGGAAGCTATATAGCGCCCGCTCCCTCTGGGCAGGGTCTGGCTGGTGGCCGTCTTGCCCCCTACCCGGAAGCCCTCCACCTTTCCGTTCTTCCCGCTGCCCTCAGACACCACCATCTCCAGTATCCCCCGCATGGTGGCGCTGGTCTCCTCCGAGACGATCCCCTCCGTTACCGGATAGGTGAAGGTCTCCGCCACATTTCCGTCCCTATCCAGAGCCTGAACCCCGAAATGGGGCGTCACACGCCTTCCGCCGTTGACGATGGAGGACACCGTGGTCAGAAGCTGTATGGGAGTGATCTGAAAGGACTGGCCGAAGGCCACCGTGGCCAGCTCCACATTGCCCATGTCTTCCTTCCGATGCATGATAGTGCCGGCTTCCCCCGGCAGATCCACGCCGGTCTTTTTCTTCAGTCCAAAATGTTCAAAATAATCATAGTAGCCATCTATCCCCAGCCTGAGCCCCAGAGTGATCAGAGCAGGATTGCAGGAGTTCATCATGGCATGGGTAAAGTCCTGAGTGCCGTGGCCGGCTACCTTGTGGCATCGGATCTTCCTATCGTCCACCACGATGAACCCCGGACAGCTGAAGCTGCTCTGTAGCGTCACCTGCCCCGCCTCCAGCCCGGCCGCGGCCGTGATGACCTTGAAGGTGGAACCCGGCTCATAGGTATCGTTGATGCAGCCGTTTCGCCAGATCCCGTTCAGCAGATTCTGGGTCTCCTCCGCCGTGATATCCTCAGGCGTCCCCTCCGGCAGCTCATAAGGATTGTTCAAGTCAAACTCCGGCACATTCACCATGGCCAGAATTTCCCCGTTCTGAGGATTCATCACCACGATGCTCACGCTGTCCGCCTCCTTGGTGGCCAGCGCCTGCGCCGCCAGCTGGGTAGCGTAGGACTGCACGTTCAGATCCATGCTGATGCATAGGTCCAGCCCTGCCACCGGCTCAATGCGCCTCTCTCCGGCAGATTCCACCTCAATGCCCTTGGCGTCCGTCACTGTGAGAATCTGCCCCGGCGTCCCCTCCAGATATGTATCATAGACCACCTCCAGACCGATGATCCCTTGATTGTCGCCTCCCGTGAAGCCCAGCGCCTTGCTGGCCAGACTGTCAAAAGGATAGTATCTTTTGTAGTCTTCATCCACTTTCACACCGGCAAGATCATACTCCCTGATTCTGTCCCCCACGGCTTTGTCCACATTGCTCTTGACTCGTTCCATGGCAGAGAATTTCTCCACCCTCTTCCTGACGTACTCTTCGGACAGCTCCAGTTCTCTGCATAGGACCTCTATCACCTTCTCTCTGTCTTCTATCTGGCTGTATATGACGGATACGGTACACACGGTCTTGTTATCCGCCAGCACCACCCCGTTTCGGTCCAGAATGCGGCCTCTGGCCGCCTTTATGCTGCGTTCCCTCTCATGCAGGCTGGTAGCCAGCGCCGAATAATGCTCCGCACGCCACACGCATAGGTACACCAGCCTTACGAACAGCAATATGAACGCGCCGGTACACACAAAAAATATTACCAGAATCTTTTTGCGGTGAAAAAGCTTATTATTGTCCGCAAGCATACAAGACCCCATAGAAAAGGTATTGATATACTTTATTCCGAAGGGGCTCAGGTTATGAATAGAGTCGTCACAGATTCGGATTCACCGGGACAGCGGTGTTCGGCACCGACTCCCCGCCGTCGATAGGAATACCGTTCTCGGCATCATATCTCCTGCCGGTATCCGGATCCACCCGGTATCCCGATTCGGGATCAATGGGATAGTTCATCCAAGGCTGGGCCGCGGTTCCGTCCCCGGCACCCGGATCACTGCCTCCGGCGCTTCCCGCCGAACCGGGATCGTCTCCCGGCTCGCCTCCCTCGGGATCGCCCGTCCCCGGAGGCTCCTCATACTGAATGGTGTTCTCCAGCTCCAGCTCCTCTAACTCCTTTCTTTCCGCCTCAGTAAGCTCCTCCGTCATAAAGATGTTCATGTACGGAAGCACCTCCATGAGAATGCTCCTTCCCAGCAGCGCGGCAAGCTTGGCATTGGCCTGGTCCTCGATGTTTGGCCTGTCCACTACCACATAGATTGCGATCTGGGGATCATCCGCAGGCGCGAAGCCTATGAAGGACACCACATACTCTGTCTCGGAACGCTTATGGGTCACAGGGTCTATGGTCTCCGCCGTGCCTGTCTTTCCCCCGATGGCATATCCGGGCGGACGGGCGGCTTTACCCGTGCCCTCGTCCACCACCGTCCTGCAGAACTGCCTGATCAGCTCCGAGGTGGATTCCGAGACCACCTGCTTTAGGATGCGCGGCTCTATGTTCTCCACCGTGGCGCCGCTGGCGTTGGTGATCTTGTTTACCATATGAGGCTCATAATAATAACCGCCGTTGACCAGAGCGCAAAAGCCCGTGATCATCTCCACCATGGTAACATTGAAATTCTGCCCGAAACTGTTGGTTGCCAGATCCGTAGGCCCCATATCCGACGCCTTATAGATCAAAGAGGCGGTTCTGGCCTCCCCTGCCAGATCCACGTTTGTCTTCAGGCCGAAATTGAATATGTTCTGAAACTCACAGAAATCCTCCGCTCCCATCAGCTGGGCGATCTTCATCATTCCCACATTGCAGGATCTGGCGATGGTGCCCTCCACATCCAGCAAGCCGCAGGCGCCGCTGTGGCACTTTATCTCGTAGTCCCCCACCTCCAGATAGCCCGGACAGTCATAGGTATCTTCGGGGGAGATCACCCCCAGCTCCAGAGCCGCCGCCACCGTAAAGGGCTTCGCCGTAGATCCCGGCTCATAGGTTCCTGCGATGCAGAAGTTCTTCCAAAGGTTGTTTGTGAGGTTCACATACAGCTGATCCTGATCCATGGCGTCCAGCACGCTCTGGTCGATGTATGTGTCAGTCCGTTTGATCTCCTGATAGCCCGCCGCATTGGTGATCTGCTCCACCATCCGGGTTCCCAATAGGTATTCCGGGTTGTTGGGACTGTTTGCATCGTATCCGGGATAGCTTGCCATGGCGAGAATCTCGGCATTGTTCAGATCCATGATGATACAGCCTACATTCTCCGCACCGTTTCCCTGTACATATGCGTTCTTATGTTCTTCGTTGAATTTCTTCAGATTCTTCTCCACTATCATCTGTATGTTTGCATCGATGGTAGTATGGATATTGTAGCCGTCCACAGCGGACTTCACCGTCCGCTCCAGCGCCAGATCATCGTTCAGATAGCCGTATTCCCTGCCGTCGATGCCGTTGAGTATCTCGTCATAATATTCCTCCAGCCCGTATTTCCCTTCATTGTCGGCATTGAGAAATCCCAGTACGTCTGAAGCCAAGGTGCCGTATGGGTAAACCCTTCTGTACTCCTCCTCGAACCAGACGCCGTTTATGTTGCTGGGCCCCTTTTCCCCCGCCTCGTTTACCACCTCGGCTACCATGGCGGCCTGAAACCCGCTGATCTGCTCATAGGTGAGGCCCTTTAAAGGCACATAGTAGGCCGAATTGGGATTTGCGGTCACATACTGCCGCACCTTCGCCATATCCAGCTCGAAATACTGCCCCAGCGCCGCCAGTGTCGGCTCCAGATAGATCTGCTTTCCTTGTACCTTGGCGTTCATGACCGAGGCGTCAATGACCAGATTATATACCTTCTCGCTGGTGGCCAGCCTGGTCCCCTTGGCATCCAGAATATTGCCCCGCCTATATGGAATCACCAAAGAGCTGTAACTCTGCTGGGCATACACCTGCTTCTGATATGTGGTCCCGTTCTCCCGGATGATCCACACCAGCCTTCCGCACAGCACGGCAAACATCAGCACAAACAATCCGTACATCACGAGAAGCTTTTTCTGCATCTTGATGGAGAACTGATTCGTTTTACTCTGAAAACGCTCCTTTTTCTTCCTCACTCCGCACCTCTATTTGCCCTTTCCTGTCACCTTGCGCATGTAGTCGCTTCTATTCCCTTCATATGTAATGATCTGTCCCTCCTCGGCGTAGACCATGCCCAGCTCCCCCATGGCGATGCGCCTGACTTCCTCCAAATTGATGCTGCTGATAATCCTATTGTACTCTTCGTCATTGGCCAGCTTCAACTGGTTCAGCTCGCTCTCCCTGCGGGCCACTGTCTTGGTCATTGCGGTCAGTTCCGACTGGAGCTGGATATAGTTCACCAGAATCCATGCACAAGTACACAGCGCCGCCGCCAAAAACAATACATACCCTGCACTCATATGGCGTGCCCTCTCACGATTCTTCCGAACCTTGGGATCAGGCCTGCGGACGGGCGCTTCCTCCCATCCGAAGTCTAACTTGCGCACAGTATTCCCATAAATATACTCGTTCTGTCTCCTGCTTACCGTTCCTCTTCTATTTTTATCATATGCAGCCCGATTATAGCTCCTTCTATTCTGGCTCATAAATTTTCCCACTTTCCTTCTTAATTGGCTTTCTCAAAAACTCTCAGTTTCGCGCTTCGGGAACGGCTGTTTTCCTCCAGCTCCTTCTCCGTCGGCACAATCGGCTTTCTGGTCACTACGGTGCCCTTGGACACCTTCCCGCAGACGCACACCGGAAATTCCGGCGGGCAGGTGCAAGGGGACTCATTCTTCCTGAAAATATTCTTGACGATCCTATCCTCCAGGGAATGGAAGGTGATAATACACAGCCTTCCTCCCGGCTTCAGTATATCAATGAAATCCTCCAGCGAGCTCTCCAGAGCCTCCAGCTCCCCGTTGCACTCGATGCGGAGCGCCTGAAAGGTCTGTCTGGAGGGATGGCCGTCCCTTCGCATCTTGGCCGGAACAGCCGCCCGGATGATCTCATTCAGCTCAAAGGTAGTTCTGATAGGCCTTAAGGCCCTTGTTCTCACAATGTGCTTTGCAATATTCTTGGCGAAACGGTCCTCCCCGTAATCCCTGATGATGCGGTACAGCTCGCTTTCCGAATAATTGTTTACAATCTCTCCTGCAGTCAGCTCTTGTCTTTGGTCCATGCGCATGTCCAGAGGCGCGTCGAAGCGGTAGGAAAAGCCTCTCTCCTGACTGTCGAACTGATAGGAGGATACCCCCAGATCCAGCAAAATGCCGTCCGCGCTCTCCACGCCCTCCTGCCCAAGAGCCGCCCTCATGTTGCGGTAGTTGTCCCTGATCACCGTCACTCTCTCCCTGAACGCGGCCAACCTCTCCCCTGCCGCCCGAACGGCGCTGCAGTCCTGATCAATGCCGTAGAGATGTCCGGTGGTAAGCCGCCTGCACACCTCCAGAGCATGTCCGCCCCCGCCCAGAGTGCCGTCCACATAGATCCCCTCCGGCTTTACATGAAGCTCTTCGATGGTCTCCGCAAGAAGCACGGAATAATGTGCAAAATCCATTTTCACACCTCTCTGTCGGCCCTGCGGACGGGAGAACCCGGCCTGCGCCCAATGCCTTCCTTAGATTGTCAGTCCCAGATTCACCATGCCCTGAGAGATCTTGTTGATGTCCAACTGGGCGTTTTTCTCATTCCACTTCTCAAGACTCCACAGTTCAGCCCTGTTCCCCGTCCCGGCGAATACCACGTCCTTCTCCAGACAAGCGAACTCCCTCAGGTCCTGAGGAACCAGAATGCGCCCCTGCTTGTCCACCGTCACATACTGGGCTCCGGACAGAAAGAATCTGGCGAACTGCCTTGCCTCTTCGTTGACCAGCGGCAGCGATGCGAGCTTAGCTTCAAAATCCTTCCAAGCTTCATTGGTGTACACGAACAAGCAGCCGTCCATTCCTTTGGATACCACAAATTCATCTCCTAACACTTCACGGTATCTTGAGGGAATACTCAGCCTGCCTTTTGGGTCAATCGTATGATTGTACCTGCCCATGAACATCGCAATCACCACCCATCGCAAGGGGGATGTCTCTGCAGCCTCCGCCACAAAATGGCCCTTCGTGGGAATCTATCCCACTTTTTGGTATTTTCTGCCATGTCCATCCCACTTCTTAACAAATTTTAATATAGATTGAGGGATTTGGCAATCAGAACTTTTGTGCGGCAGGCACAAAAAAAGCATCCCATATACCTTTTATGGAATGCTCTTTTCTCAATATATACTATATATTGTGCTGTTTCCGGACGCCGTCACAATATATCGGGTCTTTTTTCAAGCCATTTTGCAGCAAATTCTTTAAAACTCTTTCAGCCGTCCGAATCCAAGCCCTACGCTATCCCTTGGAGCGGGACGCCCTTGACCGGACCCTCACCACAATGTCGGCCCCCACTGCAAAGACTACCATCAGCAGCGCCAGAACCTGAGACACCGGCAGCGTGGTGCCCGGAATGAAAAGGGTGTCTGTGCGGATGCCCTCTATGATGAACCTTCCCAGACCGTATCCCCCAAGATAGAGCAGGCACAGCTCCCCATGGAACCTCTTATATCTCCTGAAAAGAAGCAGCGCGGCAAACACCAGCAGGTTCCAGACACTCTCATACAAGAAAGTGGGATGCACATTGATGTAGTTGGCCCCCTCCGGGATATGTGCGGCTATATTTTCGGAAATATCTCTGGCACGGACGGCGCTGACGGGAAGCTGCATAGAAAAGAGTCCGTCATAATATTCCCCGAAGACCTCCCTATTCATGAAATTTCCCCAGCGGCCGATGGCCTGACCCAGAATCAGGCCCGGCATGGCAGTGTCCCCTATGAGAAGCGGATTCTGCTTCTTGATTCTGCAATAGATAAACAAGGTTATAAAGGCCGCAATGACTCCTCCGTATATGGCCAGCCCTCCATTCCGGAACTGAAATATGCCCAGCAGATTATCCTTGTAAAAATCCCACGCAAAGATTACGTAGTAGATTCTGGCCCCTATGATAGAAAAGATCACTGCATAAATGGAGAAGTCCCAATAGACCTCCGGATTCTGCCCGGTCACCTTGGCCATATGAACCGCCATCAGCAGACCGGCCAGCACACCGATGCCTATGATCAAACCATAAAACGCAATGTCGAACCCAAACACGCTGAAGGATTTCGGCACATCCTTCAGATAGATTCCCAGATTCGGAAAGGCAATATCACCAGCATTCATAAAAGCCTCCTTACATCCACTCCTGCAAGCCCCAAATGCCTTGCTCCATTCCTATGACCCAAAGCCATGACCACACATATCGATCTATACATTGAATCGAAACAGAATGACATCTCCGTCGCGGACTACATAGTCCTTTCCTTCCATGCCCACCAGCCCCTTTTCACGGGCTGCCGCAAGGGACCCCTGCTCCAGCAGATCCCTATAGTTCACCACCTCCGCCTTGATAAAGCCCCTCTCAAAGTCGGAATGGATCTTTCCCGCCGCCTGAGGCGCCTTAGTACCGATACGGATGGTCCACGCCCGGGTCTCGTCCTCTCCGGCAGTCAGGAAGCTCATGAGCCCCAGAATGCGGTAGCTGGCCTTGATCAGCTTCTCCAGACCGGACTGGGCTATCCCCAGATCCTCCAGAAACATGGCCTTCTCCTCGTCCTCAAGCTCTGCGATCTCCTGCTCGATCTGGGCGCAGATCACAAAGGCCTCGCTGTTCTCCTCCTGCGCAAGTTTGCGCACCTGCTCCACCATAGAATTGGAGGCTCCGTCGTCCGCCAGATCCTCCTCCGCCACGTTCGCCGCATAGATCACCGGCTTCCCCGTCAGCAGATTGAACTCCCGAAACAGCGCCAGCTCCTCCTCGTCCTCAGCCTCCAGAGTCTTGGCGGGG
>OFGO01002103.1_pt1 | contig 12326 bp, 11 predicted proteins | sample 1521761 | NCBI WGS metagenome assembly OFGO01 (sample SAMEA3504128, study PRJEB24116) | mouse gut metagenome | biome: mouse gut; feature: mouse-associated habitat; material: faeces | place: Denmark | collected 2011
CCCGGCGCTGTGCGCCGGGCGGCGTTTACACTTTATCCGTCCGCCGGGATATACGGCGGTTCGGTCACCGGCTCCTGGCTGGGCTCGTCGGTGGGATAGGGGTCGTAGAAGGGCGGAGTGGCCACCGGGTCGGTCACATCCGGCGTGGGGGGGGACGGGAACAGCCACCCCCAGGGATCGTCTGTAGGTTCCACAAAGGGATCGTCCGTGGGCTCCGCAAAGGGGTCGTCCGACGGGATGGGCTCCTCCGAGGGGACAGGCTCGCTGGTGTGGACGTGGCAGTATCTGCCCTCTTCCCCCAGGTACTCGTACCAGCCCACCAGGGCGTCCGAGTCCCCCACATGGGTGGAACCCACCTGCTCGCGCTGGAAGTCCACCATATACACCGTCTGAACGCTCTCCTCCGGGCAGAACTCCCCGGCCAGATGGTAGCGCCCGATGGGCTCCCCCTTGGCGTTGTTCACCGGGCTGTCCACGCACACCTTCACCGGCACATGGCATTGGCAGTGCTCCTTGGGCGCGTCCTCGGCAAACAGCCGGAAGCTCTGCACCCGGTTGCCCCGCACGTCCTGGGTGCACTCGGGCAGGGACAGCTTGCCGCAGTCTTTGCAGATGTTGTAGGAACTCAGGGTGCCCGGCACCTCAAAGGCCATGTTCTCCTTCCCCTCGTGGAGGATCTCCATCACCTTCTGCCACATGGACACCGACGGGTTTTTGTAGTTGCGGTTGATGACCTCGCTGTTAGGGTAGCCCGTCCACACCGCCCCGGTGTAGTAGGAGGTGTAGCCGCAGAACCAGTAGTCGAAGGTATCGTTGGTGGTGCCCGTCTTGCCCGCCACAGTCTGGCCGGAGATGCGTGCCCCCGTGCCGGTGCCCGAGCTGACGGCGTTGGACAGCATGGAGTTGATATAATAGGCGGTGGTGGATTTGATGGGCCACGTGGGCTCAGGCTTGTTGTCCACAACCACCTTGCCGCCGGCGTCCTTGATCTCCAGCACAGTGGTGGCCTTGGTCAACTGGCCGCCCCGGGGGAAGGTGGCAAACGCCGCCGCCATCTCAAAGGTGGACACGCCCTTGGTCAGGCCGCCCATGGCCAGGGGGCTGCGGTCGATATCCGAGCTCACCTGGCCGTTACTGTTCTCAAAATAGGGCACCATGGAGGTAATGCCGTAGCGGTTGACCATGAAATCGTAGGACGCCTGGGGGGTGACCTGCTCCAGCACCCGCACCGCCACCGTGTTCAGCGACTGGGTGACGCCGTGCAGCACCGTGGTCAGCCCCCCGTAGGTAGGCGTGACGTTGACAGGCCAGGGCCTGCCGTTGAGCTCCTGGGGGCTGTCATCGACAACGGTGGCGGGGGTAATCAGCCCCATCTCAATGGCCGGGGAGTAGACGGACAGGGGCTTGATGGACGAGCCGGGCTGGCGCTTGGTGTCCACCGGGGTGTTCCAGCCCCGGTTGACCGTCTTCTCCTCCGTGCTGCCCATGGCCACCACCAGGCCGGTGGAATTGTCCACCACCGAGATGGCGGAGATCAGCCGCTGCCCGGTCTTGGTGGACACCTGGTCCAGGTTCTCCCGGTTGTTATACACCGCGTCCACCGCCGCCTGGACCTGCGGGTCGTAGGCGCACACGATGGACAAGCCCCCGCTGAACACCCGCTTGCGGCACATATCTTCACTGAGGGTTGTGGTCTCCTTCAGCTTCTCAATCGCCTCGTTGATGACCTGCTCCACATACCAGGAGTAGACGGTGGACGGTTTGTTATCCTGGGTGGCATCCGGATCATCGGAAGCAGTCTGCCTGTCCCGGCCAAACGCCAGCTTCTCCGCGATGGCGGCGTCCCGCTCCGCCTCAGTGATATAGGGCGCGGGCCGGGCCTGGTCCTCCTTGGCCATCTCCTTCAGGATGTTCTCCTGCCGGGCCTTGTTGAACTCCCGGTTGGTCCAGACTGAGCCGCTGTCATAGGAATCCTCCGCCCCGCAGTACTCGCATACCTCGTCCCTGGTCAGGGAGTAGAGCCTGCACTCCGGATTCTGGCACTGGTAGCGCACCACGTCCACCGTACCGTAGGGGGCGTAGAGGGAGGGGTTGTTGGTGATGGCGGCCAGGCTGGCGCACTCGGCCAGGTCCAGCTCCCACACGTTCTTGCCGAAGTAGTACTTGGCCGCGGCCTGGACGCCCCGGCAGCCGTTGCCCATCCAAATTTGGTTCATATACAGGGTGAGGATGTCCTCTTTGCTGTAGTTGTTCTCCAGCTCCAGGGCGGTAAAAATCTCCAGGATCTTCCGGGTGACGGTCACGTCGTCATACTCGGTCACGTTTTTGATGAGCTGCTGGGTGATGGTGGAGCCGCCCTGGATATTTCCGCCGGTGAACATGCGCAGGAGGCCCGAGGCGGTGCGCCGCCAGTCCACCCCCTGGTGGTTCCAGAAGCGCTTGTCCTCAATGGCCACGAAGGCGTTGATGAGGTCCTCCGGGATATCCTTATACTCTATCAACTCCGCGTTTTCCTTGCCGATTAGAGTCTGGAGCTCCACCAGCGCCCCGGTGTTTTTGTCCTGGTAGTAGATCACCGAGTTCTCGTCCATGGTGTAGTCGGACAGGTCCAGGAACGTCCTGGGCATCACCGCCGTTTTCACATAGACGGCGGCGAAGCATACCATAAAACAGCCGGTTACGATACCCACCAGCAGCAGCGTGCCGATGGTCTGGAAAAAGCGGATGATAATGGTGAGCCAAATGGGGCGCCGGCGGCGCTTGCGGCCCCTGGCCCGGGACGGCTGGCGCTGGGCGCCCGGCTGGGCCTCCCTGCGCTCCGGGGTCTGGTTTTGGTTGGTATCTGGCATATTGAGATCCCTCCGATGTATTCAGGCCGCCCCTGCGCGGAGCGGCGCGGGTCCCTCTCTCCCGGGGCGCTGCGCCCCGTATATTGGTGTATTATACCACGCCGGGCGCAATTTGTCCACCCTGGGCAAAACGACGGCTTTCGAGCTGCCCTGGCGGAGGCTTTCGTAGAAATTTCATGTTTCCTCTTGCTTTTTTCCCGCCCAGCCATTACAATAAGGGCAGAGGCGGCAAAGGGCCGCCGGAAGGAGGCGCACTGCCATGAGCGAAGAGTTCGGCCCCGATTTTGTGTCGGTCACCGACGACGAGGGCAATGAATTTGAACTGGAGCATCTGGGCACCCTTGAATATAACGGCCAGGAGTATATGGCCTTTGTCCCGGCGGACATGGACGAGGACGACGAGGATTTCGGCCTGATCCTGCTCAAGGTCATCGAACAGGACGGCGAACAGCTCCTGGCCGACATCGACGACGAGCAGGAGCTGGACGCGGTGTACCAGCAGTTCATGGAGGAGCTGTTCGAGGACGAGGAGGAGTAGCCCGTTTTGCGGCGGCTCAAACGCATCGCACCTACGTTTCGCCTGCGCATGACGCGGTTCTAACCCCTCCGACTTCGGGAAAACCGTTTTGGGGCCTGCGGCCCCGCCCCGGTTTTCCCTGCGCTTCGGCGTTAGCCCGCTGTGCGCAACGGCTCAAACGCATTTACCCCTGCCGGGTTCTAACTACGTGACCTTGCCCTGTTAAAACCCACATTTCTGAAACGGGACGCCCCACTCGCGCGGTGGTTCGCAGACCTCCCGGCCCTCTCCGGAGGATTCTGGACGTTGGGAGCGGTAAAACCAAGCGGAGGCGACCCACCTGCATTCTTGTGCAGGTTTTTAATGGGGCGGCACGGCCACGGCGGGGGTCCTATAAGCAACCGGGCGGGAGGGCTGCGGCCCTCCCGCCTCTTTTTGTGAATTTTCATCTGCGGGGCGAATTTGGCCTTGCAACGGCAGTTTCCCCATGCTATAATGGTGGGCAGCGTCCGCAGGGTTCTATATTTTTGGGGAAACATACCCTTGCGCCGGCGGGGCCCCGCCCGCCGCCATTACACGAATACTGAGAGGATTGATATACCATGAGCGCATCCAGAGAGAAAAAGCAGCGTCAGAACACCGGCCCCTCCGAGCGGTCCGCCAAATTCCAGCAGGAGCAGGCGGCCCGGAGGCGCAAAACCGTCACCTATTCCGTGGCCGGCGGCATCATCGCCGTTCTGGTTGTCGCGCTTCTGGTCTGGAACTCCGGTTTCTTCCAGGCCCGGGCCGTCGCCCTCACCCTGGGAAATGAGGAGCTGACCACGGCGGAGCTGAGCTTCTATTATTACGACACCCGCTATTACTACGCCAGCATGGGCGCCTATATCGGCTTTGACACCACCAAGGGCGACGACGACCAGTTCTACAACGAGGCGGAAAACCAGACCTACCGGGATTACTTCATGGAGACCGCCCTGAAGTCCGCCCAGCGCAACCTGGCCCTGGCCGACCAGGCCGTGAAGGACGGCCACACCGAGGACGAGATCAAGGACAGCCTGGAGGCCACCATCAACTCCTACAAATCCCAGGCGTCCTCCGGCGGCTACAGCTACGGCGCCTATCTCCGGGCCGTCTACGGGCCCTATATGACCCCTGCCGTGTTTGAGAAAATGACCGCCCGCTCCCTGATGGCCGACCTGGCCAACACCGAAAAGGGCAATGCCCTCTACGACGGATACCAGCAGTCCGACCTGGACGCCTACTACGAGGAAAACGCCGACGCGCTGGACACCATTGAGCACTCCTACCTCTACTTTGCCATCCCCGCCGTCAACGACAAGGACGCCGACGGCAACGCGCTGCCCGACGAGGAGCTGAACAAGCTCAAGCAGGAGGCCAAGGACGGCGCCAAGGATAAGGCCGAGGCCGCCCTGGAGGCCGTGAAGGGCGGCAGCTCCTTCCAGTCCCAGATCGACAAGTACGAGCTGGCCACCGCCGCCGACCACGCCAAGACCGTGGGCACCGGCAACGTCAACGCCACCTTCCGCGATCAGCTGCTCCAGCTGGACGAGGACGTGTGCGAGCTGGTGGACACTGAGAACGGCTATTACGTCATCTCCTTCCATGGCCGCTACCTGGCCGACGAGCCCACCCGGGACACCCGCCACATCCTGGTCCGGGCCGAGAGCGCCACCGGCGAGGAGAACACCCTGGAGGCCCCCACCGACGAGGCCTGGGCCGCCGCCAAGGCCAAGATGGATGAAATCCAGGCCGCCTGGGACTCCAGCGACAAGAGCGAGGACGCCTTCGCCAAGCTGGCCGACGAGAACTCCGAGGACGGAGGCTCCAACACCAACGGCGGCCTGTACCAGCGCATTTCCCAAGGCCGCTTTGTCCCCGAGTTTGACCAGTGGCTGTTCGACAGCGCCCGTAAGGGCGGCGATGTGGACCTGGTCCAGCATATTGCCGCTGACGGCGCCCTCGCCAGCGATGACTACTACGGTTATCACCTGGTATACTACGTGGGCGAGAACGAGCCGGTCTGGATGGGCTCCGCCCGTTCCGCCCTGGCCAAGACCGCGCTCACCGAGTGGGTGGACGGCCTGGCTGAGGGCTACCCCGCCGCGGAGGCCGGCGGCGCCCGCTACCTGGGCAAGTAACCACAAACGCGCAAGGGCCAGACAAACTGTCTGGCCCTTGTTTTATGGGAGGTATTCCAAATATGGACGAGCAATTCATCCGCACCCGGATGCTGCTGGGCGCCCCCGCCATGGAACGGCTGGGCAAAAGTCATGTGGCCGTTCTGGGCCTGGGCGGCGTGGGGAGCTGGTGTGCCGAGGCCCTGTGCCGCTCCGGCGTGGGGGAGCTCACTCTGGCCGACCAGGACACGGTTTCGGTGAGCAACCTCAACCGGCAGGCCGCCGCAGTGTGGGCCACCGTGGGCATGGAAAAGGCCCGGGCCTGCGCCCAGCGCCTTGCCGGCATCGCCCCCGGCTGTGTCCTCCACCCCCTGCCCCTGCGGTATGAGGCGGACAGCCGGGAGGAATTTTTCCGGACAGGCTACGACTACATTGTGGACGCCATCGACCTGGTGAGCTGCAAGCTGGACCTGATTGAGACCGCCCACGCCCGGGGCATCCCCATCATCTCCGCCCTGGGCACGGGCAACAAGCGGGACGCCCAGCTGCTGCGCATCGCCGACATCGCCCAGACCGAGGGCTGCCCCCTGGCCCGGGTGGTGCGCAAAGAGCTGCGCCGCCGCGGCATCCCCCACCACAAGGTGGTGTTTTCCCCCGAGCAGCCCCGCAGCGCCGGGGAGGGGGACGAGACCCCCCCGCCGGGGCGGCGGTCCATCCCCGCCAGCGCCATGTGGGTGCCCGCCGCGGCGGGGCTGCTGCTGGCCCAGGCGGTTATTCTGGAGCTTGCGGGGTGCGGCGGCTGAGCCGCTCCCACGCCTTGCCGGCCACCCACGCGCCCAACAGGCCGCACAGCGAACCGATGGCCGCCCCCGCCAGCACATCGCTGGGGAAGTGAACCCCCACGTACAGCCGGGACAGGCCCATCACCACGGCTGCGCAGACCGCCGATACCTTCATCCACTTTTTCGGCGCGGACATGCACACCGCCAGAGCAAAGGCAAAGGCGGCGTTGGTGTGCCCCGAGGGGAAGGAATTGGGGTCGTGCTCCGGCACCAGGTTGACAAAGTTTTCGATGACCAGCCACGGCCTTGGCCGGGCCATAATGGGCTTGATGGTGAAGTTCACCACAATAAGTCCGATGAGCATGGCGCACAGCGCCGACACTCCCGCCCTCCGGGTGGGCTTGAACAGCAGCAGCAGCACCCCCAGGGCGATGAACAACATCCCCGTGTTGCCCAATTGTGTGTACAGCTTCATAAACGGATCCAGTACGGCGCAGCGTATGTTCTGGGCGATCCAGACCAGAATCTGTTCGTCCAGCTGCTGAATGACTTCCGGCACGGCAATTCCCCCTTCTCCCTTGACCTGCGGGAAAAAATATGTATACTGGTAGATGCCCTCTATTGTATCTGATTTGGCCGCCCTTGGCAAGCGGCTGCTTGCAAAAAGTGTCGGGCTATATTATAATGTAAAATTAATCCCCCAACCATCCAGTCATTGCGAAAGGCGGGCCATTCATGAAACAGATCGCGTTCTTCCAAACAGACCTCCGGGTGGGCGGCGTCCAGAAATCCCTGGTGAATATCCTCAACGACATCGACTTCAGCCGCTGCTGCGTCGACGTCTATCTATTTGACGACCAGTGTTTTTTCGACCTGCCCGCCCATGAGAACCTGCACATCAAATACCTCACACCCCCGCCCGGCTTCTTCCGGGTGCTGTACTTCGGCCTGACCCAGGTGCTGCTGGGCGACGTTACCGGCGGCAGGCGGTACGACGTGGCGGTGGATTTCAACAGCTACCAGAACGAGTGCGCGGCGGGCGTCATCAACGCCAACGCCAAAAAACGGGTGATGTGGATTCACAACGACGTGGAGGTCAAGCGGAAAAACGAGCCGAAATACCGCATACTCTGGCACTTCTTTAAGGGGAAGCTGCGCCACTATGATGAATTTGTGGCCGTATCCCCCGGCATCATCGACGGCTTCCGCCGGGTGTCCGGCATTCAGGATAAACCCATCACCGCCATCCCCAACCACATCGACACCGGTGAAATCTTCCGCAAAGCCAAGCTGGACGTGGATTTTTCCGTGGATCCCGCCAAGCTCAACCTGTGTTCGGTAGGCCGCATCTGCCATCAGAAGGGCTACGACCTGCTGATGGGCTATCTGGCCCAGGTAAAGCAGTCCCGCACCGACTTCCATTTCTACCTCATCGGCGACGGCCCCGGCCGGGCGGCGTTGGAGGGGCAGATCAGGGAGCTGGGGCTGGAGGGGTTTGTCACCCTGCTGGGCAACCAGACCAACCCCTTCTGCTATATGGACAAGATGGACGGTTTTGTCCTCACCTCCCGCTACGAGGGCCAGGGCATGGTCATCTGGGAGGCAAAGGCCCTGGGCCTGCCCCTGTATATCTCCAAAAACCTGGAGCCCTACAACCCCGGCGTCACCGGCTGCGGCGACATGGTACAGGCCCTGCTGGCCGCCCAAAAGCCCGCGGAAAAGGTTTACGACGACCTGTCAGATTACAACGCCGAAATCACCCGGCGCGCCGACGCCGTACTGGGGCTGTGACGGGCGGCGCGGATCAGAGGAGCGACAGCGATATGGGCCAACGCGGTTTACAATCTAATAAGCGCTCGGGGATTTTGATCTGCGGCTCCTACGGGCTGGGCAACACCGGCGACGAGGCCATCCTGAAGGCCATCCTCCGGGAGGCCCGCGCCGCTGCGGGCGGGGAGACGCTCACCGTCCTGTCCCGGAACCCCGCCGAGACCACCGCCCGCCACGGCGTGGCCGCCCTGCACATGTTCGACATCCCCGGCATACTGCGTGTCATGGGCCGGGTTCGGCTCTATATCAACGGGGGCGGCAGCCTGATCCAGGACGCCACCTCCCGGCGCAGCCTGCTGTACTATCTCTTCACCCTGCGCGCCGCCAGGGCCAGGGGGTGCAAGGTGCTCATGTACGGCTGCGGCATCGGGCCGGTGACCCGTCCGGGGGATGTGGCGCTGGTCCGCCGGGTGCTCAATACCTGCGTGGACGCCATCACTCTCCGGGAGGACGCCAGCCTGGCCGAGCTCAAGCGCTTCGGGGTGGACAAGCCAGAGACCGTCCTGGCCGCCGACCCGGTGCTCTCCCTCCAGCCTGCGCCGGAGGAGGAGACGGACGCGCTGATGGCCAAGCTGGGGCTGGAGTCCGGCGGAGCCTATTTGGGCGTGTGCCTGCGCACCTGGAAAGGTTTTGAGGACAAGGCGCCCGTCATTGCCGGGGCGGTGCGCTATGCCCGGGACAAGTACGGCCTCACCCCGGTATTCCTGTCCATCAACCACATTTCCGATGGCGACGCCGCCGACCTGGTGTGCGCCCACCTGGACGGCCCACGGCCCTGTATTCTGCGCCAGCCCCTCAGCTCCGAGCTGATGCTGGGGCTCACCTCCCGGATGCAGGCGGTGATCTCCATGCGGCTTCACGGCCTGATTTTCGCCGCCGGGCGGGGCGTCCCCCTGGTGGGCATCACCTACGACCCCAAGGTCAGCGGCTTTTTATCCTATATGGGCCAGGAGCTTTACCAGGATCTGGACCGGCTCACCAGCGACAGCCTGCGGGACATGCTGGATCGGGCGCTGGCCCTCTGCAACCACCGGGATGAGCTCCACGCCGCCGTGGAGCGCCTGCGCCGCCTGGAGCAAAACAATTCCGACGTCCTGCGCCGCCTGCTGGCGGACGGGGACGGCCCGGGGGTGGCCCCATGAAGCAGCTGCTCTGCCTGGCCCACGCCCCCTGGCGGGCCCGGCCCGACCGCACCCAACAGCTGCTGGCCCGGCTCACCGGCGCACAGATCCTCTTTTTCGAACCCGCCCCCCGCCGGGGCGGACCCATGCCCGGGCAGGGCCGGCGGGTGCGCGCCCATATCACCGTCTATACCCTGCCCGCCCCCCTCCCCTACCCCCAGGACACGTCGGTGCTCCAGCGCCGGCGGCTGGACCGGGCGGTGGGCTTCATCCAGCAGGTGATGGAAAAGCACCGATTCCGGGAGCCTGTGCTGTGGTGTTCCTCCCCCCTCCACGCCCAATTTCTGGACGAGCTGGCCTACCGGGGGGTGGTATACGACTGTAACCGCTATTGGGGCGACGAATTTCTGGACTGGGAGAGCGACCTCACCCGTCACGCCGAGGTGGTGTTTGCCGCCTCCTTCGGCCTCATCAAACGGCTGTCCCCCTGCAATGACAACATCGCCCTGCTGCCCAACGGGGTGAATCCTGTGCTGTTCCAGCAGAAGGAGCACACCGTCCCCCCTGCCCTGGCCAACCTCCCAGGCACGCGTGTGCTGGGAAGATTGGGCCGGGTAGACGGCCAGGTGGATCTGGATCCCTTGCTCTACGCCGCCCGCCACCGGCCAGAGTGGACCTTTGTACTCATGGGCCCGGTGACCAGGCCGGGGGCGGACCAGCTGCGGGGGCAGGAAAACATCGTGCTCACCGGGCCGGTAAACCCACTGGATGTGCCGGACTATCTATACTGCTGCGATTTGCTGTTCGACCTGGCCCGCCGGGACCGTCCGGTGGGCGATGTGGTTCCCAGCCGGGTATACGAATACCTGGCCACGGGCAGGCCCGTCGTCACCGTGGTGGATCCCAGCGTCCAGGAGACCATCCCGGAGCTGGCGGCCGCCGCCTACGACGGCCCCGGTTTCCTGCGCCGGTGCAAGAGCGCCTTTGGGGAGGATCCTTCCTTCCCCCGGCGGCGGCGGGAGCTGGCCCGGCAGTCCTCCTGGGCTGGCCGCGCGGCCCAAGTGTCCGGCATTCTGGAGGCGACGGGGTTGTTTTGAGCGTTTCGCCTTGGACGGCCCTCCCCCGCCCCAAAGGATTGTATAAGCCTACGAAAATGGGGAAAAGCCTTGATTTCTCAGTTCCCCTTAGCTAAAATGGAACTGACCATTTGGAAAAGAGGTGGCTGTCGTGGCGCATCCCCAACCTGTCCATCCGGGCTTCCGTCTCCGCGGCCCCATTGCGTCCAAATTTGTCCACTGAGCAAAACAGGCTGCCCGCATACGCGCGGCGGCCTGCTTCTTTTTACTTTGTACACCCAAAGGAGGATTTTCATGAAAAAAGTCGCCGTCATCATGGGCTCCGACTCCGACTGGCCGGTGGTCAAGGGGGCCTGCGCCCAGCTGGAGGAGTTCGGCATCCCCTATGAGGCCCACATACTCAGCGCCCACCGCACCCCCGCCGCCGCCGCGGACTTTGCCAAGAACGCCCGGGCCAACGGCTTCGGCGTGTTCATCTGCGCGGCGGGCATGGCCGCCCACCTGGCTGGGGCCTTTGCCGGGAATTCCACCCTGCCCGTCATCGGCATCCCCATGAAGGGAGGGGCCATGGACGGGCTGGATGCCCTGCTCTCTACCGTCCAAATGCCAAGCGGCATCCCCGTGGCCGCCGTGGCCATCAACGGGGCCAAGAACGCCGCCGTGCTGGCCGCCCAGATTCTGGCCGTCTCCGACGATGGGCTGGCGGCAAAGCTGGACGGGGCCCGGGACAATATGGCCGCGCAGATTGCCGAGAAGGAGGCCAAGCTCCAGACGGAGCTGAATGAATCAGCACACTTTTGAAAGGAAGTTTTATTATGAACAAGATCGAGCAGCTCTACGAGGGCAAGGCCAAAAAAGTTTTCTCCACCGAGGACCCCAACGTGGTCATCGTGTCCTACAAGGACGACGCCACCGCCTTTGACGGGCTGAAAAAGGGCACCATCACCGGCAAGGGGGCCATCAACAACCAGATGACCAACTTCCTCATGCGGCAGCTGGAGAAGGCGGGGGTGCCTACCCACTTCGTGGAGGAGCTTTCCGCGCGGGAGACCGCCGTGAAGAAGGTGTCCATCGTCCCCCTGGAGGTCATTATCCGCAACATCTCCGCCGGGTCCTTCGCCAAGCGGTACGGCGTGGAGGAGGGCATCGTGTTCGACGCGCCCACCGTGGAGTTCTCCTACAAAAACGACGACCTCCACGACCCCCTCATCAACGACCACCACGCCGTGGCCCTCAAGCTGGCCACCTGGGAGGAGATCGAGCTCATCAAAAAGTACGCCTTCCAGGTGAACGACTTTTTGAAGGCGGAGCTTGCCGCCTGCGGCGTCACCCTGGTGGACTTCAAGCTGGAGTTCGGCAAGACGGCCGACGGGACCATCGTGCTGGCCGACGAGATCAGCCCCGACACCTGCCGCTTCTGGGACTCCAAGACGGGCGAAAAGCTGGACAAGGACCGTTTCCGCCGGGACCTGGGCAACGTGGAGGGGGCCTATCAGGAGATGAGCCGCCGCCTGATGGGGAAGTAAGCCATGGATTTTGGCATCATCGGCGGCCCGGACGGCCCCACTGCTGTCTTTACGGGGGGCGACCCCATGGGGTTTATCCTCATGCTGCTCCTGGCCGCGGCCCTTGTCGGGGGCGCAATTTGGCTTTTCCGGCGCAAGCATAAGAAATAAGGAGGCTCTGTATGGGCGGATTTTTTGGCGCGATTTCCAAGCGCGACGTGACCCTTGACATTTTCTTCGGCGTGGACTACCACTCCCACCTGGGCACCCGCCGGGGCGGCATGATTATTTATGACCAGGAAGACGGTTTCCAGCGGCAGATCCACTCCATCGAGAACACCCCCTTCCGCACCAAGTTTGAAAAGGACCTGCAAAAGTTCCACGGCACCTCCGGCATCGGCTGCATCAGCGACACCGACCCCCAGCCCCTGCTGGTGCGCTCCCACCTGGGCGTGTACGCCATCTCCACCGTGGGCATCATCAACAACGCGGAGGAGCTGGTGGAGGA
>OFGO01002112.1_pt1 | contig 12272 bp, 7 predicted proteins | sample 1521761 | NCBI WGS metagenome assembly OFGO01 (sample SAMEA3504128, study PRJEB24116) | mouse gut metagenome | biome: mouse gut; feature: mouse-associated habitat; material: faeces | place: Denmark | collected 2011
TGAATACACTGGGCCTGTTGGATATCCGGGTCGGCGACGGTACCTATATCAAAAAATTTGACCTGAGCAGCCAGATTTCAGAACTGGCCGAATTCTATATCAGCAAAGAAACTTTAAATAATGTAGGTGAATATCGGAAGGTTTTGGAGATCGGTTGTCTGGAAGCGATTATTGAACGATATACAGAAGAAGAACTGGAGCACTTTCGCCAGCTCTGTGAACAATTTGAACAGGAACTGGAGCAATATTATTCAGAAACAGATCCGCAGCAATCAGAGGTACATTTTCGAAAGACTATAGATACGTCTGAAGCCCTGCATACAACTCTGGTCTCCATGGCACATAACGATCTGATGACGTATGCCCTGGCACTTGCCAGAGAGCCCATGCGGCGCCACATGCAGTTCAATGCATCCAAGCGGCTTGATGATCTGGATTCTGACCAGCGCAATGTCTGGTGCAAAAGATGGATGCAATTGTATGAAGCATTGCGTTTAAAGGATAAAACAAAATGTCATGAAACCCTTTCACAGATTATTGATATTTAAGTTACGTACAGGTATACATTGTGAAATGGTCGAATGGCCATGACGTGGTACCCTTGGGTATACCTTGTGAAACGGCTGAATGGCCATGACGGGGTGCTCTTGGGCTAAATTGTGAAACGGACGAATGGCCATAATGGGATGCCCCAGATATAAAATGAAACGGTGCGGCTCAAATCGGCCGTACCGTTTCATTATGAACATCTTTTATTGATCTTCGCCTGACATATTTTCCAGCGCAATCCCTTTTTTCTCCAGTCTTTTATACACGTCCCCACGGAACAGGATATACACCACGGACACCAGCGGGATGAATACGAGCATTCCCACAACGCCCATCAGGCTGCCGCCGATGCTGACCGCGGCCAGCACCCATATAGAGGGAAGCCCCACGGAATTGCCTACCACCTTGGGATAGATCAGGTTGCCCTCCAGCTGCTGGAGCACCGAGATGAACAGCAGAAACAGCAGGGCTTTGATGGGGGAGACGGTAAAGATCATAAAGGCGCCCACCCCCGCGCCGATGTAGGCGCCGGCCACCGGAATCAGGGCGGTAAAGCCAATCAGAGTGCCCACCATGGAGGCGTAGGGGAATTGGAACAGCATCATCCCGCCCATGCACAGCAGGCCCAGGATGATGGCCTCGGTACACTGGCCCACCACGAAGCGGCGGAAGCAGTTGTGCAGCGTCTCCAGAAAGTAGAGCAGGCGGCTGTACCAGCCGGGCTTCAGGTAGGTTTTCAGCACCAGGGCGCACTGACGGGAGAGGGTTTCCTTGCCCATCAGCAGGTAGATGGAGAAGATAACGCTGACGATGGCCGTAAAGGCGGTGGATATGGTGGCGGAAATCAGGGACATGAGAGAGCCCATCACACCCCCCAGCCCGGCCAGCAGGAAGTTTACCACCTTGACCGCCAGCTCCTGCCAGTTGACGGTGCCGTCCGCCGAAAAGAGGCCGGACAGAGCGGCCAGCTGGTTGGGGCCCAGGTTCTCGTTCAGCTTCACGCTCAACTGCTGTAAAATGGGGGTGAGCTCCTGAATGAGCAGGGAGACGCTCTGGATCAGCTCAGGCAGAATCATCCCGACAATGAGGGCCACCAGGGCGATGAGACTGGCGTAGGCCAGCAGCAGGCACACTGGCCGGCGGCTTTTCACCGCCGCCTGATTCCGGGAGCCCGGAAAGTACCAGCCCTCATAAATGCTCATCAGAATGTTGACCGCGTAAGCGATAATCGCCCCCAGCACCAAGGGGAAAGCCGCGCCCGCCGCCAGGGCGGTCAGGGCGGCCAGTTTTTCCCAGTAGTGGACGGCCAGATAGAGTACGAACAGGACCGCGCCAAAGCGCAGAGCCCCTTTCCATTCCTGCTTCATAGCCCCTCCATCATGTTGACCCGGATATAGCCGGCCTCAATATTGGTCTCGGCGATAAACTGGGGCACGGCGGGGATCATCAGCTCCCGGGCTCCGCCCTTCACCACATACACGTTGTTGGCGGGTAGGGTGAGCACGTCGGCGATCTTGCCCAGGACCTCGCCGGTGGCGGCGTCCTTTGCTTCCAGCCCGTAGATATCGGCCAGGAAGAAGGCGCCTTCGGGGAGCTTGGCGTCGGCGCGGTCGATATACAGGGTGGCGTTGCGCAGGGACAGGGCGCTGGGCACGTCGGTGGGGCCCTCGAACTTGATGATGACCATGTTCTTGTGGACGCGGGCGCGCTGGACGTTCATAGGGAAGTGGGCCTCGTCCACATACAGGGTCTTGAATTGGCACAGGAACTCCGGCGAGTCCGCCCAGGGCTGGACCCGCACCTCGCCCATCAGGCCGTGGACCCCTGTGACCTTACCCACCTCGAGATATTGTTGCAGCATTGGAATGATCCTCCGTTTTAAGGGGTGCGGGGCGGTTCTGGGACCGCTCCGGATAGCACAATAGCGCAGGGGAATCCCTGCGCTATTGCTTTAATCGACGATTTCCACGTTGAGGCGCTTGCCGGCCCTCTGGGCGGCGGAGCGCATCAGGACGCGGATATCCTTGGCGATGCGGCCCTGACGGCCGATCACCTTGCCCATGTCCTCCGGGGCCACCCGGAGTTCCAAGACGGTCTCGCCGTCGCCCTCGACCTCAGTGACAGACACCTGCTCGGGGTGCTCCACCAGGTTCTGGGCCACATAGGTGAGAAGCTCTTTCATGAATGACCTCCAGCCTTACAGGGCGCCGGCTTTTTTCAGCAGGTCGCGGACGGTCTCGGTGGGCTGAGCGCCGGTCTTGATCCAGGCCTGGGCCCGGTCCACGTCCACCTTCAGCTCAGTGGGATTGACGGTGGGGTTGTAGAAGCCGATCTCCTCAATGAAACGGCCGTCACGGGGATAGCGGGAGTCAGCCACCACGATGCGGTAGAAGGGGGCCTTCTTGGCGCCCATGCGGCGCAGTCTGATTTTAACCATGTATCTTCACCTCCAAATGAATTTGTTTGTTTATATGGAAAGCGCACAGGGCGCTCTGCCAACGTCGCCGCCGCAAAGTCCGCTTTGCTTCGGACGCCCTACGGGTATCCGGCGCTGCGCTCCCTTGCTCCTCCTCTCAAAATCGAACCCGCTTCGCTGGGCTTCGATTTTGCGGGCCGCCTGCAGCGGCTGTTTAGAACGGGAAGCCTCCGCCCATACCGGGGAAGCCCCGGCCCTTTTTGCCCATCATCCTGCGCATGCCTTTGGGCATCTTGCCGCCGGCAAACTGCTTTGTCATGGCCTGGAGCATGTCAAACTGCTTGAGCAGCCGGTTGATATCCACCACCTGCGTGCCGGAACCAGCGGCAATGCGCTTTTTCCGGCTGGAGTTGAGCAGCTTGGGGTCCTCCCGCTCGGCGGGGGTCATGGACAGAATGATGGCCTCCATCCGCTGGAGGAGCTTCTCATCCATGGTGGCCCCCTCCAGGTCGCTGGCCTTCACCCCGGGAAGCATCCCGGCGATCTCAGTGAGGGAACCCATATTTTTCAGCTGCTTCATCTGGTCATAGAAGTCGGTGAGGGTAAACTTGTTTTTTCTTAGCTTCTCCTGCAGCTCCAGGGCCTTCTGCTGGTCGAAATTCTGTTCTGCCTTCTCAATAAGGGAGAGCACGTCGCCCATGCCCAGGATGCGGCTGGCCATGCGGTCTGGATGAAAGACCTCAATCTGGTCCAGCTTTTCCCCCACGCCCACGAATTTGATGGGCTTGCCGGTGACGGCCTTGATGGACAGGGCCGCGCCGCCCCTGGCGTCGCCGTCCAGCTTGGTGAGGAGGACGCCGTCGATGTCCAGGGCATCGTCAAAGGCCTTGGCGGCGTTTACCGCGTCCTGGCCGATCATGGCGTCCACCACGAGAAGAATTTCGGTGGGGTCCACAGCGGCCTTGATGGCTCTCAGCTCGTCCATCAGTTCCTCGTCCACATGGAGCCGGCCGGCGGTGTCCAGAAAGACCATGTCGTTTCCGTACTTGACCGCGTGCTCCACGGCGGCCTTGGCAATATCCACCGGGTTGGCTTGGCCCATCTGAAAGACGGGGATGTCCAGCTGCCTGCCCACCACCTCCAGCTGCTGGATCGCGGCGGGGCGGTAGACGTCACAGGCGGCCAGCAAGGGCCGCTTGCCGTTCTGCTTTTTCATCAGGCCGGCCAGCTTGGCGCCGTTTGTGGTCTTGCCCGCGCCTTGCAAGCCCACCATCATCACCACTGTGGGCGGCTTGGAGGATATCTCCAGCTTAGCGGCGGACCCGCCCATCAGGTCGGTGAGCTCCTGATTGACGATCTTGATGATCTGCTGGGCGGGGGAGAGGGCCTCCAGCACGTCGGACCCCACCGCCTTTTCGGTGACCTGGGCCACGAACTGCTTGACCACCTTGAAGCTGACATCGGCCTCCAGGAGGGCCAGCCGAATCTCCCGCATGGCCTCCTTCACGTCGGCCTCGGACAGCCGTCCTTTGCCCCGCAGCTTTTTAAAGGCGGCGGACAGCTTTTCAGAAAGTCCTTCAAATGCCATGGGCTTACTCCTCCAGCAGAGCGGCCGAGGTATCCCGGATGCGGAGGGCCAGGGCCTCCAGCTCCGCGCTGTCCTGCCGGGCGGACAGCTCCGCCACCCGCTCCGCGTCCTGATGCACCTGCTCCAGCTGGGCGCGCATGGTGTGGAAGCGCTTGATGAGGCCGGTCTTGTCCTCCAGCTCGGTAAGGACGGCCTCCGCCCGGACGATCACGTCCCGGACGCCCTGGCGGGTGATGCCGTAGTTCTCGGCGATTTCCCCCAGGGAGAGGTCCTCGTTGTAATAGAGGTCGTAAAACTCCTTCTGGCGGTCGGTCAGCACATCGCCGTAGAAATCGAAGAGCATGGTCATGCGGTAGGCCTGACTTTTCATGGAGTACGCCCCCTTCAGCTCGAAATGTAAAGCTAAATAACTTTACATTTGGAAGTCTACCACATTTTGTTCCGTTTGTCAAGCCAAAATACCTGCGGGCACAAGAGCTTGTTTTGGTATATTCCGCCAGAGGCGGGGAAAACTGAACAGGAATATGCCGTTGGGAGGTAGGTTCCTATGAACACTCCGCGCGTCCCCATGGACGACGCCCATTTGAAGCAGTACGCTGCCAACGCCGCCAGGGAGCTGAAACAGGCGGGGCCGGTCTCCTGCCGCGCCCTGTCCCGGGGGCTGAGAGCCAATTTAAAAACGGTGTGCCGGGCCCGGGAGGCGCTGAACCTGTGGAGCGCCGGCCGGACCGCCCTGCCCGGAGCGGTGGAGTGGCTGCTGGACAACCACTATCTGGCCGTCCGGGAGGGGGAGCAGGCCCGGGAGGCCTTCAAAGGGGGCAAGGCGCTGCGGGGGAGCCGGGGGGGCGGCGCGCTGCTGTGGCACTGCGCCGGCCACGCCCTGTGGGCGGTGCCTGACCTGGACCAGGAGCGGCTGGCCCTTTATCTGGAGGGCTTTCAGTCGGTGTGTCCGCTGACCGAGCGGGAGCTGTCCCTCTTTGTTCCCGCTCTGGCGGGGGTGCTGGCGGCGCGTCTGGCCGGGCTGTGCGAGGATCCGGACGCCCTCAAGGAGGACAAGGTCCCTTCTGAAAAGATGGCTCCCATCTTCACCGCTCTGCGGGCCCTGTCCGGTGGGGAGTGGACCGCCCTTCTCGAGGGGGCAAGCCGGGTGGAGCGGGTCTTAAAGCAGGACCCCTCCGGCCACTACCCCCACATGGACGAGGATACCCGCCGCCGCTACCGGCAGAAGGTATGCCGGCTGGCGGAGAAATACCGCCTGGAGGAGGGGCAGGCCGCCCGCCGGGCGGTGGAGCTGGCCCAAAAGGGGGAGGGCCCCCGCCGGCATGTGGGCTGGTATCTCTACCGGGAGCCTCTGGGCGGAGCGGAGCGGAAGCGCTCCGGGGTGAGCTACGCCGGGGCGGTGCTGGGACTGTCCCTTCTGGCCGCCCTGGCCCTGTGGCAAATTGCAGGGACCCCTCTGGCCGCCGTTCTGCTCTTCCTGCCCCTGTCCGATATCGTAAAAAATGTGCTGGACTTCTTCCTGGTCCGTCTGGTCCCGCCCCGCCCCGTGCCCCGGATGGAGCTGGAGGGGGGCATTCCCGGGGAGGGCCGCACTCTGTGTGTGGTGGTGTCCCTTCTCACCGGGGAGGACAGCGGTCCCAAGCTGGCCGCCCTGTTGGAGCGCTACCGCCTGGCCAACCGGGACGCCGGGCCTCAGCTCCGGCTGGGCATTCTGGCCGACCTGCCTGACAGCAACACCCCCATGGGGACGGAGGGGACTTCCTGGATGGACAGCGCCCGCCGGGCGGTGGACGCCCTCAACGAGAAATACGGCGGGGGCTTCTATCTGTTCTTCCGCACCCCGGCTTTCAGCCGGCGGGACGAGCGCTACATGGGCTGGGAGCGAAAGCGGGGGGCGCTCACCGAGTTGGTCCGCCTGCTGAAGGGGAAACACTCCGGTCTGGAGGTGAAGGCGGGGGAAAAGGGCTGGCTGCGGCAGGTAAAGTATGTCATAACCCTGGACTCGGACACCAGCCTGAACGTGGGCGCCGCCCGGGAGCTGGCCGGGGCCATGCTCCATCCCCTGAACCAGCCGGTGATCGACCCCAGGCGGAGGATCGTCACCGCCGGCCACGCCCTGTTCCAGCCTCGGGTGGCGGTGGAGCTGGAGGCGGCGAACAAGTCCTTCTTCGCCAAAATTTTTGGAGGACTGGGGGGTGTTGACCCCTACGGCTCCACCGCCAGCGACGTGTACCATGACCTCTTTGACCAGGGCACCTACACCGGCAAAGGGGTGTTCTCGGTGGACGCCTTCTACGCCTGCCTGGACGGCCGCTTTCCGGACAATACGATCCTATCTCACGACCTGTTGGAGGGCAGCTACCTCCGGGCCGGGCTGCTGGGGGAGGTGGAGCTCACCGACGGCTGCCCCTGGCAGGTGTACGGCTACTTCGCCCGCCTCCACCGATGGATCCGGGGGGATTGGCAGCTTCTGCCCTGGCTGGCCGGCCGCGTCCCGGACGGCCGGGGCGGGAAGGAGGAAAACCCCTTGCCGCCCCTGGCAAGGTGGAAGATTCTGGACAACCTGCGCCGGTCTTTAAGTCCCATCTTTACTCTGCTGACCCTGGTGCTGGGCATGTGCTTCTCCGGACGGGTGTTCGCCTGGGCGGGGGGCGTGGCTGTGGTGGCCGCCGCCTCCAACCTGCTGCTGTCCGGGGCGGAGCTGGCCGTCCGCCGCTCCGGCAAGCGGCGGCGGTACCACTCCACCGTCATCGCCGGCCTGGCCGGGGCCATCTTGCAGACCGCCATCCAGCTGATTTTCCTGCCCTACCAGGCCTATATCTCACTGACGGCCGTCTGTTCCGCCCTGTGGCGGATGACGGTGTCCCACAAAAATCTGCTGGCCTGGGTCACCGCCGCCCAGACGGAGAGGGGGAAGGGGAGCGTCCCCTTCTATTACAAAAAGGCCTGGTTTTCGGCGGCGGCAGGGGCGCTGGTGATCTTTCTGGCCCAGCTCCGGTTTGGAAAAGCGGTGGGCGTGGTCTGGCTGCTCTCACCCGCCCTGGCCTGGGCGGTAAGCCGCCCCTCCCGCAAGGGAAAGCCTCTGCCCCCCGCCGACCGGGCGTTCCTCCTCCACCAGGCCACCCTCATCTGGCGGTATTTTGACAAATTTCTCCGGGAGGAGGACCACTACCTCCCCCCGGACAACTGGCAGGAGCAGCCCGGGCCTGTCCTGGCCCGGCGGACCTCCCCCACCAATATTGGCATGGCCCTACTGTCGGTGATGGCGGCGGCCGATCTGGACGTCCTGCCCTGGAAGCGGGCCGTGGAGCTGATCTCCCGCATCCTGGATACGGTGGAGGGGCTGGACAAGTGGCACGGACACCTGTACAACTGGTATGACACCGCCACTCTGCTTCCCCTCCGCCCCCGATATGTGTCCACGGTGGACAGCGGCAACCTGCGAGGCTGCCTCATTGCCCTGCGGGAGGGGCTGTACCAGTGGGGAGAGGCTGCCCTGGCCCGGCGGGCGGAGGCCCTGTCCAACGCCATGGACTGCGCCCCCCTCTTCGACAGGGAGCGGCGGCTGTTCTCCATCGGCTGTGAGGTGGAGCGGGACAGCCTCACCAACGGCTTCTACGACCTGATGGCCAGCGAGGCCCGGCAGACCAGCTTTATCGCGGTGGCCAAGGGGGAGGTTCCCGCCCGCCACTGGCGGCGGCTGGGCCGGATGCTGCTGGGGGACAACGACTACTGCGGCATGGCCTCCTGGACGGGCACTATGTTCGAATATTTCATGCCCAACCTCCTGCTGCCTTGCGAGCCCAATTCCTTCCTGTATGAGACCCTGTCCTTCTGCGTCTATGCCCAGAAGCGCCGGGGGGACAAGACCAAGCGCCCTTGGGGCATTTCGGAATCCGGATTCTACGCCTTCGACCCCGGCATGAACTATCAGTACAAAGCTCACGGCGTTCAGGCACTGGGGCTGAAGCGGGGGCTGGACACCGAGCTGGTGGTCTCCCCCTATGCCTCCTTCCTGGCTCTGCTGCTGGCCCCCCGGAGCGCCATGCGCAACCTCCGCCGCTTGCGGGACATGGGCCTGGAGGGCCGGTACGGGCTGTACGAGGCGGTAGACTACACCCCCGCCCGGCTCACCGGGCATGAGGACCACGAGGTGGTGCGCTCCTATATGTCCCACCATCTGGGGATGAGCCTGGTGGCCATCGACAATGTTTTGCGGGACAATGTGATGCAGAAGCGGTTTATGAGGGACTGCGACATGTCCGCCTACCGGGAGCTGCTTCAGGAGCGGGTGCCGGTGGGGGCTCCCATCATGAAGCAGGAGGAACGGGATTTTCCCGCAAAGCTCCGCCCGGCCGCCGGACCGGCCCTGGTCCGGGAGGGGGAGGGGTTCGGGGGGAAATACCCCCGGTGCCACCTGCTGAGCAACGGCAGCTACAGCCTGCTGGTCTGTGACAACGGCCTCACCGGCGCCCGGGCGGGGGAGACTGCCGTCACCCTGGCCCGAATGGGGGAGTATTACGCCCCCGCCGGGGTGTCGGTCTTTTTGAGCGGCCTCAACGGGATTGTGGGACTGACCCCCGCTCCCCTGTATCAAGCGGAGAACTACCGTTGGGAGTTTGACGCCTCCGGGGCGGGCTGGTCCCTGGAGAGGGAAAATCTTTCCGCCCACATTGCCCTGTCTGTTCCCCGGCGGGAAAACGGGGAACTGCGCCGGGTGGAGCTGTGCTGGAGGGGGAAAAAGCGGCTGGAGGGGGAACTGCTGTTTTACCTGGAGCCCGTCCTCTGCCCCCAGCGGGACTTTGATGCCCACCCCGCCTTTTCACGGCTGTTTCTGGAAAGCTCACTGGAGGGGAACGGGGCCCTGTTCCACCGCCGGCCCCGGGGGGAGGAAGAGGAGGGAGCGTACCTCTTCGCCGCCTGGACGGGAGAGAATGCGTCCGCCAGCCTGGACCGCTCCGCCGCACTGGGCCGGGGCGGCCTGCGGGCTCTGCCCAGTGGTCGGCTGAGGACCCTCCGGAACGCGGTGGGCTCCGACCCCTGTCTGATGGTCCGTATCCCGATATCGTTGAAGGCGGGGGAAAAGGGTCGCTTTTCCCTGGCTCTGGCGGTGGCGGACAGTCCCGCCGCGGCCCAGGCCGGGAGCCGGCGGATGCTGGAGGGAAAGGACGGCGGTCCCGCCTCTCTGGCCCCCATCGCCCAGAGGCTGGCCCTCAGCGAACAGGAGGCCCTGTCCGCCTTTCACCTGCTGGCCCGTCTGGCGGCGGAGGAGGCAAGGGCAGACCGGCCGCCCCAGTCCGCCCTGTGGCCCTACGGCATCTCCGGGGACCTGCCCATCGCCGCCGGGCGGCTGGCCGGGGAGGAGGACGTGGAGGGGGCCGTCCTGTGGTGCCGCTGGCACCAGTTCCTCTCCCGGGCGGGCTGTCCCTTTGATTTGGTGCTTCTTCTGGAGGAGGGGGGGGACTACCGCCGTCCCCTCCGCTCCGCTCTGACGGAGGAGCTGAAAAAATTGGGGGCGGAGTCGGTTCTGGGGGCCAGGGGGGGCATCCACCTGGTCAACCCGGACGCCGCCCCGGCGGTTCTGGGCTGGGCCAAGTCCATTCTGCCTTTGGAGGAGCGGTCCGTCACGGAGGAGATTGTCCCCCCGCCTCCGGTGGACCTGGAGCCTGACCCGGCCCCCTGGGAGATGGAGGGCGATACCGTTACCATCCGCTGCGGAAAACGGCTGCCCCCGGTGGGGTGGTCGCATGTGTTATGTAACTCGGACTTTGGCTGGCTCACCGACGAGACCGGGGCGGGCTTTCTCTGGGCCGGAGGTAATTCCCGGGAGGGGAAGCTTACCCCATGGGTCAATGATCCCCTGGCGGTTGGTGGGCAGGAAAAAATTATGGTAAACTTAAATGGACAGGATTTCTCCGTCTTTGCCGCCGGGGACGGCCTGCCTTGCACAGTGACCTACCGCCCCGGTCTGGCCCGGTGGGAGAAGAAGCTGCCCGGAGCCAGTCTCACCGCCGAGGGCTTTGTTCCGGTGGATGACGGCCGGCGTGTTCTCCGCTTGACCCTCCGGGGAGAGAGCGGGCGGATGACTTACCGTCTGGGGGAGGGGGAACCCATCTCCACTGCCCTGAACGATGGCCGGCCGGTCTGCCTTGTGACCAAGGAGAAGGGGGGAGCGCCCTGTTCCCGCTTCTTCCGGGAGGATTTTTTGGCGGAGCAGGAGCGGACCCTGGCCTGGTGGACCGATAAGGTATCCGCCCTTACGGTCCGCACACCGGACGGCGCCCTGGACCGCTACCTCGGCGGCTGGAGCCTCTACCAGGTGACCGCCTGCCGCCTGATGGCCCGCACCAGCCAGTACCAGAACGGCGGGGCCTTCGGCTTCCGGGACCAGCTTCAGGACGCGGCTGCCCTGGTGTACACCTGGCCGGACAGGACCCGGGAACAGCTTCTGCTGTGCGCCTCCCGCCAGTTTGAGGAGGGGGACGTGCAGCACTGGTGGCACCCGCCCCAGGGGGCCGGGGTGCGCACCCGCATCTCCGACGATCTGCTGTGGCTGCCCTGGGTACTGTGCCGGTACTGCGCCGTCACCGGGGACCGGGATATACTGGATGAAAGGGTATTTTATTTGTCAGCAAAACCCCTGGAGCCGGGGGAAAAGGACCGTTACGAGATCCCTCGGGTGAGCGAAAAAAGCGATACTCTCTACCGCCACGGGCTGGCCGCCGTCCTCTGCGCGCTGGACCGGGGGACCGGCCCCCACGGCCTGGCCAGGATGGGCGGCGGCGATTGGAACGACGGCATGGACAAAGTGGGGGGCGAGTCGGAGTGGCTTACCTGGTTTTTGGCGGCGGTATTGCAGGATTTCTCCGTTCTGTGCCGCCGGATGGACGAGGGGGCACGGGCCGATGACCTGATGCGCCGGGCCGACGACCTGATCCAGGCAGCCCAGAAGGCCTGGGACGGCGGCTGGTACCGCCGGGGGTACTACGCCGACGGCGCTCCTCTGGGTTCGGCTCAAAGCGACCGATGCCAAATTGACTCTATCGCCCAGTCCTTTGCCCTCTTCCCCTCCGGAACCGACCGGAAGCGGGCGGGTCAGGCCGTCTCCGCCGCGCTGGACCGGCTCTTTGACCGGGAGGCTGGGGTGGTGCGCCTGTTCGACCCCGCCTTCGACGGCCAGGGGGAGAGGGATCCGGGTTATATCAAAAGCTACCCCGCCGGAGTGCGGGAGAACGGGGGACAGTATACCCACGCCTCGGTGTGGCTGGCCATGGCCTGCTTCCGGCTGGACCGCCCCTCCGACGGTTGGGCAATTTTAAAGGCCCTCCTGCCGGAGGGCCATGAGACAAGTGTTTACCGGGCGGAGCCCTATGTGATCGCGGCCGACGTGTCCTACGCCCCCGGCCGGGTGGGAAGGGCCGGGTGGTCCTGGTACACCGGGGCGGCCGGGTGGTACTGGCAGGCGGCGGTTCAGGAGCTGCTGGGACTGAAGGTGGCGGAGGGCCGGCTCACCGTGGAGCCCAACCTGCCACCGGACTGGCCGGGCTACGAGGCCAAGTGGAGGCTGTCCGGCGGGACGCTGAACATCGTTGTCAAGCGTGCCGGGGCCTACTCCGCCGTTCTGGACGGGAAACCCGCGGAGGGGGGCGTCCCGCTGGAGGGGCTGACCGGGGAGCACCGGCTGGAGGTCACGATTTGACCCGGGCGGCCACAAACAGG
>OFGO01002114.1_pt1 | contig 12271 bp, 10 predicted proteins | sample 1521761 | NCBI WGS metagenome assembly OFGO01 (sample SAMEA3504128, study PRJEB24116) | mouse gut metagenome | biome: mouse gut; feature: mouse-associated habitat; material: faeces | place: Denmark | collected 2011
AAGATATTTCCCACAAAATCCAGTCATTTATGCGCAGATTACAGCATCATCCCTCTGCTTGATTCCTATTATATTACGTTTGATTAACGGAATATCAGAGAAAGAATTCAAACCTGGCGGATATATTACACGGCAGGAAGCTGCCGTTATGCTGGCAAGAACTGCCAGATTGCTGGGGATAACAACAGAGAACGCTGGAAGCTTCACCGATGCGGGCAAATTTGCGCCTTGGGCCGCTGCGGATATTTCCTTTGTCTCTGGTTTGACCGATCCAACCACAGGCGGGAAAGTCATGGGAGGTATGGGGGACGGTACGTTTGATCCTTTTGCACGCTATAGCCGAGAACAGGCGATGCTGACTACCTTACGCATTTTCCACTGCGCATCAGAGCAGTGAAGAAACTATTCATTGGCTGGATCAAAAGTTGATGTTACTGGCATCTGAATAACAGGAGCCATTATTTTCTTCCAGATCAATCTGCACCTGTGTCTACAAAGATAATGCCAGGGGTATTTGTAGAAATGCTCCCGGCTTTTTTGATAACGGATCACAGCTCCTCCAATTTCTGCTTCAGCTCCTCATCCGTCAGTTCCCCGCGACCGGACTGCGCCACCAACTCCTGCGCCTTCGCCACAGCGGCGTTCCACTCGCTGGTGCTGATCTTCTTTCTCTGCTTCCGAACCTTCAAACGGTTATAGGTCCGATCATATTCTACCCGAGCCGGAGTGCGATTCCCTTTCTCCCTCATCTCTTTTCGGTGCGCTCCTACCTTCCGGCAGGTGCGCGTGGTCTCGTCGGGCGCGATGTTGTTGCAGTAGCAAGTATCGTACCCCTTCGTCAGCAAAAAGTACCGCCCACAGTTGTGGCAGCAGCGCGGCGCGTTGCCCCTGGCAAGTCCTCGGTAAAATTCTGTCCGCAGAAAGTCCGTCAGGCTGGTGAAGGTTGCCTTCTCTGCGATGAAAAATCTGTCCTCTTCATTGGGGTACAAAATGGGAACAAAGTCGACCTGCATAGGAAAGCTCTGGTCAAAATCCTCGCCCAAAAGCTGTGCGCTAACGCAAATCATATCAGCATAGAAACGGGAGTACGCATCGGCGTAAGCATCGCTGTTCCTCCGCCTTAAGGGCTCAAAATATCTCTCTGCCATTCCCTTGATCTGCTGCCGGAATCTCCGAAGATTGTCTACAAAACAGATCAACCCTGCCATCATCCCCTGATATATTGCGTATCCCTCTGAGTTCTGATCCTGCACCTGCTCCCACTTCTCTTTATCGGCCATGAGTCTCTGAAGGGCGTGATAGTTGCATTCCGCATCCATCTTCAAATTCCGGTAAACCGGCAGGGAAAACACAATATCCCAGACAGCGTTCAGTTTCTCCTGTGCGAGAGCTGCGGCGCTGTCTGTTTTTTCTTCGAGCAACGCCAGAGCTGCGGGAATGAATGCATTGACTCTCTGGTCAATCTCGTTCAAAACCGCATCTCAAGATTTACCACATCCACGCAGCACTGACCGATAGGATATTTCTTTCCACTAATGAAAACATTGCCCTCATAAAAGAACACTGCAAATTGGTCGTAAGTGTATGTGTAAGTTCGTTCAATGCGCGCTAAATCTTCCGCCATGTGTATCATCCTCCTGTGCCCGATAGAGATTTGGGATTTGCCTATCCTGGCCCAAATCTATTGAACCTGTTTCTTGCCTGTGCTATCCTACCACCACTGAGGCTAGTGTATCAGATGGAAAATCAGAAGTCAATGACCTGAGAATATCGCTGCCTCAAAACTCGACCGCACCTCGACAACCGAATCTGCGCCACCATACAATTCTCCTTGGGCGAAGTATCGCCAAGACCTCCACAAAATGGAGCGAGCGTATCAACAGGGTGAATTGGAAATAAGAGGTTGTTCTGCGTGTAGTTTGCAACAAAATTGCAGAAAGGAACTCTCAAATGAAAACATCACAATTCAGAGACTACAGCGAACTGCCTCTCTTTCTCAACGCAGAAATTATTGCAAAGGTACTGGGAATATCGCCAGCCAGCAGCTATGAACTGATGCATGAATCGGGCTTCCCAGTTCTGAAAATCGGCAACAGGATGGTGGTTCCCAAAGAAAAATTTATCTGCTGGGTGGAAGAAAATACTGCCGGAGGTAAAGTTCCATGAGGAAGTATAGTCCACTTATCGGTTGGCCTATGCGAAATCCAAAGCAGCACCGCTTCACTATGCCCAACGAAATATGGAATCACAAACTCGGGCCAATCCAATTCCTGATTTTTTCTTATCTCTGCTATTGTCAAAACCATCACCAGTTCGATGAGCTCATTTTGAAAATGATTGCAAACAGCGTTCACTCAACAGAAAGCACCGTAAAAAAGTACATTGAATCGCTCATACACAAAGGACTCAGCACCGACAGCTGGTCACTTAGTGCCAGCTTACAATACAGCAACGGGGGAAATTTTTTCACACTCCCGAACGAAATCTTTCTGCTGAACCTTCCCCCCTCTGCGTTTATGGTCTACGCTTATCTGCTGCTGATCGAGGATCGCAAAACACACACCTGTCATCCCAGTTACAACACCATTGCCGCTGAAACCGGTCTGTCCAAAAACACTGCTCTAAAAAGTATCGACATCCTTCTGGATGCAGGACTCATCACTGTGGAGCCAAGCAGCTATTTTGATAGGCGCGGAATGAAATGGAAAGGCAACAATCTCTATACAATTCTCCCAATCCGTTCAGCAATAGATATTCTCCATCAGCGCCAACTCCGAAAGCTGGAGATAGATGTAGCCAAATCTCGCCTCGCAGCTCAATCCGCTGTGTAATCCCCCTGTGAGCCAATTTGTGACCCACCAGCCACTCCGGACAACGGTACCCACCAGCACAACACAAAAGCCGTTGTGAGCCCTTTGTGGCAGAAAGCGAAGGTAGCAATCCAGAAGCCTCGCCCAACCGAACACGGCGAAATGGGGAGGAGAAGGAAAAGCAGGAGAAAGCCCTGGCGCTTTCACCGCGCCAGGGCAGTCACTTCCACCCGCAGTGCGGGCGGTTGAGGGGAACGGGGACCGACGCTTTTCCGGGAAACTGAAATAGCAGTTGACGCTTGTTTCCCAAAGAATGCCGAAAAATCCCGCTGTTGCAGGATTTTCAGTGACGCTACGATCATAAGAAAGGAATTTTTGCATATGAAAAATGAAAAAGCAGATAAAAATCGGCACACGATCTGGTTGACTGATGAGGCATGGAACGCGGTGAATTCTCACTACCACAAGGACAATTGCTCCTTCCAAAATGAATACATCGAAAAAGCTATTCTCTTCTACACCGGCTACCTGGATACGCAAAACGCCAGCGCCTATCTCCCCCGCATCCTCTCCGACATCCTGGAGGGCAAGCTGGATGCCCTGGGTAGCCGGATAGGCCGGCTGCTGTTCAAGTTGGCAGTAGAGCAGGGTGTATCCTCCAATATCCTCGCTTCACTTTCTGATACAGACTTGGACGCTATGGAGAAGGTTCGGAGCCGGTGTGTCCGAGAGGTCAAGCAGATCAACGGCGAGATCAAATTCGAGGATGCTCTGAAATATCAGAAGGGCTGGAACTGATTTATGGTCCGGCTGATTCAAAAAAGTGGCTACATCAAACCCGGCGGTGCAGGCGGCTACATGAAATACATCAGCACCAGGGAGCGAGTAGAGAAGTTGGAGGGCAGCGGTCCTGTGACAGAAAATCAGAAGAATCTCGTTGATGATTTGCTCCGCGATTTTCCTGATGCCAAAGAGCTGGATGAGTACGAGGACTACCTCACTGCACCTACTTCCGGAACTGCCGCCTCCCTCATCTCTGCTGCACTGGATGCCAATACCCATGAGGTCGTTGGTCGCGAGGGCTACATGAAGTACATCGCAACCCGGCCACGGGTGGAGCGCCATGGTGAGCGCGGACTGTTCAGCAACCGCCCCGTATCTCTGGATGTCTCGCTCAAAGAAGTTGAAGAACACCCCGGAAACGTGTGGACGTTCATCTGGTCGCTGCGCCGTGAGGATGCCGCCCGGCTGGGCTACGACCACGCCGACAGCTGGCAGAAGCTAATCAAGGCGCATCAGGTGGAGATCGCCGAGGCCATGAAGATTCCGCCAGACCAGCTTCGCTGGTGTGCAGCGTTCCACGATGAAGGCGGACATCCCCACGTCCACGCTATGGTCTGGTCGGCTGATCTAAAGCGCGGTCATCTGACCAAGGAGGGGATTAACGCCATCCGCTCCCAGCTCACCAACGATATTTTTCAGGACGAACTCTACTCACTCTATCAGGAGAAAGGCATCTCCTACAAGGAACTTGTCTCCACGGCACGCCGCACCATGCGTGAGCTAATAGCTGAGATGCAGAACGCAGTCTGTGATAATCCGGCAATCGGAGAGAAGTTGCTGGCACTGTCACAGTCGCTGGAGACAGCCAACGGCAAAAAGGTATATGGCTATCTAAAAAAATCTACGAAGGCCCAGGTTGATGCCATCGTGGATGAGCTGGCAACCATACCAGAGGTCGCAGAGTGCTACGCCGTTTGGAACAAACTGCGGGATGATCTGGAGGGCTACTACAAGGACACACCCCGCCAGCATCTGCCGCTCTCCCAGCAAAAAGAATTTCGAGCAATCAAGAACCTGGTGATCCAGGAAGCTGAGAAGTTATGCCGGAATACTTTCACCTTTGAGGACACAGACATGGTCGAAAAATATGAAGATACCCCGCCTGAGACCAGCGATTACAGTACGATACTGGACTACTACCAAGCGGTGGAGACGCTGGATGCCAATAATGTTACTCAGGCAGAGAGGCGGGAGGCATTGCAAACTCTGGAGCAATTATGGGACAGCGGCTTTGCTGTAGCAGCGCATCATCTGGGCAGGGCTTGGCGGAATGGTTTGGGTGTACTTCCTGATGATGAAGAAGCTGAGTTCTGGTTCCGGCAGTCCGCTGAAGCTGGGGTTGTCCGCTCTCAATATGCCTTGGGAACACTTCTCTGGGAACAGAGACGAATAGAAGAAGCGATAGGGTGGTACACACAAGCCTCTGATGCAGGAAGCCGCACCGCCCAGTATCATCTCGGAAAGCTGTACCTCCAGGGGGAAGTAACTTCCAAGGATGTCACAAAAGCCATGGAGTACCTGACCGCCGCTGCTGAACAGGGACATCAATACGCCCAGTACGCTCTTGGAAAATTGTATCTCGCTGGCGATGAGATTCCGCGGGATCAGGATCAGGCTGCCCACTGGCTGTCGAAATCTGCCGCGCAGGGAAATCAGTACGCACAGTTTCTCCTGGATCACCAGAATGAAATTCAACGCCCAGCGGTACTATTGTCAGCCACACGGCTGCTCCACCACATGAGCCGGGTATTCCAAGAGACTCCACCACCATCCAATCCTGCAGGGCAGCATGTAGACAGCAAGCTGATGCAGAGAATCAGGGAAAAGAAAATCACCATGGGCCACAAGCCGGACGATCACGAGGAACCATCCCAAGGCCCGGTACAGAGTATGTAACAGCGCTTCTCAATTGGGATACTGTCTACAAAGAAAAACGGTAGACTTCAAATGATAAGTTTCTGATAACTCTAGCCGGAGGGTATGGCTATTCTCTCTGGGTTAGGGTACTGTGTGTCGCAGGAGGTGACCAATATGGCAAAACGCAGAGCAAACGGTGAGGGAAGTATTCGCAAGCGGAGCGATGGCCGCTGGGAAGGCCGCTATACCGCCGGTCGCAACCCCGAAACCGGAAAACCAATCTACAAAAATGTCCTCGGCAAAACACAGGCGGAAGTCAAAGCCAAACTCAAGGCAGCAATCGAAAACTCTGCCAATCTTGATGTGATAAAAGCGGAGCAATATACCACAGGGCAGTGGATGGACGTCTGGTTTGAGAACTGCGCCAAGATCAAGGTGCGCCCATCCTCTCACCAGACCTATCGCGGTTACATCGACAACCACATCAAACCAAACATCGGAGATGTCCCGTTAAGCAAATTATCTTCTCTGCACTTGCAGAAGCTATACAAAAAGCTGCTGGCTGGTGGCAGAGTGGACCGAATCGAGGCAAAAGGTCAGCCGAAAGGTCTGAGCGCCAAGACCGTGCGGAATATCAATCAGGTGATTTCCTCTGCGATGGATTTTGCGAAAGATCAGAAGCTCATCAGCAGCAATCCAACAGACGGCTGCGCCCTGCCGAAATTGGAACACAAAGAGATGAAAACACTGCCCGTGGAGCAATTGACTTCTTTCCTGCGGGAAGCGAAAGAGAGCGGCGTATTTGAGTTATACTATATCGAACTGGCTACCGGCCTCCGGAGAGGTGAACTGCTTGGGCTGAGGTGGGAAGATATTGATTTGGTGCAAGGCAGCCTCCGGGTACAGCGGCAAGTCGCCAGAATCAATGGAGAGGTCGTTGAAGCCCCACTGAAGACGAAGAGCGCCTACCGCACCCTGCCGCTGTCGGCGGATGCGGTGGGCGTTTTGCAGGAGCAGCGGAAGAAAAGCGGCAGCAGCCCATATGTGTTCCCTTCGCCAACGGGAGGCCCCATTTCACCGGACAGTGTACTCCACATGCTGCACCGGGTGCTGAAACGGGCAGGGTTGTCCAAAGTGCGCTTCCACGATTTGAGACACCCAAATGTCAAGCCCAAGACACAAATTTTTTCTACACAAAATCAATCTGCACTTCGCAGTTCTTGCAATTTTCTATTGTCCTCAATATTATGTAGTGCTTCGCTATGATAGAGCCTTGCTAATAAACGCAATTTTTCTGCAAACCGAAATAGCCCTAATGCATCGACTTGTATAACATACTCATCATATTTCTTTTCTAATGCAAACTCTGGGGCACCAGATGGGTCAACAAAATGTGCACCTCTTGAATTGATAGCCTCATTATAATATCCTTCTCTAAGGTCATCTCCTTCTTTATGTAAGAGTTCAGCGACTGAATGGTGAATGAACAATCCATCTGGATCTGGTGGGCCGTGAAAAAATGCGGCACCAATGAGTTGCATTGCAACCTCATACCGATCTTTCTCCTGGCTAGCTGTTTTTACAGCTAAAAACCATGTGTGCAGTCTATCAGAATCAATAGTACCATCTTCGTTTGTTCCAGGAACAATATTCCAACGATGTATTACATCAAACGAATGCTCTCCCATTTTGGATTCTTCATCACTGATTTCTCTTTTTACATCATGGCGTCCTTTGAATGCATGGCAAAGCATTTCCATAAAGAAATCTGGATCATTTGCCAGAGTCATATACAATCTCTTCGGACCTTTTGAACCGTAAGATTGAAACAATTTGAAATACCACCATTCGAGCAGTATTACTCTTTCATCAGCCCAGTTTCCTTGAAGCCATTCAATCAAGCTGACAACTGTATAGGCATCATGCTGAACAATGTCGTTATGCTGTACAGTAGCAAGAGATTTTAATGTTTCAAAAATAGTTTCTCCAGCAAGAAAATGTCCTGCATAGTGCATAGAACTAATCAGTTCCAATGCATCTGATGGTCTTTCATGCTGCAAAAGTCTTTGAATTATACAGTCTGCTTTTGGGGTATCTTCCAGTCCCCATACGGGAACCTGCTTCCAGTACTCACTGAGTTGGTCGGTCAGGAGTTGTTCTGCCAAACACATGCTTTCTAATGTAAGAGGAATCGTCCTTAAAACCATAGCGATTTCTTCCTGACTGTGTCCCTCCAACTGCATTTTGAGCCAAGGAATTCCACAAATACGAAATCTCTCCTGCAGATATTCTTTTGCGAGGGCTTTGTGCTTGTCATGTGACGAAGCTAACCGTTTATAGATGTTGTTATCACATTCGTCTGTAAAGTCCAATCTTGCTAAAAGGGAACCAACCGATCGCACGGAATCAAATGAATCAATACAACAAACAAGTGATTCCAATCCATAAGCTTGATAGCACCAGTCTAACTCTTTTAAGCGCAAAGCCGACAATTCTGTATCCCTATCAACATACGAATTATACTTCTCTGGCAGAATATCATGTGTCTCATTTTGAAACAGTCGACGAATTTTTATTCGCCGATCTTTCGGCACAATCCTCTCTGACAATGACGCAATTGCATCTAGGGCTTCTTCTGGCATTGTCCAGTCTGCATTAGGAAATTGTTTGTGTTTGCAGAAAAGGTTCAGAAGTTTGTTCCAAAAAACGTATCTCTCATCATCTATACTGTTCAAACAGACTGTCTCGATTGCGGACAGTATCTTGTGAAATATATCTTCCGAAGCTTTATCAAGGAACTCCAGCAATGTAAGAAGTCGTTCTTTGTTACCGGCTCCTTTTTCAATCGCAAGTTCCAAATAAGCATCTGATTCTTCCCAGTAAGTATCTGAGACTGAATGTTGTTCTTCAATCTTGCAAGTAAAATATTTAGGTTTCTCAAATGCTCCACAAGCCGTTGTTTGTCCTGGTAAAAGTGTACACAAGAACTTCCATGCCAAATCATCATTCTCTTCAAAAAACTGCTTGATTATTGAAATACGTTGCGGAAAAGGAGCCTCTGTTTTGGGAGCCCATGGCAGAAATACAGATGTTAATGCCTCCATATGTTCAGGGCGCGCTTTTAGAACACGGAAAGCAGAAAAACACGCAGGGGAAAAGAATTCTTGCTTACAAGCAATCAGTGTAAGGGCATAAACCAGCAGGGAACCATAAAACCGTTTGCCAAATAAATCTTCAGATTCCGACAAATAGGCGCACAGACCGCTATCCTCTGCAGTAATAGCCTCCTGAACGGATTTTGTGAAGCATAATGGGCTTGCCTCAGCAAGAAGCTGAAAATTGTTTTCCATTGTCGCTATAATTCGCCAATCACAGGACTTAATTACTTTTCTAATCATGTCATCAATCAACTTTTTCAATTTCCATGATGAGCACGATGGAAACCTCTCTGGAAAGTTTCCAGCAATAGCAAGAAAATTGCTGAAGCCATACCGGATTGATGCAGAATATTGAGAGGACTTATGATAGATAGATGCTACAAAGCGTTCAGTTGATTTTAAGTCATACTTTGTATCATAATCTAAAAATGCCCGTTTCATAAGTTCGCTGATTTTTGCAATGTGGCTATCATATAACTGGATACCGAACACCTCTAAAATTGCTTCTGGATTCTTAACATTCCAAATATTATTGCTAAAAGTAATAGACGGATCCCCATTTTCGTACAGCTTTCGTAGGGGCTGAATCCAACTGCTATACGGTACGCCAGAGAACAGTTCAACCAAAGCGCAATCATTTCTGTTATTCTCATTCCAGCAACTGATTATAGCTGCAATTAGAATAGGATCGATTTCACTTGTATAGGTAGGGCACCAATTTTGATTCCATCTTACGGATAGAGGTGTTCCACAAACCTCTTTTAGATGATCTCGATCCTGTTGCATCATCACATAATTTTTGCTTCCCCGCCGAGTAAATGCTTGTCCTATAAAAACACCAGATTTAGTCGGTGAAGATTTGGAAATAAAGGTTTCCTTCACTTCATAAATCCGCTCGCGGTTCATGCTGGCATCCATAAACACATATCCAAACGTTCGCCCCTGGTATGTTACAGTTCCTACGGTAATATGCGGCCGTGGCGTAATTCGATCAAAAACCGTTTGATATGTTGCATCATCGAACTTTTCAGTTGCATTTGTTAAAAAAGAACCAATTCCTATTAAATCACGCGGATTATTATCAGAAACACCAAAGATAATTGCTTTATTGTATCCAATTCCTTCCTCGGAATTAAGCATCGCAATAACATCTTTAATCAAATCATGATAATGGTCTTTTAGATAAGGAATCTCTTTATAATCTAAGTAAGCGCACTCGCTTGGAAGCCTAGATAGTGTTTCAGTGATGAAGTCATCAGCGTACCGCATACATTCACCTCTTGCATCTGTAGCCTTAAACTGCCAAGATTGTAATTACCTAAGATTTCCATCCGTTTTCCAATGTTCTCAATTCAAGGACAACTCCATTTTACCACAATTTCTCCGCCACCGTCTACTACAACCTTATCAATATAGTCAACAATCTCACTGAGCGGAATATCTCTGCTACTGGCAGAAAGGAGCCTGCGGAATATTGCGTACTGCTTTTCATAGGCAGCCTTGCCCTCTGTAGCCTGAATAAGAGACTCTTTTGCCTGATCCGCAATATCTTGTACTGCGCGAAATTCTTCCTTACTGATTTCTCCCTGCACATACTGTTCGTAGTGCTCTATTGCGTTGATCCAAGCTGTCGTCTTACGCTGTGTGAGATCAGCAATTTGCTCTGCGTACTCTTGAATCTTCTGCTTATATGTTGAATTTATGATATAGCGCTCATTCACATAGTCTTTCAACTGGCGGTAGATTGCATTAAACACATCTTCCTCTCGGGCATACATCCCAGTACATTTACCGGCTCCCTGACGATTCTTTGTAATGCAGGTGAAAAAGTGCCAATCGGCATGGCCGGTGCCGCGCTTGCGCTGCATCTTTCCGCCGCAGCACCCGCAGATCACCTTACCCCTCAGAATGTTATCTGCTGACTGTCCTTGCGGTACAACGTTATATGCCCTGGCCTGAAATGCCTTTTGAATGGCATCGAACGTGCCGGAATTGACCAGCGGTTCATGGGTGGCCTCCACTACCCGCTTTTCCTTCCCTTGTACCAGCATCCCCGCGTATGTACGATTGGTAAGGATGTACTTCACAGATCTGCTGTTCCAACTGCCATTGCCATCATCAAAGTTCCCATCCAAGTCGTGGTCCCTGGCATATTGGATTGGTGTGGGTAGGCCCCGCTCATTCAAGTACCGAACGATACCAGTCACACCAGTGTCGCTTGCTGCCATCTCGAAAATCTTCCGAACGATGACAGCAGTTACTGGATCAGGGACAAGCTGGCTGGGGTTCTCATTGGATTTCTGATAACCGAATGGGGCTCTGGGCCCAATAAACTCGCCATGCTGTGCTTTCATGTCTAAAACAACCTCGACTTTCATTTTTGTTTCAATGGATACCTGCTCATTAAACAGATTGATGAGTGGTATGCGTGTTCTGGATTGGATAAATGTTGATTTATCTCTGTTGGTTATGCCATCGGTGGTGTCAAACTGGTCGTTGATTGATACAAATCGAGTATTATTGCTTGGAAAAAACATTTCAAGGTAATAACCCATGGTGATGTAGTCCCGCCCCAAACGGGAAAGACCTTTTACAATAACGCAGTCAATCTTGCCCGTCTCTATGTCTCGGAGCATCTCTTGAAATGCTGGACGGTCAAAGCGTTTACCGCTGAAACCGTTATCAATATAGTAACGCATAATGGGAATCTGGTGTTGGCGTCCCCATTCTTCAATCATAAGCCTCTGATTTTCTACAGACCCGTGGGGATCTCTGTTTAGAACAGATAATCGGATATAGCCTACGGTGTCTTTACTGACTGGGACAGCCAATTCAGGATGCTTTCTGCTTTTTCGCGCCATGATAACATCTCCCTTATACGAAAAGGGCTATGGCGCAAACCATAGCCCTTAAGGGGATTATATCATGTTCCGTTTTCCGCTTCCACGAGCTTAGGCACAGCCATGCTTCCCTGCTGATTTCAAAGCTGGGAGTACAGCCGAAACTTGTTTCAGAGAGGCTTGGGCATGAGAAAATCCAGACGACACTTGATACATATTCCCATCTGTACCCGGATCAGTCACGAAATCTTGCAGATCAGTTAAATTGTCTTGTGGATGGATCAGATGAGGAGGGAGGAGAAAGTAATGCCGGGAAAACATAAAGAACCAACGATTGCTTTTCGCCCCAGCGCGTGGACGAGGGCAATTATAGAACAGAGAGCCGCATTAAGCGGCATATACAAGAAAGATTTTATTACGAGAAGCTGTGTTTATTCCCACGTTACGGTAGTCGGGAAGAAGGAAAACATACAGCGGATCGTGGATGCTCTACAGGAAATGCAGATGGTTATGAAGGAACTCGCCGGGCAGATTCAGTCCGGCGAGTTTTCTCTGTCAGATGAAGGATATCGAGAATTAAAAAATGATTATCTTGCACTTGTGCTGACAGTTGTTGATATTGTGGACGGGGCTGCTTATCTGTTTGAGAAAGAGTGTTCTGCAGAGCGAAGGAACTGGAAAGCGGAACTGGAATTAGAGCAGTACCGCCATGTGCTGGAAATGGAGGGAAGACGGGATAAGTAAAATTTTAGGCAGGGAGTGT
>OFGO01002116.1_pt1 | contig 12267 bp, 8 predicted proteins | sample 1521761 | NCBI WGS metagenome assembly OFGO01 (sample SAMEA3504128, study PRJEB24116) | mouse gut metagenome | biome: mouse gut; feature: mouse-associated habitat; material: faeces | place: Denmark | collected 2011
ACAATGTGTCTATATCAATGGTATTTTTGCATAATGTCCATGATTTCCCTCCTAAACGATTTGGAGCTCTGCACCGCCCATCGGTGCGCTAACAGGAGGGATCATGAACCGCAGCGAGGGTCGGCGAAAGCGCAGCCCTTGCGTAAATGCGGCCGTCCGAACAGCTACGTAGTTTCTACGCAGCTGCTAAAAGAGGAGGTCAGATATGGTAATGGGCCGAAACGAGCGATTGCTTGCCCCAATGGGCCGAAATGTGCGTCAGGACCCGCGCTACTCCCCCAGCTTCTCGGCGGCCTCGAGCCATTCGAGCTCCAAGGCCTCTATCTGGTCTTGGAAGTCGGCGATCTCCTCCTGCATGGCGGTGAGCACCAGGTAGTCGGATTGGTCGGCCTCGGCCATCTCCAGCTGCTTCTTCTCGATCTTACCCTTCAGGGTGCCGATCTTCTTCTCGCTAGAGGCCATGAGCTTGCGCAGCTCGCGCTGTTCTCCGCCAGAAAGCGCCGGCGCCGCATGCCCCGCGGGATTCCCCGGGGTCACTTCCCCAGACGCGGCCTTCACCGCCGGCGTCGCCTTCCCAGGCGCCGCGATCGCCGCTTCCCGCTCGGCCTCTCTCGTCAGCTCCAGGTACTCTTCCACCCCGCGAGGCAGATGGCGCACCTTGCCATCGATGAGGGCGAACTGATGGTCGGTCACGCGCTCCATGAGGTAGCGGTCGTGGGTGACGAGCAAAAGCGTGCCCGGCCAGCCGTCGAGCAGGCTCTCCACGGCGGCCAGCATGTCGGTGTCCAAATCGTTGCCGGGCTCGTCCAAGATGAGCACGTTGGGCTCGTCGAGCAGGATGACGGGCGTCTGTTGCGCCAGTGCGCGGGCAATCATAATGCGCTGGCACTCGCCGTCCGACATCTTATCCATCGTCCGATGTGCATAAGCCTCCATTCCCACCGAGGCGAGCGACCGTGCCACGATCTCCTTGTCGGCATCCTGCATCCGTCCTATCCAGTCGGTGTAGGGAGCACGGCCGACGGCTACCACGTCCTCGCATTTAAGGTTGGCGATACGCGTGCGCTCTGTCGTGACGAATGCCAGCTTCTTTGCCATTTCGTCGGCTCTCATGTCGGAAATATCACGTCCGTCGAGCAGAATTTCGCCCGCATAGCGGCGTTTGAGTCCCGCTATGGCGCGCAGCAGCGTCGATTTGCCCGTACCGTTGCGTCCGATAAGGGCCGTCAGCGAACCTTTCGGAATAGCGGCATTCACTTCGCGAAGCAGTGTGCGTTCGTCGTAGCCGATGGAGAAATCGTGCAGTCGTATCATGCCGTAAAGGATTTGTTGCGCAACACCACCCACACCACAATCGGGATTCCCAATAACGCGGTAATGGCGTTTACGGGCAGGGTAAACAATTTGGAAACGAGGTCGCAAAGGAGCAGCACCGACGCCCCCGAAAGAATGGTACCCGGTACGAGCACGCGGTGGTCGCCGTTGCGGAAGAGCATCCGTGCGACGTGGGGCATGGCCAGCCCGATGAAGCCGATCGGTCCGCAAAAGGCAGTCACCGTTCCGGCGAGCAATGTTGTAGAAAGAAAGAGCAGCCCGCGCGAGCGGCGGATATTCAGCCCCATGGTCACGGCATACTCCTCGCCGAACAGCAGCAGGTTGAGCGGCTTGATGGTCCATACGGCCAGCAGCAGTCCGACCGCGACCGACGGCACGAGGACGGCGAGCTGCTGCGCCGTCACGTCGCCCAGCGCCCCCATCGTCCAGATGACGAAGGCTTTCAGTGCCTCTTCGCGGCTCAGGTATTGCAGGATCTGCACGACCGCCCCGACGCCCGACGAGAACATCATGCCGAGAATCAGAATTACCATGATATCCTTGATGCGGTGTCCGACGGCGGCGATGACAACCAACACGATTGCCGCTCCGAGCCATGCCGCCCCAGCGATGCCTATCGACGAGCCGACACCGGCAAGTACGACGAGTGCCACGCCGAGGCTCGCGCCCGAACTGATGCCGAGCACGTAAGGCCCGGCAAGGGGATTGCGGAAGAGGGTCTGCATCTGAAGACCGCTGACCGACAGGGCGGCTCCGGCCAGCAACGCGACCACCGCCTTAATCAGTCGGATATTCAGTATGATTTTCGCCGTCGCTCGCGGACAATCGCCACCCGTCAGGGCCGCCCAAACATCGCCGAGCGGCACGGCGACAGCCCCCACCGCCAAATCCAGCAGAAACAGGAAGAGGGTGAGGGCAGCCAGTGCGGTAAATAATAGGACGGAACGGGAGCGCATTTATTTCAATTGCTTGTAATAGACGAAATCTTCTGCGACCAGTTCGGGGTGGAATATCTTTACGAGGTCTCGTAGCACGAGGTCGGGATTCACCACGGCCGACTCGTAGTAGTCGTTGCCGCCGGCGGCATTCGTGCGGGCGTTGTTGTTATAGACGTATCCGTTGCGGAAGCACCGGGTGTCGGTGAACTTCGGGCAGGCGGCTCGCAGCTCGTCGAGCGTGTTCGCCATACCCACATGCAGCCACATATCGACTTGCGAGGCCAGCAGATACGCCTCTTCGAGGTCGATGGGCGCGGAAGCGTTTCCCGTGTTCTTCTTGTAGATGTAATCGCCTCCGGCATCTTTGATCAACCGGGCGACATAGCTTTCGGTCGAGGGCATGAACCAATTGTCGCCGTAAGGCGTGTTGAGCATCACTGAAGGGGCATCGATGGCTGCATCGGTTACTCGCTTTTTCAAAGCGTTATAGCGAACCGGAATATCGGCAAACACTTTCTCTCCCTCTGTCCGTTTCCCTGTAACCTCCGCTAATGCCACCAGCCATTCGGCCTTGCCCAACGGAGACTCTTCCAGGTAATCGCCAACATACATGAACGGGATGTTCAGTTCTTTCAGTTTTCCCTCCATCGAGCTCGCGCCGTTCACGCCGTAAAGCAGCACGAGGTCGGGGTCGAGCGAGAGCAGCAGTTCGTAATTGATGTTCCCTTCGTAGCCCACGTCGCCGACGCTGTCACGACGAGCCTGAATATCTGGATTGGAAATGTAGTCGATACCCGATACGCCAACGACGCAACGGTCTTCGTCAATAGCATCGAGCATGGCGATATGGGTAGAGGACATGCAGATGATGCGCTCGGCATCTTTTCCGAGCACCTGACCGGTGAAATCTTCGGGTACGCTTTCTCCGTCACGGGCGATGAACAGGTATGTGGTAATGCTGTCAGCTCCCTGCCAAGGGTTCGTGACGGTAACCAATACGCTCTTTTTACCGTCTGCACCTTTTATGTCAAACCCCGAAGCGTATTCGGGTGTATAGACCGCTCGGTTGAAATCGGCAAGTTTGGAACTCTTATCATGGCAGCCTGTGAATGTCAGTACAAGCAGCAATATCAGGCTCAGATTTTTCAATGCTTTCATATCGTTACAAATTTGTGTTTACGGACTTTTTCTTGTTTTTCCCGAACTTCGGGGTGATACCGATGAACAGCTCGAAGTTGATGCCAGGCATGGGGCGCGAGAGTACCGAGAGGTAATCTTCATTGAAAAGGTTGTTGACAGCGAATTTCAACTGCACGTCCACCGGTTTGAAAAAGAGGTTTTTCTCCAAGGAGACGTTGCTCATGAAATATTCGGGCAGGTGTCCCGTCAGCGTATAGTCGTTGCTCGACATGGTGAAACGCTCCGAGTAGAACGCCCACTTGTAAAGGAACGCCCACGACCGCCACGACAACCGTCCTGTCAGCGAGGCGGAATGCTCCGGCACGTAGGGTAACTGTTTGCCCACCGACTGGTCAGCAGGTGACATTTTCTCGCCCTCGTTGATAGAGGGTGTCCACGAATAGGAACCGTTCAGGTCAATGAGCCAATCCTTTGCCGGCTGCACGGCCAGGTTCGCCTTGACCTCGATGCCGTAGGCGTGTACCTTCTTCACGTTGCGGGGCGAGAAGAAGCCTTTGGTCGTCGGCAACCATATGATCCAGTCGTCGATGTAGGAGTCGAACCAGTTTGCACCGCCGCTCAACTTATAGATACCCGGCTTGCCGACCTCGAAACTGACGCCCGCGTCATAGGTAAAGCCTTGTTCGTTTTTCAGGTCGGGGTTGCCGCCAGGCAGGAAATAGAGGTCGTTGAGCGTCGGGAACCGGTAGTTGCGTGAGACGGAGGCTTTGGCGACGATGTTGCCGCGGCGGGAAATCACGCCGTCCACAAAGAACGCCGGAATAAGCGGTGCCCATCGGTCACCGTACATCTCCTCACGCAGTACCATCGACATGCCCAACCGGTCTATCGGCTGCCATTTGGCGGATACGGAGCCGGAGAGTTCCACACGGCCCTTGTCATATCCAACAATCGCCTTGTTGCCGTCTTGTAAGATGATGTTCTTGTCCTCGCTGCGTACCAGATGCTGGTACGCCGACACGTTGGCAGAAAGGAACCACCGCTTCGACGGGCTGTATTCGCCCTCCGCCTGCCCGTAGAAGGTATTCACCTTGCTGCGGGAGCGGGTCATCGACGCCCAGTTGCCGGGTGCCACCTCCCGCTTGTAATCGTAGGCCATCCACGTGTGGATATAGCCGCCTTTCACGCCGACCTTCCAATTGCTTTTCATGTGATCCCACGAAAGGATGCCGCGAAATGTCTGTTCGCGCTGGCGGTTCTCGAAGTCGGTCGCATCGCCATAGTCGGTGGTCAGCATCGGAAGTTCCCGGTTGGAGTTTATATACCAGGCGTTCAGCCCCAGTTTGTCGCCTTTGCGGGTATTGTAATAGACTTCCTGAAGCAGGTGCAGGTCCTTGAACGCCCCGGAGCGGTTGCGCTCCACGGGGTGGTACTGTCCGATGATGTTCTTGTCCTCGTCGTAAATATTGATTTTTTTGTCGTGGTTGGTGTATTTATAGTCGTTGGGAGACGAAGAGTAAACGGCACGGGTAGAGATACTCCACCGGTCACTGCCATAGGTGAAGCGGGCGAACTCGTCGAAAGTCTTGAACGAGCCTATGCCCTGCACGTACTGGGCATTGAAACCCTCGGCGACTTCGGAAGTCGTGCCAAGCTTGACCTGACCGCCCAGTCCACCGCCTGTTTCGTTCACTGACGAAGTGCCGTGCAGCAATGATGCCTGGTCAATGAAATAGGACGGGATGGTGGAAAAGTCGGTCATGCCGAGCATGGGGTTGTTGATGCGCATCCCGTTCCATGTTACCTGCGTGTGCGAGGGCGACGTGCCGCGAAAGGCGACGGTCGAGAGTGTGGCGCGACCGTAACTCTTGACGAATACCGACGAGTTGAACGTCAGGATGTCGGCCATCGAGAGGGCGATGTTCTCTTTCAGTGCGAGCGAATCGAACTTCGTCTTCTGCACGCCGATTTCTTTCATCGGTCGATGTCCGATGACCGTGACTTCCGGTATGGTAAGATGCCAGGCCGACCGCTTTTTGCTTTCCGTCTGCTGCGCGAAGAGTGCCGTGGGGAGACATGCCGCCAAAGCGAAGAACAGATATAGTCTTTTCATATTGCCTCCTTTCTTATTTCCAACAAAATGCACCGGGGATAATCCCGACATAAAATTCATCTATCAATTTCCCTTCGGGCGAGTAGCGGTAAATCATACCCTGCTGCTGGTAGTCGATGGCATCGGCGATATACACCTCTCCGTTGGCGGGGTTTACCGTCAGTCCGTAATACAGCGTGTTCTGGTACTCAAGGAACGGGCGGACAGGGATACGGTTTGCCGTCACGTCCATCTGCCAGACATCGCGGTTGAGCCAGTAGAGCTTCGTCCCGTCGCCGTTCAGTTGCACCTCGCTTGGCCAGTCACCCAACTTGAACTTGAACTGCTTCTCCACAGTGAAGGTCTCGGCGTCGATGCGGTAGAGCGAGGGGGCTTCGTAACCGTAGGGGCTGCCCTCGTAGCCGCCGTCTGTAATCGTCCACATTTTGTTGTTGCAGTCCATGACCAGCGATGTCGGTTGTATGCCGACCTTCAGTTCATCGACAACTCGGTCCGTCTCGGTGTCGATTTTGATGATGCGGTTTTGGTAACTCCAGCAGTTGCAATAGACGTATTTGCCGTATTGCACCATCTGTTCGGTGGAGCCGCTCTCCATCGTCATGTCCGGCACTTGAATGTAGCCGGTAATTTCATATTTCTTCGGGTTAATGATGAAAATGCGGTTGTCCCACAGTTGGGTGACATAGGCCTTTTCATCGCTTAGGAAATGGATGTAGCGCGGCGAGGTCAGGTTTTCGATGCGTCCTACCTCCTTGAAGGTGTTCAGGTCGATGGCGAAAATCACATGGGAGTTGTTCACCACGACCCAGCCCTTGTTGTCGTGGATGGTCATCGACTGTGCCACGTCGCCGAGTTTCATGCCGTTGGCACGGAAGAAGATTTCGTTCTGCACTTGTTTGGTCGCCGGGTCGTAATAGGACAAGGTAGCATTGCCGTACTGGAAGTTGCCCTCGTTGGTGATGAACAGTCCGGCTCCCGTAGCATTGAAATCCTCCACGGCATCGCCGTAGTCCCACTTCATGCAGGATGTCAAGGATAGTGTCACTCCGACAACTACGCTCCATAGCAGATATTTCAATTGGTGATAGGTCATACCGTTATTTTTATAGTTAATCCCCGGCAACTTACCTTACGGTAAGCATACCGAGGATTGGCAGAAAATTTATTGTTTGATTATCTATTCGGCAGGCTTGTACTTCCCGTCTTTCATGTCTTGGTAGGTGGGATTGTATTTGCAGCCACTTACAATCCAATTTGGTTCAGTAATCTGATTATCCCTGATAAAAGCCTCAAACATAGAAAAATCAGAAAAAGCAGTAAGCCTAACGAGATTTACTCCTGATAAACTTTTAAGTTTCGGCATATCAAAAGATGTTAGCTTGGAAGCTGCATCTGCACTTAAAGAGCCAGCTATAGTAACTAATTCAGGGCATGAGAAAGCGGAAAATCCATGAATCGTTATTCCGCTCCCCCCAACTTTTTCAAGCACAGGAAAAAGCTCATAAGTGGTTGTAGAACGAATATCTAATCCGCCATATGGAAGGTTGTTGGTTGACCACTTACCTTCTTTTGCATATGATGGATTTGAATTGCAACAAATCGATTTTAAATTACTAAAATTATGAATCATATCAGGGGTATTAAGCGTCCCCTCCATAAAAAATTGACCGCCTATTTTTTCAAGTTTCGAAAATTCTAAGTTCGATACCATCATGCTAATTTTGAGATGCATATAGCCGTCAACAAATTTAAGATTATTTGCAATGATGCCAGATTTCATCCCCGCACCAAAATAAAAGTCACCGTGTACCTCTTCAATTGGAAGAGTAAAAACTTTTTTGTCTGGTGTTATGTATGATAAATTCTTTACCTTTTTAAAATTGAAATCAACATAGTTATTTGCCCAAGCATCAATATCAACAGAAACATTCGAAAGATCATCTTTCGTTATAAGTTTTTGCAATTTCTTACATTCCGAGATGCGTATAATGGATTCTTCTGAATCTTTAGCAGAAAAAACAGCATCACTAATATCTATAGGTGAAGAACAATTTATTAGCTTCTCTAATTTTAACGATCCTATTCTTTTTAAGTTTTTAAGATTTGATAATGATGAAAGTTCATCGAAATAACAAATTGAAAGAATGCCTGTTACGGTTGCCAAATTCGACATTTCATCAAGATTAGTAAGAGAAACATTTCCTGTAGTAGAAAACAAATCTCCTTGAATATAGTTCGAAATAATCAAACAATCTCCATTAATAACAGAAAGTTTGGGCATTGATAATTTTTCAAACTCGATAGGCAAAGATGAAAAATTGATACTTCCTGTTTCAATAAGCTCCGGGAAAGAGATAGATTTTAAAGTCGATATCTCATTAATGCTCAACGAATTTTTAACAGTCTGTACTTTGGGAAATACCAATGTGCTAATTACACCTTTGCCCATACCGAAAATGTTTAATACCCCTCCGACGTTTATCAGTTCGGGCATTTGAAGCGTTGTCAATGTGGACGAACTAATAACAAAATCACCCTCAATTGCTTTTAGCAAATCAAATTGAACGAATTTTACTCCATTGTTGTACACATGGATATTGCCCGTTACCTCGTTCAATTTGGTCATGGAGACCATCTCCAGCGTTTCGTTCGCAGCCAGGTTCTCCTCCGAACCAATCGACAAGCCGCCGATTTTGGTAATGTTGTCCAAACCGGTCAGCGTTCCACCCGTATAACTGTTGCGGATGATGATATTCCCTTCGATTTCTTTCAACATTCCGAGGGCTGAAATATCTTTAATTTCTTCGGCATTATCACTGTCGGAACCGATAACCAAATCGCCTTTTATAATAGATGTTCCGGTAGCCGCAAATGATACGATTTCCGCCGGAGTTTTCAATTCGACGTTGCCTTTGCTACGGATTTCATCCTTGATAACCAAATAAGTATAATCATGCGCCTGGCCGTTAAAGGAGGTAATGCGGAATGTGCGCTCCGTATCCCAGTCGGTGATTGTTGCTGGGTCAGGCATGATTTTGGCGGAAGGGGTAAACTCGACTGTTGCGGATGCCCCGTTCAGCGACACGGTATAAGGGACGGTCACGGTGATGGTGTCTGATGCTATAACGGCGGAATAAGTTTCTCCTGCAACCGACACGGTCACTTTCGTTATGAAATTATCGTCGGCATCTGCCGGGATATCCTCTTTTTCAGAACATGAGTATAATGCTATGACCGAAAGGAATGCAATAAAAATTTGTTTGAGTTTCATCATTTATCATTTTATTTGTTCATATTTAAATCTTGGAACGAAAATACTTCGGTAGAGATTTCTCCTAAAACGCCGCTTTTAGCCAAGGCTCCATTCTGAACTTTTATGAAGTCAATGTATTGAAGATCTACCGGAGAGCCATCGTGATACATGGCATTAGATATCTTGAATCCGTTTTTCTGTCCAGAACCGTCATACGAATCACCAGCCAACATATCGGAACCGCAATTATCCACATACCCCCAGTCATAAGGAGAGTTACTCCAGTAACCTGTGGTTGGACTTTGTGAATTGCGTGGCAATAGTCGAGTACCGTACAAAGTGTAGGAGTCGGCCGTAATCCACAACGGATAGTAGTAAGGTTGCGTGTGGTAGGCATTGAAATCGACCCAGCCAGTGTTTCCCAAATTGTCAATCCAATAAGTGTGTGATCCATTCGAGGTCGGTCGGAAATAGGTTACCTCATAATCTTGAATGGTGGTAGGCTTCCCTGTTTCGCTGCCCCGCAGTTCGTACCACTCATCATCGGGAAGTCCATTGCCGTTGACATCCTGCATAACCCAAACAATGCCGGGTTCATTGGAAGAATCAAAGGCATTGCCCTGAATAGCAAAATCATATCCGCCCTTATTCTGAATGCTGTGGTCAAACCCTACTATGATGTAACCGCCAAAGGAGCCGAGAGATACATAATTTTGCTTGGCAATACGCTTGGAAGCATATTCGACAGCCGCTTCCCGGGTCGATTCGCTACCGGTAAAACCGCCAGTATTGGTTTCGTTGATGAATTGTCCGGGAGCCGGCGTATATTCATACACTCTGTTGGAATAGGCTGAACTCGCACCTGAAGCGGCGCGATATCCGGAGGCTTCCGACCCGTTCACGCAAACTACGGTGACGGCGGATTCCACGGATATGCCATTTTGCATTTCGGTGACAGAGACGGTTATCCGGTATTCTCCGGCGAACGAAGGGGTGAACTTATATACCCGACCGGTTTCACCCTCCACGGGCTTACCGTCTACGCTCCAGCGGTATTGCGGATTCTCGAAATAGTCCAGCAATGGACGCAAGAACACCGGTCGCCCGACAAACGTATAGCGTGTGGAAACAGACTGCTCATAAGACGGGGCAGGGAAAACAACCTTATAGGGCATATTCTCGACCACCTCTATCTCCAACTCTTTCTTGGTTTCACCATCCTCGTTGGATGCTGTTATGGTAATCGGAAAAACTCCGACCTGATTTTCCTTAAACGTGTAGGTCGTATCGGTGGATACCACAACCCCGGCACGCACCCATTCCACCTTGAAACCGGCAAGGTCGCGATGGGCAATCACGGCAGTCAGGGTATTCTCTACACCTTTTTGTACTTTCAATCCTTTGGCCGGCACGTACAGATTGATGGCCGGGGGCAACAAATCCCTCACTTCCACTTTCACCTCTTCTTCGGCATGACCGTTTTCGTTGTCTACCCGCAGCGTAATATAGACCTCCCCCGATTCATCCCACGTGTATTTCAGGGTCGGGTCTGTGGAAATCAGTTTCCCCTCTATGGTCCAGGCAAACAAGGCATGGTCTGCGTATTGGTAAGTCGGTGCGATGACCAGTTCCCGACCAATCTTGACTGCATAGATACCGTCTTCACTATCAAGCTCAATCACTGGGGCTTGTCCGGATTCTGCAACGATAACTTCATCCCGATTACAAGATATGAATAATACAGCGAGTGTAAAAAAACAAATTAAATTTTTGATCATTATGGATACAAGCTGGTCGGATTAAATAACAACCACCCTTCCAAGTTTAAATTTCCTTGGAAGGGGTAGTTATAAAATTAGTTTTCAAAAACAATATCATCAATACAAAGGTATGCAGGGGTATTTAAGCCATACTCTCCTGTGTCGGAACCTGAAAAGTTAAATTTCACAAATCCTACTCCAGCTTGATTAATAGGCCAATATGTCCATGTAGTAACGGGATTTTCGTTCTTCCCATTTCTATAATCGGCTAATACCTTGGTGTATGTAGCTAACTTATTACCAGCAAAATCATAACATTCAAGTTCAACTTGGAAATACCCGATATGTTTTCCGCTTGCATCAACTTGTGCTGACAACGGAGTAGCTACTCCGGATGCGCCGAATTTATTACCATGCATGATTACACCATAGGTATATGATGAATTACAGAACCATAAACCTTTTAGAGTATATTCGCCTGTTAAATAGAATTCGGGCTGAGCCATCCATTCGGTATTATACTCATCAGAATAACCATAAACAACAGCAAAATTATTTCCGCTGTGACCTGCACCTTCGTTAGAACCATTAACAGAAGTCGTATCATAAACACTCATTTGATTGTTATAGGAATACCACCAATCAGTCGGTATGGTATCACCGGTAATCGTAATTCCTTCGGCGGAAGATGGATTGGTACGGTAATTCCATTTAGACAATGCTAATCCACCACAAGAGAAATTGTTGAATGTTCCATAATTATTAGTCACTGTGTTAATCTCTGACATGAACATTCCATCTGGATCGTCAATTTCTTTTACTTGGGTATACGAACCCACATTTCCATAATAATTAGCGCCATAGGATGTCGGCATTGCCATCATTGATGAGGAAAAATCATCAAACGTAATGGTATAAGAACCATCGGGGTTAGGTGTCGCGCGGGTTTGAATCGCACTTTCCTCATACGAAGCAAGGAAGTCATCGTCGGACGAACATCCTGTGAACACTGCGGCAGCCATTGATACAACGGCCATTGCCAAGAATTTAAGATTCTTTTTCATAACTCAATTATTAAAAGTTAAACAAAAAGTTTAATTACACATTCGTTTTCCTTACGATAGATTTGCAACGAATGAGAAATCGGTTATCAAAAAGAATACAGGTGGTCTTTGGATGAGCCTCTGTTCATTTTGATCTAATGCCAATATCCCGTGGTCACTAAATCATATCTCATCAAGCAGGTCTTCTGGCTCATCCCGCTTATCGCGCCTTCCCAGCTTTCACCAGTGGCAAAGAGTGCGATAAACTTTAATAGGACTTACAGCTGCGAGTACAGCTCCGGATTTTCACCGGGATTCCCTTTTAATTCCATTCGACGCTTCGATTGGAAACTTGACTGGTGCAAAGTTAATGGTTATTTTTTAATCTCGTTTCTTTTTCCCTGATTTTTATTCCAAGAAAGGATTCTTTTATGGCGTGAATTGTATTTTTATATTAACCAGACATTTATAACAACTACAAATAGTCCTTTCCCTTATGAATAATAGCGTTTCTCAATTATGATCTTTTCTCATCTCACGTCGGCACACTCGTCGGAGAGATTTTTTATGCAAAGGTACAGCGTCCGATCGGTCGTCAAGTACCGCTTTCGCTAACGGTTTCCGGATATTACGGCAGCCTTCCGCAAATCGAAGATGGGCTTTTAGCCCCCGTCTCGTTGCAGAA
>OFGO01002124.1_pt1 | contig 12226 bp, 13 predicted proteins | sample 1521761 | NCBI WGS metagenome assembly OFGO01 (sample SAMEA3504128, study PRJEB24116) | mouse gut metagenome | biome: mouse gut; feature: mouse-associated habitat; material: faeces | place: Denmark | collected 2011
TCGGCACAAATTCTTGGTTGAATAAATTGCTCATCAGAGAATTTATTCAACCTTCGACACCTTAATTCTACATAACAAAAATGCAGGGCACGGATCACTCCGCAGTCCTGCACTTTCTTCTCTTTTCTTTATACAATTCTTCTGACCGTAATAATATTCCGATATGTCGCCGATGTGATCTTGATCCCGGAACGTTCCGTACTGGCGTGGACGATCTGACCGTTGCCGATATAGATTCCCACATGTCCTCCGTAATAAATGATATCACCGGGCTGGGCCTCCGAGTATGACACTCCTCTTCCGGCTCCTGACTGTGCATAAGAACTTCTCGGCAGAGAATAACCGAAATTCTTATAGACTGCCAGCACAAACCCGGAGCAATCCGCCCCGTTAGTCAGGCTGGTCCCGCCGGCTACATAAGGATATCCGACATATTTACACGCAAATTTTGCTATCTCCTGCCCTTTACTGCTGCCGGAAGATGCCGGCTTTCCGGAAGTCTCATCAGGTTTCTTGGAATCGTCGGATTTCTCCGGCTCATCCTCGGTTTCCGAAGTATCTTCGTCATCCGTGGTCCCCGGATCCTCCTGCTGCTCGCCATTCGCCTCCTGTTCGGCTTTTCTGCGCTCTTCCTCCTGTTTGCGTCTGCGTTCTTCTTCCTCCTTGCGCTTACGCTCTTCTTCCTCTCTGCGCTTGCGCTCTTCCTCTTCCAGCTTCCTGATCTGCGCAGTCTCCTGCTTGATCTTCGCCGTGTAGGCAGCGGCTTCTCTTTTCGCCTTAGCCAGCACGGCGTTGTAGTTCTCATATTCCTGTCTTTTCTGCGCCAATACTTCGTTCACATAATCCTGCTGTTCCTCCAGCTCTGTCTTGGAAGTCACAAGCTCTGATTTCTCTTCCTCCAGCCTGTCCTGCAGCTGTGCCACCTGCTGTACCGTGGCCTCGTACTGTTCTAACAGTGTCCGGTCATACTCATACAGCTGCTCTATATAATGGGCCTTGTTCATCATATCGCTCATGCTCTGGGCACCAAGGAACAGCTGCAGATAAGACTGGTCTCCTTTTTCATACATAAATTTGATGCGGACTTTCATGGATTCGTACTGCTCGTCCTTCTCCGCCACCGCCTCATCATAAGCCACCTGCGTGTTGGCGATGTCTTCTTCCTTCTCCGTGATCGCCTCCTGGATCAGATTGATATCCGTCAAAAGCGCCACCATCTCGGCATCCAGGTCACTGATCTCTTCCTCCACGCCCTCCTGTGCATCCTGATAACCGGCAATCTGCTGGTTCACATTGTTAAGCTGGGACTGATTTCTCTTAATGTCTTCCTGCAGGCCGGAGATCGTCGTCGCCAACACCGGTTCCGCTGTCAGCATAAACAGCAGGAAAACCATCATCACACAGAAAATCCGTGTTCCTTTTCTTCTCATCTTCCAGTACCCCTTCAATTCACGCGGCTCCGTGTCTTCTCGCTCCGCCGATCGCCTTCACGTCTCAGGAGCCGTATACTCCCACTGCGTTCTTCCGGACTTGGCTTAAAGTTCGCAGTTATTCACGGTTCTCGGGAACGGCACTACGTCTCTGATATTGCCCATACCCGTCAGATACATCACGCATCTCTCGAAACCAAGCCCAAATCCTGCATGTCTTGCGGAACCGTATTTTCTAAGATCAAGATAGAACTGATAATCTTCCTTATTCAGTCCAAGCTCTTCCATCCGCTTCTCCAGCAGCTCCAGATCATCCTCTCTCTGGCTGCCGCCGATGATCTCCCCGATACCCGGCACGAGGCAATCCATTGCCGCCACCGTCTTACCGTCCTCATTCAGCTTCATATAGAACGCCTTGATCTCCTTCGGATAATCTGTCACAAACACCGGGCGCTTAAACTCCTGCTCTGTCAGATATCTCTCATGTTCCGTCTGCAGGTCACAGCCCCAGCTTACCTTATACTCAAAGGCGTCATTGTGCTTCTCCAAGATCGCGATCGCATCCGTATAAGTCACATGAGCGAAATCGGAATTCAACACATGGTTCAGACGCTCGATCAGCCCCTTATCCACAAACTGGTTGAAGAAGTTCATCTCCTCCGGCGCATTCTCCAGCACGTAGCGGATGATATGCTTCAGCATCGCCTCTGCCAGCATCATGTCGTCCGTCAGATCTGCAAAAGCGATTTCCGGCTCGATCATCCAGAACTCTGCCGCATGTCTCGTCGTGTTGGAATTCTCCGCCCGGAAAGTCGGCCCGAAGGTATATACATTCTTAAATGCAAACGCATAAGTTTCCACATTCAGCTGACCGCTGACGGTCAGGTTCGTCTCTTTGCCGAAAAAGTCCTGGCTGTAGTCCACTTTGCCGTCCTCTGTCAGAGGCAGATCGTTCAGATTGAGTGTAGTCACCTGAAACATCTCCCCTGCACCTTCACAATCGCTGCCCGTGATGATCGGCGTATGCACATACACAAATCCTCTCTCCTGGAAAAAGGTGTGGATCGCGTAAGCGATCAGAGACCGTACCCGGAACACGGCCTGGAAAGTATTTGTCCGCGGACGCAGATGAGAGATCGTGCGCAGATATTCAAAGCTGTGCCGCTTCTTCTGTAGCGGATAATCCGCCGTTGATACGCCTTCCACCATAATTTCTTCCGCCTGCATCTCAAACGCCTGCTTAGCTTGTGGTGTCGCCACGATCTTACCCCTGGCCACGATCGCAGATCCCACGTTCAGTTTGGAGATCGCCTCAAAGTTGGCAAGGTTATCATTGTACACCACCTGCAGCGGCTCAAAAAATGTCCCGTCATTCAATACGATAAACCCGAATGTCTTGGAATCTCTGATACTTCTCACCCAGCCGCCGACGGTCACTTCCTTCTCAATATAGTCGCCACTGTTACGGTGCAGATCCTTTAAATCTGTCAAATTCATGCTGCTCATGTCTTCTCTCCTTCTTCTCTATACCTTAATCTACAGTCTATTTGTTTTTACTCCATTCCGAAACGTCACAAACTCTAACTGAACTTGTTCAGTTTGTTGAACTAAATTGCGCATCAGAGAATTTACTCTTCCTTCGCAGATACCGCCTCAATCTTTCCGTTTTCCTTCAGGAAGTCCATCACCTTGTCCCTCATCAGCTGTTCCTTCAGAAGCTCGATATCCGAATTCTCCCTATAGTCTTTCTCTGACTCATAGTGATAGTTCTCTACCCTGGTATCAATCTCCGCCTGCACTTCCTCCTCCGTAGGATTTAATCCCTCGGCATCCGCGATCGCCTGATACATGATATACTGCTGGGTCAATTCCAGGGAATCTTCCTGGAATTTGGCCTTGTAAGTCTCTTCGTCCATCCCATAGTAATTCTTCATATAATCATTCAACTTCATTCCCTGCACGGAAGCCTGCGCATTCATAGCGTCTTCAATATTCCTGGCGAAACGCTCTCTCATCTTCTCCGGCGGTTCTTTAAACGTACAGTTTGCCATCACGGCTGTCGTCAACGCAGATTCGATCTTGTTCTCATAAGTCTGCACTGCCGCCTGATAAAAATAATCATATACGTAGTCCCGCAGTTCTTTCTCTGTCCCGCAGCCCTCTATACCCAAGGACTCCACAAACTCATCGGTAAGCTCTGGCAAGGTCTGCTTACTGATGCCATTCACCTTCACCTCGAATACTACCGGCACCCCGGACAGATCGGGATTATTGAGATACGGATCGGGAAAGCTTAAGTTCAGGGTCACTGTCTCCCCAATATCTGCACCGATCAAGCCGTCCTCAAACCCGTCGATGAACTGATGGGAACCGATCGTCAGACTTGCCCCTGCAGCCGAGCCGCCATCAAAGGTCTCCCCGTCAATATATCCCGTGTAATCCATATTGACGGTATCCCCCTCAGCTACCGCTCTTCCAGTCACTTCCTCTGTCGTCGCATGCGCGGATCGGATATACATCTCGATATACAGATCCACCACATCGTCCCCAACAACAGGTTCCTCTGCCGATGCTTCGATACCGGTATACTCCCCCAGAGTGACATAGTCAGCCGCCTTGATATCTTTCAGGTATTCTTTATCTCCACATGCCGTCAGCAAGGTTGCTGATGCCAATAAAGCAGCCAGAACCTTTGCCCTTTTTCTTATCATAATAATGTAAGCCTCCTTCCTGTGGCCGGATCATCCGTTAGCAGTCTTCATTTCCATCAGATCTGCCTTTACTATTCACGGCCCAGAAGCCGCCATAGTAACGATTCGCCTTTCCACTGCCACACTCTGCCGCGCAGTATACTTACCAGATAATGTACTGTCTTCAGCAAACCCATATTTTAATGCCGGGATCACACGTTGCAGTCCACGCAAAGCTCATATCCAACAATATCCGTGATATCTTTTGCCCCAAGCACCATTTAAATAATATATCATAATTTTTTTGCTCTTAAAAGGGGGCAAAAAAATTTCGTTAAGATTCCCCTGTTGCCTAATATGACAAACAATGTTAAAATATTTTCTATATGCAGAAAGTATTCGGGAGGTAGTTTTATGAACACATTAACCATAGTTTTGTTAGTTATTCTGGCAGTCCTGTTGATCGCTGTTGTCGTGCTGTATTTTCTGGGCAAGAAAGCGCAGAAGAAGCAGGAAGAACAACAGGCACAGATCGACGCCATGAAGCAGACGGTCTCCATGCTGATCATCGACAAGAAACGCATGAAGATGAAAGACGCGGGACTTCCACAGGCTGTGATACAGCAGACGCCGAAGTGGCTCCGCGGCTCCAAACTTCCTATCGTCAAGGCAAAGGTAGGCCCGCAGATCATGTCCCTGATCAGTGAAGATAAGATCTTCGATTCCATACCGGTAAAGAAAGAAGTGAAGGCCGTAGTCAGCGGTATCTATATCACCGACGTCCGGGGGTTACACGGCAAGCCTGTCGTAGTCGAGCCGAAGAAAAAGAGTAAATTCAAGCAGCTGGTCGAACGCGCACAGGAGAAAGCCGGAGCCAAACCTGTCAAATAAGGACGAGCCTATCCGTTTGTATATCTATCTGTATACTTATCTTATATATGGCCCTCCTGAGAGGGCCATATGTTTTGTTTTGATCCACGTTCTTAACTTAAAGAAAAACTGCTGCTTGGTTTGGAGGCAATATTGATCGTAATGTGGCAATCTGAGAGAAATTCATAGTTTACATCAAGTGCATAATCCACATCAACAACAATATTCTCCTGCCCCTCTTCAATCTGTATCTTCTTAGTGTCGATCCCGATCAGAATCTGACCAAAAGGTGTATTGTAACTCGTCAGGTTCTTTTTATTCTCCTGAAACACCATATGGACATTCACAAGCCCGCTGCGGCTTATCTCCAGCATGTGCTCACTGAATTTCAGCCTGTTTTTGGTAGCCTGGCTAAACCCTTCCATCATCTCCTCATAGAGTACATAGTGTCTGTCATTCTTTTTATAATAATCACCGACCACAACCGTCTCAATCTGATCCGAGTCTTCCTCCCGCTGATCAAACTGCAGTCCTTTTAGTGTCAACAGCACTTCTTGTGTCATATATCATTTCCCGCTTTCTTTAAACTTCTATCCTTCCTGTTCCAGGCTTCTGTACCCTCTGATCTTCACGAAATAACTGGTGACCAGGATCGCATCTGCGCCAAACCATGCCAATATCTCTGCATAGAATATCCCATTCTGTCCCATCAGTACCGGCAGCAAGAGCGCACTCAGCGTTCTCATAACAAACTCTGCAACTCCCGACAGCATGGGAAGTACCGTGTTTCCCATCCCCTGGATCGCGGAACGCAGTACATGCAGAAGATACAGGACCGGAAGGCAAATGCTCATGATAGACAGATAGTAATAGGCCACCTTCATGGTCATCTCATACTCTTTTGGTGTACCGGAAATAAAAAGGCTCAGTATGTGCCTGCCTCCAAGGAGCATCACTGCCGCGATCATAACTGCCGTAACGGTTCCGACCATGACCGCCGACCGCACGCCCTCTTTGATCCGCCTGATCTTACCCGCTCCCAGATTCTGCCCGACATATGTGACCATGGCATAACCATAAGATGTAGCCGCAATCTCCAGCAGGCCATACAGCTTATTCGTCGCCGTAAATCCGGCGATGAATATGACCCCAAAGCCATTCACGACAGACTGCACGATCATACCGCCCACCGCAATGATCCCATTCTGAAATGCCATCGGAGACCCCAGAAAAAGCAGTTTCCTTGTCATCCCCTGATGCAGTCCAAAATCGGAACGCACAAAAGAAAGCATCTCTATCTTCCGAATATGGTAAATGCAGAAAAGCGCCGATACGAGCTGTGCGATCAGCGTCGCGGCAGCCGCCCCTGCGATCCCCATATGGAAGCCAAAGACAAACAAAATGTCCAGAGAAATATTGGTGAGAGAAGCCACGATCATGGCATTCAGCGGTGTCCGACCGTCTCCCAGCGCACGCAGGATACAGGCCAGAAGATTATACAGCATGACAATGGGAATTCCCGCAAACATGATCCTCAGATACAAAGATGCATTACCTATGATATCTGCGGGTGTCTGCAGGATATGCAGGACCGGCATCACGATCGCCTGTCCGACAAATGTCAGGATGATCATGAAGATCGCTGCCAGGCACACCGAATTGCCAATAACTTTCCGCAGCATATCCTCATGTTTCGCTCCGAACTCCTGCGCCATCAGAATACCAAAACCCTGTGTGAATCCCTGGATGATGCCAAGCATCATCCAGTTGAGCCAGTCCGATGCGCCAAGCGCCGCCAGCGCCTGTACACCGAGCCCCTTGCCGACCACCATCGTATCTACAACCGTATACAGCTGCTGGAAAATATTACCTGCCATCAGGGAAAACGCAAATGACAGAATCAGCGGCGTCGGCTTTCCTTCCGTCATTTTCTTGATATGAGTACTCATTCTTCTCTTCCATTCCGAAGCGCTTATCTGTCGTCTTGAAAACCGCCATAATCCTACCCGGAAGTCTCAGCTTTATCGGCCGAATAACCTGCGGCAGAGTACAAGGCGTCGTGAGCAGTAACCCTACTCAAACAAAAGATCCGGAATCTGCGCGGAAAATGCACCGCTCCCCCGTTACTATCATCCGTCACTCAATACGCTTCTATATTAATTACCTTCGCAGATAATATCCCGTAAGTCAAGATGGAGTTTGCGAACTTCTGAAATTTATCTGCCGCATCACTGACAAAGAAGCGATACAATTCCGTCCCCAGCCCCGGGCGGTGATTGCTCTCCAACCCTGTTTCCTGCAAAAGCCGCTTCAGCTCATGAGCCGTCTCATAAGCAGGATTTACCAACGTCACATCCGGTCCCATGATCCTTCCCACCGTGGAGCGGATCATCGGATAATGGGTACAGCCAAGGATCAATGTGTCAATTCCCACGTCGATCAATTCCGTCAGATATCTTTTGGCGATCTCATCCGTCACGGGATCCTCCCACAGTCCCTCCTCCACGAGAGGAACAAAAAGCGGGCAGGCCTTGCCCAAGACCGTTGCCTCCCCATTATTTTCCTGTATGTACCTTTTATAAATACCGCTGCCTATCGTCGCTTCCGTAGCAATGACGCCTATCTTCCCGTTTCTGGTAGCCTGGATTGCCGTCCTGGCTCCGGACTTGATCACGCCTATGATCGGAATATCCACTTCCTGTTCCAGCACCTCCAGTGCATACGCGCTCGCCGAATTGCAGGCGACTACGATGGCTTTCACTTTCTGTGTCTGCAGAAAGCGCACTATCTGTCTTGAAAATTTGATGATCGTCTCTCTGGATTTGTTGCCATAAGGAACCCGCGCCGTATCACCGAAATATACGATCCGCTCGTTGGGCAGCTGCCGCATGATCTCCCGTGCCACGGTCAGGCCGCCCACTCCCGAATCAAAAACCCCTATGGGCCTGTCACACAAAACTTCCTGTTCATTCTCACACATAGTAATCCCCTATTCTTGCTCAACCTGCGAATGTCGAAACCATTGCTGCTCTTCCAGCCATTCCAACAGTCTGCTCTTAATAACGATCTCATCCCCGGACGCATCCAAAATATCCCTATAGCTGGCTTCCTCTATCACTTTCTCTTCACCGTCTGCCACAATGATCTGCTGAAAAGTGCCCTCCGTAAAGCAAAGTTCAGGATAAAGAACACCCCACCAGATCAGGGCGAATATTCCGGTGACCATTGCCCGCAGACGCAGATCACAATATCTGTTCCATACTATCCGTCTCACACGTTTCTTCCACATAAGATCACACTCCTGTCCGCCGCCTTTCCGACTGCTATAAGGAGTGTAACCATTTTGAACGTAACTATTCATCCTGTACTTTCTTATATCCTGCTCTTTATTCTCTTCTTTCCTGCGTTCTCCTGTTCCAGCCTGATCTGCTTGATGATAGACTTCTCCTGATTATCAATATGCAGCCTGGCGGCCTCGGCAGCCCTCCCTTTATCCCGCGCTGCTATGCTTTCATATATCATTCTATGCTCATTCACCAGATTATCATGCCGGCTTTCGTCTTTGATATATTCAAATCGATACCGATACATCTGCTCCGAAAGATTGTTGATCAGCTGGATCAATCTTTCATTGCCGGTCGCCTGCACGATAATATCATGCAGCGCTACGTCCGCTGCAGCGATCGTGGCTGCATCCTCCGTCGAAGTGGCATGCTCAAACTTATCACACGCCTGCTTCAGATTCTCCATTCCCTCGTCACTGATCCTGTCGCATGCCAGCTCCGCACAGAGTGCATCCAGTGCACGCCGCACCTCCAATACATCCTTCAGGCTCTTCTCCGTGATCTGTGCCACTTCCGCCCCACGGCGCGGGATCATGATCACCAATCCCTCCAGCTCCAGTTTACGGATCGCCTCCCTGATCGGTGTCCTGCTGACACCCAGCTTATTAGCCAGATGAATCTCCATCAACCGCTCACCCGGCTTCAATTCACCAGTCAGTATGGCTCTGCGCAGCGTATTGAACACAACATCCCTTAAAGGAAGAAATTCATTCATTACCATCTCAAAATTAGTCCCCATGCAATCAGATCCCCCTTCCCGCGGTCATCTCCTTACCTACTTCTTCATCCACCTTCTTCGACTTCATGCCATTTCCTGCGCAGAATATCCATAACCTTCCTTATAAAATGTTGTCACAAAGATCTGCTTTGCCAGCTGCCTCTGTTCCACTGTCTGCGCCGCCCGCCTTGCCGTCTCCTTTTCCTTAAAAATGCCAAACACCGTCGGCCCGCTGCCGCTCATCAGCGCGTTCTGAGCGCCCTGCGACCTAAGCAGTTCCTTGATCTGTTCGATCACCGGGTACTCCCTGACCGTTACCGTCTCCAATACATTGCCAAGCCTTTCAGTGATCCCATCCATCTCCCCCTGCTGTAAAGCGGCGATCATACCGTCTATATCCGGGTGCCAGGCCAGCCTGTCAGCGTGTAAATTCCCATACACAAATGCCGTGGATACATTGATATCCGGCTTGGCGATCACAAGATGCGCCTCCGGCGGCGCAGGCAGCGGCGTCAGGATCTCCCCGATCCCTTCCGACAGCATGGTTCCTCCCACGATACAGTAAGGAATATCCGCTCCCAGCCTGACCCCCAGCGTCTGCAGTTCCGGTATGGAATATCCCAGCCCAAAGAGCTCATTTATCCCCCGCAGGGCTGCTGCTGCATCAGCGCTCCCGCCCGCCATCCCGGCGGCAATGGGGATCCGTTTCGTCAGCGTGATGCGCACACCCTCTTCGATCTTCTTTTCCTGAAAAAGCAGGCTGACAGCTTTACAGATCAGGTTGTCACCGTCAAGCGGCAGCTCACTGTTGTCCGTCCGCAGCTCGATGCCTGGCTGTTCTCTCTTCTCCAGCACAAGTTCGTCATAGATATCTACCGTCTGCATGATCATCTTCACTTCATGATAACCATCCGCCCTGCGCCGCAGGACATCCAGACCGATATTGATCTTCGCATATGCTCTTTGTATGACTTTATCCATAATGATCCCCCATTCCTGCGCATCCTGTGAACCAACGTCATTAAGTTAGCCGAACACGTCTGTCATTTTATAGTTCTCCATACGCGCAGAAGCCCTTATATTCAACCGATCTACTTATTATTTTACCCGCAAGATTGCATTTTGTATACAAGAATTGTACTTAATTATATACAAAACGGGTGTGTTTCGTCAAGTTTTATCCCGTTCCATCATTGGCCTTTAAGCCGCATGAACACTGGAATCTATAGTACAATTTTCAGAAATAAATCTGATAAAACAAATTCGCAAGGGCAACAACGAGTATACCAATCTGCTGCCTTCCTCTCTTTACCGGTATTTCTCCAGACCGAGCCTTTCATACTGTTCCTGTGGGGCGTCATGGATCTCCATCTGTTTAACCAGTTCTCTGCAAAACCGCTCTTCCAAAGCAGGATCCATGACCGGTTCCATCTGCCCAGGATCCTGCAAGGTATCGTATAAACGATCAACGTCAAGATCCAGATACGGTGCCTCTCCAGGGTCCACGTCCATCCGCATCCGATAAACAGGCATCGGACATTGCCTCAGATAATGACCGCAGGTAATAGCTTCCGGTGTATCATTGCCCAGATAGCGCTCATAAGTGGTCAGTGTTGCCATTCCCCCAGATGGATCACATTGACACAATCCGCCAGGTCCCCGGCTTCGATAAAGCAGCAAACATATCGGTCTTCAAAAAATATATAGTTGAGGGCATAAGTCTTTCCCGCGATTTCGGTAAGCCACCACTGTTTTCTGGCACGCAGTCCACTGTTCACATAATCCGTCATGATATAGCAGGCCATGTCTTCCTTCAAGAAGGCAAACTCTTTGGTCTCCAATTCTCCCCGTTCCGAAGAAACAAAATAAGCAAGCTCCGGATAATAAATAAAAAACTGAAAGTTCCCCTGCAGTTTCGTGCGGTAAAATTCCAGTTTTTCATTTACTTTCTGTACTGCCTGGATAACTGCAATTTATCCGTTGTATAGCAGATCGTCGAAACATCCTTGTCCTGAAACACGAGTTCCCAAAGATAATCATTGATGTCCATGAAGGAATCATCCAGTCCGTCGGCATAATATTGTGTCGCTGACTGAATGGATTCCTCCGCCTATTTCCTCTTTTTCTTTCTCTAATCCCATACGCACGTATTGTTCTTCTGGCAGACTGTCTTGAAATCCATGCCACACTTACAGACTATGATACCGAGGCAGAGGATAATCCATCTCATAGTCACGGCACAACTCTATAAATTTCCTGGCGGAAGTCGTCAGATATTTGTCCTTATGGTAAACAATATAAAAGCTGCGGTTAAACTCAAGGCCATCGGCCATGACGGTAATGACCGATCCGCGCTCTAAGGGCGCTATGATCATCCGATGCGGAAGTACCGCGATTCCCAGGCCGTTGATCACCGCATTGGTCAATGCGGTGGTACTCATAGCCTCCCAGGCAGGTGTTACGGAATATCCGGCATTTGCCATCACCCTGTCAAAAACCTCCCTGGTACCGCTCCCGGGTTCCCGCAGGAGAAACTTCTGCTGCAGCAGTTCTTCTACAGATACTCGCTGCCCCTGCTTCCACCGGCCGCCCGAAGGACATACGATACTCAGACGGTCCTCCATATAAGCTTCCGATACCAGGACCGGCGAATGGGCGATTCCTTCTATCAATGCAAGATCCAGCTCACCGGTAAGCAGTTTCCTCTCAAGCCGGTCAGACTGCTCCACAATAACACGAACCTCCGACCCCGGATAGCGTTGCGTAAAAGCTTTCACATAACCAGGCATAAACTGAGAGCCAATCGTAATACTGGCACCCACCCGTATGAGTCCCTGATAATCCCAATTCCTTAATCCCATTTCCATATCACGGAACAATGCACAGATATGTATGGCATACTGCAGAAAGTGCTGCCCAGCCTCCGTGATCTGCAGCCGTCTGCCCAGTCTGTCAAAAAGATTGACCCCATAATACTGTTCCACTTCCTTGATGGCAAGACTTACCGCCGGCTGTGTCATGTGCAAGACTTCAGCTGCTCTTGTCGTGTTAAAACCGTTTTCACAGATAGTACAGAATATATTCATGTGCCGTAATGTCATGAGGTCTCCTCTTCATATATTGTTTTACTTATTAAATATATAAAATTATATTATTTCCATTATTATTGTGCAA
>OFGO01002128.1_pt1 | contig 12205 bp, 11 predicted proteins | sample 1521761 | NCBI WGS metagenome assembly OFGO01 (sample SAMEA3504128, study PRJEB24116) | mouse gut metagenome | biome: mouse gut; feature: mouse-associated habitat; material: faeces | place: Denmark | collected 2011
TCAAGTAATTATATGTTCCGCAAACCAAATAAAAGAATATTTGACCTGGCTTTGGAAAAAGCAGAATTACGACCGGATGAAGTCTGGTATATCGGGGATCAGTATGAGTGTGATGTGAAAGGCTCCTTAAATGCCGGTCTGCTGCCGATATGGTACATAGGGGCGATCGATCTGCCATATAAGGAAGACAGAAATATTCTGACAGTAAGAACCTGGCGCGAAGTAGAGCAGTATATGAAAATATAGAGCTGCTATGACCAAACAACAGCTCTATAAGGTCCTATAAAGATATTTATAAGAAATTGCGGGGAGTAAAGCTATGTTGCTAAAGACAGACAGGCTCATCATCAGACATATAATAGAAGATGATTGGAAAGAAATCAAAGCTATATGGGAGAACTTTAAAACATCTGAATTTGCGCAATATGATACACCTCATAATACAGATGATAAAGATGTGCGCATAAGAATCTCCAAATGGGCAAAGGCAAATAAAGGAATGGAACATAACTTTTTTGCTGTATGCCTTGACGATGTTATGATCGGCTATATCGCTTTAAATATACGGCAGGACAGCTATGAAATAGGATACTGCTTCCATTCGGATCATCACGGTAACGGATATGCTAAGGAAAGCCATTTAGCATTGTTTGATCATCTTCGTACTCTTGGAATAACGAAATTTACTGCAGGCACAGCTATAAATAACACGCCGTCGGTCTCATTACTAAAATCGCTGGGCTTTGAAATGGTCGGGACCGAAAATGTGTCGTTCTACAAAGATGCTCTAGGAAATGACATAGTATTTCAAGGTGGTATTTTTGAACTATATACAACTTAGCCAAATACCCCGCAGCAAGCTGAGAATGCAGCAAATTTACAACGCAATAAGCTCACAATGCAGCAAGCTGCCGGGTGTTCATAAGGTCTATTCTTTCACGGGCGTCATCTTGATACTTCCTCTATGGGCGTCCGCATAAATCACCAGACAGCAGGTTCCGGTCTCATCGATCGATATCTCATAATCTCCCCGCGGATCTTTTTCGTCAAAATAAACACGATCCTTATCCTGATCTATGATCTTTACCTGAAGCGTGCCTTCTGTCGTCACACACGAAACAGAGACTTTCATCGCTTCATCCACTTTAACGTCGATATAAAGCGGGTTTGCGCTCATCCCCTTATTTTCCAGTGAAATACTCTCCGGCCATTCATCCGTCACACCTGGGAATCTTGCGTCTCCTTCCCCCTCGATGCCCTCCGGCAATTCACTGTCTATACGCAACAACTTTGGCGATTCTGACAGCCCACTTAGTCCTTCCGGTATCTCATCTATATCTTCCGACAACATCAGATCCTCATCCGTCTCCGTAGATTCCGATTCGGTTCCATTGCCAAATGTCACATCCATCCCGGCTTTCATCTCCAGCTTGAACTCGCACCTGCCTTCCCCGGTAAAGTAAATCTCCCCTCCTCCTTCTGACACCATTACTGTCTTCTCAATCTTATGGTCTTCCCCTTCCACAAGGATCGTCTGCACTCCGTCCGTCGCTTCACAGACCAGTCGCACATCTCCCTTCACATTCCTCACACTGCCCTGCAGGTCGATCACGGACTCTTCCGCGGACGTAAATCGGCACACCCCTGCATCCTCGGCAAACAGATACACATTCCCCTTTACGCTGCAGCTTTCATCGCTAGTCTCGGAAACATAATCCTCAAAATAACTCGACTGTTCCGAAACAGCCCATTCACCGCTTCCTCCTATTTCCTCCGGCAGCACCGTTGTACAGCTACAAAGGCATGGTACTGTCAGCGCACACAGCACGACCTGCAAGATTTTCCTTCTCATGACTGCATCCTCCATTCACAATTTTCGATCAAACGGTAAGTTCCTTGGAATATTCTTTGCCAGACATAAACGTTCTGTGAAAAGAACGGTGCCCTTACATACTTATATAAACGATCTTGCACACCTAAAATCTTCAATAACCTTTTATATTTCCCGGCATAAAATAGAACCAAACCACATAGGATTATAGGTTATTCATTATGTACGTTACTCTTTTTATCTTATTTCTGGTCGCACTTCTATGTATGCTGTTCTGTCATTACCGCAGAAAAAAGATCATCTGTAAAATTAAGTGTATGGACAAATGTCAGAAATGCTCTCTTCTGGAGGAACTGGCAACGCCCTTCGGCTACGCCTACCACTGCTGCTGCGGTTTCTTTTCTTCCACACTGGATGCGTGGCAGAAATCCGCCGGCTATACTTGGATCTACGACTATATGGCGCCCCGTTTCCAGATGGTCTTCGACGCGCTTCCTGTCTACTTTGATTATCTGGATAAAACATGGCTGATCGAATTCTGGAAAGGGCAATACGGCATCAACACCGGTGCCGAGATCGGTATCTATCATGCCGACAGACTGTTGTCCGAGGCCGAATATCAGGTAGCCCATTTCTCTGCTGCCGATGAGCATGAAACACTCTCCTGCTCTCTGCATCTTTGCATGGCGGACGGTACCTATGTCCAGCTCTCCGAAAAGCACTGGTGGCTCACCGCTTTTCTGCCGGGCGTCTTTTCCCGTCCCGGGGATCTTCGGCTGAAGGCTGCCGTCTATTTCCCCAATGAAGAAATGCTGAATGCCTTCTACGACGGTTTATGCAAGGCGGAATACCCGGCGGAGCAGATCACGATACAGAATCTCTGCCTGTCCTTCACTTTTCACCGGCCCATGCCCGTACACTACGGCCTGTTTACTCGTTTCCATCGTCGTTTTTCCCAGTGCCTGAATCGGATGTACTGCCGTCTCTTCATCTGGATCACCAGACCCTTCCTCTGCACGGAAGACCGTGTATTATATCTCTACTTCTACCTTCCGTTCTGCTTCCGGAGGCTGATGCGCATGCACCGTTTCCACAGACGCTGTCACCGAAAGAATGGCTGCCGCCGTCCCAAATACTGCCGCAGATGCCATCCTCACCACCACAAAAAGGTATGACCGGAATAATCTATTGAAATAAATAAGGAGAAGATCCATGAGTATCACCAGTCGATTGGACCGCGCTTTTGCACAGGCGCCCATACTGCCCTTAAACAAATGCTCCCGATACGTTCTTATCAGCGACTGCCACCGAGGCGTAGGCACTTCCTCTGACAACTTCCTCAAGAACCAACACCTCTACTATGCGGCTCTGGAGCAATACTATCGGAGCGGTTTCACTTATATCGAGCTGGGAGATGGAGAAGAATTGTGGGAAAACCGAAAGCTGCGCAACATCACTGAGATTCACGAAGATGTCTACTGCATGTTTGACCGGTTTGCAGAAAGAGGCCGGCTGTATCTTCTCTACGGCAATCACAACATCGTCCGTAAGAAGAACCCGGCCTTTCTGGAAGCTTTGATCCTGCGCTCCGAATCTTTGCCGGAAAAATCTCTCTACCTGACTCACGGCCACCAGGCCAGCCTGCTCAATTCCACACTCTGGCCGCTGGCCCGGTTTCTGGTGCGTTATTTCTGGAGCCCTCTCGAAAATCTGGGCTTCTTAGATCCCACCAGCGCCGCCAAAAATTATGAGGTAAAAGAAAAATGTGAAGCACGTCTGCGCAGCTGGGCCGAAAACCGACACTGTATTCTGATCACAGGTCACACCCATCGGCCTATATTGCCGCAGGAGCCATCGCTCTATTATAACACCGGAAGCTGTGTGCATCCCCGCTGTATCACCTGTATCGAGATCGAGCGGGGAGAACTCACACTGGTAAAATGGACGATGCAGTCCAGAGTCGACAGCATCCTGTATGTAGCCAGAGAGATCATTTCCGGTCCGGTCAAATTACTATAATTTCCACTTGTCATAGGGGCAGCCGTTCTTTTTCATCACCGCGCGCAGTTCCACATAGCAGCCGCAGGCCCTGCACATGCCATCTGTCAGCAGATCGCATTCTTTGCACTGAGAAAGCCGCTCCTCATAAAGCGGCTCCTCAACTTTAAGCTCATCATCCAGATTCCGGATATACGTGTGCAGATTCTCAAAATATGTCTTCTGATCCATATCCCTTGTAAGACACTTACGGCAGTGACGTCTTGTCTCTATTTCCATCTCTTATACACACTTCTTTCTTTGATCCACATTCATGATGCCGATTTCCAGAGTCGGCGGTCTGTATTACTTAATGCGGAAGCTGATCACACTGCAGGCAGGCGCTGTGAAGCAGACTTTCCCGTCCCTGATCTCATAGGCATCAAATGCCTCTTCCTTCACCTTCTCCGGCTCCTCGAAGGTATTGTATGCATGCATTTCCTCCCGCAGGATCGCGGCCGTTACCTGGCTTGGCAAAAGCTGCGCGAATGCCATTTCCACCGGCACCTCTTCAGTCACGGACAGATTGTTTAAGGTCACATTGACATATCCCTCGGCATCCACGGACACAGACTCGCTCAAAAGCGGCACCTGGTATTCCTCTTCCATTCCGATCGTCCGATTACCCTCTATATAGCTGTCCACAAGCTCCGCATCCTGATGATGTTTGTACATATGAAACACATGATAGGTAGGCGTCAGGAGCATCTTCGGCCCTTCTGTCAGGATCACAGACTGCAGCACATTCACCATCTGCGCGATACAAGTCATCTTGACACGGTCGCAGTGTTTATTGAAAATATTCAGAGACACGCCTGCCACCAACGCATCGCGCATAGTATTCTGCTGATACAAAAATCCCGGATTCGTTCCCGGCTCCACCTCGAACCAACAGCCCCATTCGTCTATGACCATACCGATCTTCTTCTCCGGGTCATACTGATCCATGATTGCTCCGTGACGCTCGATCAGTTCCTCGATATAAGCCGCCTTGGCCATTGTCTTATACCAGGTCTTATCGTCGAACTCCGTAGCACTGCCCTTCTTCTCCCATCCTTCCGGATGCACATAATAATGCAGGGAAAGGCCGTCCATAAATCCTCTTGTCCCCATACCTTCACCCGGCTGCGGCTTTGCAAAGCATGTCTCGAGCACCTTCTCCGTCCAGAAATAATCCGCTACATTCGGACCGCCGCACACTTTCCTGATCGGTGCATCCTTGTGATATTGTCTCACATAAGTCTGATATCTTCTGTACAGATTCGCGTAATACTCAGGAGTCATATTGCCGCCGCAGCCCCAGTTCTCATTGCCAACACCGAAATAGTCGATCTTCCAGGGCTTCTCATGTCCGTTCTTCTTGCGCAGATCCGCCATGGGGGACACCCCGTCAAAGGTCATATACTCCACCCACTCGCTCATCTCCTGTACCGTGCCGCTGCCAACATTGCCGTTCACGTAAGTTTTACAGCCCAACTGCTCACACAGCTCAAAGAACTCATGTGTTCCGAAACTGTTGTCTTCCACCACACCGCCCCAATGGGTGTTGATCATCTTCTTGCGGTTTTCCTTGGGCCCGATTCCGTCCCTCCAATGATACTCATCCGCAAAACAGCCGCCCGGCCACCGCAGCACCGGGATCTTCATCTCTTTCAGAGCTTCTACCACATCCGTGCGCATCCCGTTCACATTGGGAATATCAGAGTCCTCTCCCACATACAATCCCTCGTAGATACACCGACCCAGATGCTCCGAGAAATGTCCGTAGATTTCCGGGTCGATATGCCCTTTCTTATTTTTCTCGTTGATAAACAGTCTCACCATCGCCATTACCTGTCCCTTTCTTCTGGAAATTGTCCGTCTCTCCATTTTCTAAGATGCATGAAGATTTCATTCTTCAAAACATTTTAAAATAATTTAGTTATGTCTAAATTATATGAGATAGCACATAAGAAAGCAACTGCTATTTTCAATTTTTAGACAAGTAACTCGTCCCTCGTCCAAAACAACATCACAATGGACTAATGAACAGAAGGTACATATACTATAGTAACACAACTACAATAGGAGATGATCCTATGCTCTATCCTGATCGGAAAGTTCCTGTCACCATCGCCATTCTCGGCCGCAGCCGTGATACCATAAATTACGAAAACGCTCTCCGCAGGCTTAAGCATCCCTGCTTCACCACTTTAGATCCCGAATATGCTGCCACCGCTTCCCATCTGCTCCTACCCGGCGGCGGTGACATCACCCCCGCCTTTTTCGGCCAACAGGATCTCGGCTCCCGCAGCATAGACACAGAACTGGATATTCTACAGATGCAGGCTTTTGAGTCCTTTCTGCAGCAGGCAAAACCCGTACTCGGAATCTGTAAAGGGCTGCAGCTGATCAATGTGGCCCTGGGCGGCACCATCACCCAGCACATTCCCACCGCCGTAAACCACCAATGGAACGGCGCAGATCAAAACCACCGAGTCTATCACAGCGGGCTGACGCGTACCGATTTCTTCTATCAGTTATATGGGCTGAGCACACCCGTCAACTCTGCCCATCACCAGGCCATAGACAGAGTTGGTAAAAACCTGCTTTCCGTCTGCCGCTCCGGCGACAATATCATTGAGGGCATCCAGCACACGATCCTGCCGGTCATTGCCGTGCAGTGGCACCCAGAGCGCCTGCAGGACAGCAGCGGCGACAGGCTTTTACAGTATTTCGCCGAAAGCACTCCTGCCGCTGCACCGCACTGATCCGGGATAGAGCATCATGGCGCAGCCTCAAGACTGTTTCCTGAACACTGATTCCAGCTGCCTGATGGCTTCTTCCAGTTTCTCCCGCTCCGTCTCGTTCCTGTTGCGGAACCGCTCTTTCATGTTCGCGGAAATGATATCCAGAAGCGCCCGCATGATCTGCCAGATGGCCTTCTCCGTCTCCGGCTCAATCTCCTTTAAGGCCATTCTGATCCGGTGCAGGCTTTTCATCCAGTTGCCCGTAAGATCGATCAGATTATCGGTCTCCGAAGCTAAGATCACCTGATAAAAAGTATCCACGAAAGTGTGCATTTCCTCCTGGGACAACGACAGGATCCACTGATTCAGCGCCTTATCCATGAATTTCCTTCCCGTACGGATATCCTTTACGATCAGGAACGCATCTTCCTTTACCAGCCAGGTATAAGGATTATGCTGAGCCAGCCCGATGGTCTTACTCTCCACTACCTCATACTCCCCTTCTGAGTACAGAAGCATTCCCACCAAAGATGACCTGGGAACCGTCTTGCGTATCCGGCCCTCGATTTCCCCGTAAGCACTCTGCGCCTTCACCTCCGGACGGAATCCGGGACCATCATGATCGTAGATCGTCACAATACGGTCACGCACTTCCTTCCGACAATTCATCGCCGCATAGACAGCCAGATTACCGCCCTTAGAATGCCCACCCACATAGAAATCCCCGGCAAACGTCTCTGCCGTATGATTCAGATACTCCACACTCATAAGCTGTCCCGGCACCGGCTCCGAGAAAGCCAGATTCAGATCCTCCTTCCAGCCCACGATGGTTTCGTCCGTTCCCCGGAAGGCCACATAGACCATGCCGTCCGGCAAATGGACTGTCACTGCCGAAAACTGCATCTCTGTATCCAAGTCGATTTGATTTACATAATTTGTTATCCTTGTTTCATGGAACCGCCTACTGCCGTACATGCCCAAAAACAATGCCGTATTGTCCCGTCGGTACCGTTCGTCCCCATACAGAGAATCGTACTTCTCATGCCGGAACATCTCTTCCAGACTGACCGCCGCAGCCTCCGTCATTTCTGCCTTCTGCACCGCCCCATGTTCCACTGCTTCCGGCCTGTCTGCTTCCTTCCCCTCTCTTCCTGTCGGCATTACCGGCGCTTCCGTCATAGCAGCCTGCGCCTGCTTTTCCTGTGCTTCCGGCACTATCTCGTCGAATTTCAAATAAGAGAACTGGCTGAGTATCAGACTGTCCACCTCACTGAAAGGCATCTCCGTCAGCGTATAGTCCCCGTACTCCTTCAAATAATCCAAAACTGTTCCCATAGTCCTATCCTCCACATACAGATCCTGCCTGCATGTCTTTTTGTAACGATTCCTATTGAACGCTTCCACTTCCTCCCTGCCATAGCGCTGCTCACCGGCAGGGGCTCTCCCTACAGCCTCGCTTCCAAATGTTCTATATTCTTGATCAACACGGAGATCGTTCCGTCCGGGTTGGTGATGAATTCCACACTGTGCGGATTCTTATACTGTTCCATGGGAATCTTGATCTCGATCCCGGTGTCCGTATATAGATGCTGGCTCTGGTACTTGCGTACCGTATTCTCGCTCTGCGGCTGTATCTCTTCCTTTACCATATCATACTTTTCCATCTTATCCTGAAAAGCCACTTTCAATTCCGGTTCTTCCTCAAATATTTTCTCCGCCAGCTCTTCCACCACAAAACCACCCTTTTCCTCAATCTCTTCCTGGATGATGCTCTTGGCCCGCATCTGCTTCTCAAACCGCTCCGTCTCGTCGAATCCTTCTTTCTGTACGCTCTCTACGGCTCGGCTGACAATGGATAATTTCGACTTATGGGACATATGAGCACTGCATTTCAGAAAAAGAAAGGAAAAATAATTCGTCTTCTCCCCATTCACCTCATACTTCCTCTCGATCACCTGCAACGCCAGATCGCTCAATCGGATGATCGCCGCTTCCGTCAGCCGCTGGCTCTCCGACGGCAGGATGGACTTATGCCGTATGATCTCATTGCGGTTGCCGTCCCCGTCCTCTGCCGCCATCGTCCGATGCGTATAGAAGGCCTTATAGTTCATTTTCAAAAGCGCCAGATATTCTTCCTCCCCTTCCCGGAAACGGACCACCATCAGATCTGCCGGCGGAATGTCGATATTACCGCTCATGATCTCATACAAAAGCCCGGCAATGTCCTTGCTGACCGTCACAAACTCTTCGTCTGAATAGGCATTCAGCATCTGATAGATCTCTGACTCTTCCTTGTAAAACCGACACTCCTTGGCATCATCCCCGGAACTGATCTTAGCGATATGCTCCTTCAAGAATTCTGCGATCTCGGAGCCATACTCCAGCTCCGTATCCGACAGCACCGGCATCCCGATGGTCGTATCCATAATATGTACAATCACATTTTTGATTCTGATATCCTCTTTGTTCATTGGTATGTTGTATTCCTTTCTATAATACTTGTGCCGGGCGTTCCCTAATACTTATCCGGATAGTCGGTCCCTGTCTCGCTACGCATGGACGCCGCATACCGCTCCGGTTCCCGCTCCATCTTCAGCATCGTATCGAAAGCGGATAACAGCATCCGGTCACCGTTGTGTCCGCCCGCGTAAGCCGCTCCACTGTGGCTTAAATCCAGATTGGCCTTAAAATGATCGATCTGCCACACCATAATATCAACTACACTGTAACCTGCCACCTTATAGTCACAGAGAAACGTCTCATGTTCCAGATAATACACAAATTCCCGATAGACTCCCTCCGACTGCAAAAGCGCCGTCCAAAATCTCCGTAAAAAATCCGTGTCTTCTCCCGCACAAGAACAGAGTGCCTGCGCCCATTGATATGCCCGTTCTTCCATACCGATCCTCCCTGTCAGAGCAGTTTACAGCGATGCTACGCGTCGGAAACTGCTGTTTTCCTATATCCTAAAATTTCTAATGTTTTATACTAAGTGTACCACATTTCAGTTCTTTTTACTTCCCCTTATCGATATATATAGAATGAAAAGGCTTACTCCGGCGTCAGGATCCCACCGGACAAAACGCCATCCGATAAGGAATATTACCGCCTATGTCTCTGCTGGAACGACTCAACGACCTGATCTGGGGCCTTCCCCTCCTGACACTTCTGATGGGAACCCACATTTATTTCACCCTGAAACTGCATTTTCCCCAACGCAATCTTCTCTATGCGCTGAAATTGTCCTTCGGCAAGGCGGACAACACCGGGCAGAACCTGTCTCCCTTCTCCGCTCTGGCTACCACCCTGGCTGCCACCTTAGGCACCGGCAATATCATCGGCGTCTCCACCGCCGTGGCTTTGGGCGGTCCGGGAGCCATCTTCTGGTGTTGGATCACCGGCATCCTGGGCATGGCTACTGCCTACAGTGAATGCTACTTAAGCGTCCTCTTTCGCAGCCGCAATGCCGCTGGCGACTATGTGGGCGGCCCCATGTATGTGTTGAAAAATGGTTTACATAACAAATATCTGGGTGGTATCTATGCCGCCTGCACGCTGATCGCTGCCTTCGGCGTAGGCTGTACTACCCAGGCCAACTCCGTCACCCAGGCGGCCCGGGCCACCTTCCGCCTGTCACCCCATCTGGTGGGGATCGTCCTCGCTTTCCTCACCGGTACCGTGATTCTCGGCGGCGTGAAGAGCATCGCCAACATCTGCGAACGCATGGTGCCGGCCATCAGCTTTGTCTACCTTTTCGGCTGTCTGCTGCTCATGCTGCTCTATCACGACGTGCTGCTCTCCGCCTGTCTGCTGATCTTACGAGATGCTTTCTCCTTCAGATCCGTAGCCGGCGGCATGGCAGGCGCGGCAGTACAGCACGCTCTGCGCTACGGCATCGCCAGGGGACTTTTCACCAACGAAGCGGGCATCGGTACTTCAGCCATCGCGGCCGCCGCATCCCATGTGTCCGAACCCCGTATCCAAGCCTACGTCTCCATGACCGCAGTCTTCTGGGACACGGTGGTCATGTGCCTGGTCACCGGCATCGTCATCGTGGCCAACATGCTCTATGATCCGGCCTCCGTAGCGGGCGCGGCGGAAACCGACCTGACAGCAGCCGCCTTCCGTCACCTGCCCTACGTGGGAGATGCCTTCCTGACCATCTCTCTGGCAGCCTTTGCCGTTACCACCCTCATCGGATGGTCCTATTTTGGAGAAAAAGCAACGGAATACCTTGTAGGAAAAAAAGGTATTCCGCTCTATAAACTCGCTTATATTCTGATGATCTACTTCGGCGCCATCATTCCCATGCGCCTCGTCTGGGAGAGCACCGACCTGATCAATGCCATGATGGTCCTGCCTAACGTGCTGGCCTTGTACTGCCTGCGAAATCATATCAAGGACTAAGACCGCCTAACGCATGCCGCTCACACCCGGAAGGCGGAAGCGATCTCCTGCAGGGAACGGCTGCTCCGCTCCATGATCGACATCTTACGCAGGATCTCCTCTGAGTCTACATTGGTATTCTGCATCGCACCGGCCACATTGCTGACTTCCTCAACGATCACATTATTTAGAGAAGAAACGGTCTGCAGGGAAGCCAGCATCTCCTCGATGGAAGCACCCATCTCCTCTGCCGAAGCACCCAGATCCGTGGCGATACCGTCGAAAAAGAAGGCGTCTTTCTGGTACTGCTCCGCAGTGCTCACCATCGTGTCGTAATCAGACATGACTTCTTCCCGCACGAATTCCAACAGTTTCCCGGAGCTGTCTTTCAGATCCATAACGGAATCCACCACTTCACCGATCACCTTCTGGATCTTGTCTACCGTAACCTGCGAACTCTCCGCCAGGTTCCTGACTTCCTCGGACACCACCGTAAAGCCTCTGCCCGCGTCACCTGCCCTGGCCGCCTCGATAGCCGCATTCAGGGCAATCAGATTGGTCTTACCCGCGATCTCCCCAATTTCTTTGGAAAGATTCCTGATGACCTCGATCTTCTCCACTTCCTTCAGCGCCCTCTCCAACTCACCGGCCGCATTATGATAAACGACCGTGGCCTGTTTCTGAGATTCCACTGTACTCTTATAAAGCTTGTCTGCCCGGATATTGATATCCCGGGAAGCATCCGCCGATTCAGAGGCCTTGCAGGACACATCGTCCACCACCATACCGATCTCTCCGCTGGCGTCGCTGATGCTCTGGGTCACTTCCGCCGCCTCACGCACCTTGCCGGTAAGACCGTCCATCACCTGATCCATCTCGTCGATCTTATTATTCAGATCTGCCATCTCACTGTACGCCGCCGACGCAGTATTTGCAATATTCGCCGCTTCCCCGTTGGTGCTGGTGATGGCCTCCCGCATCCGCTGTCTGATGGCCTTGGCCGCATGGGTCACTTCTTCCACTTCGTCCCGGAATCCGTCCGCCACACCGCCCGTCATGCCGCTATGACCCTGTTCGCTGAAATCCCCGACCGCGAACTGTTTCAGTTCCGTGATCGGCCCCAGTGCCCTGCCAAGAACCGAAGACACAGCCAGATCAATAACCGCCGTTCCCACTACACCGATCAGAAATCCTGCACTGACAGCACGGCCAAACCCGGCCT
>OFGO01002143.1_pt1 | contig 12132 bp, 11 predicted proteins | sample 1521761 | NCBI WGS metagenome assembly OFGO01 (sample SAMEA3504128, study PRJEB24116) | mouse gut metagenome | biome: mouse gut; feature: mouse-associated habitat; material: faeces | place: Denmark | collected 2011
AATGCCTGCCGGGAAAAATAAAAAAGCAGTCGATTTTACCCGTTTGGGTAAAATCGATTGCCTCTATGTTGGCTCAGCAGGCTGTGCCTGACTTAGAAGCTCTGATAAGGCGGCACGGCCAGACCGCAGTCCAGGCCCTCGTTGATGAGATTGCCGTAATCCTGATAGCTGTCTTTGAGCCATACGATCACATTCTTCATTTCATTGCACCTCCTTTCTACGATACCTATTATACGCCTTTCGCGGGCAAAAAGAAAGAGCTGGACTGTGAAATATAGCCAATTTCGGATAGGGAAAATTGTGCAAAAAAGCAAAATATCCGGCGCGCTGCGACACGCGCCGGATGAGCTTTTGCGGTATATTTTCTGCAAAAATTCTTGAAAAATTGGAGATTCAGGGGAGATAAGAAATAAAATCCGTCAGTTTTTCAGCCCCTCAGCCCAGGCGGAGTAACGGGCCACCTTGTCATCGCAGTCGGCGCGGCTGGCCCCTTGGGCCAGGATGTAAACCTTCACCTTGGGCTCGGTGCCGGAGGGGCGGATAATGACGGAGGTGCCGTCGGCCAGCTCGTAGCGCAGCACGTTGGAGCCGGACAGCTCCATAGTAACCTTGTAAGGAATGGCGGCGTCCACCAAACTGCCATCCAGATAGTCCTTCCACTGAACCACAGTCTCACCGCCCACCTCTTTTGGAGGATTGGCGCGCAGGCCGGCCATCAGATCGGCCATCTTCTTCAGGCCGTCCAGGCCGGGCATCACCAGATTCAGAGTGCGCTCGCCATAATTGCCGTATTTCTCATACAGAGCCATGAGGGCATCGTACAGGGTCATCCCCTTGCCGGCGTAATAGGCGGCCATCTCGGTGAGGGCCACGGCGGCGGTGACGGCGTCCTTGTCCCGGACGTAGCTGCCCAGCATATAGCCGTAGCTCTCCTCGTAGGACATGATCACGCTGCCTTCGCCGGAGCTCTCCAGCTGGTCCTTTTTCTGGGCCAGGAACTTGAAGCCGGTGAAGGTGTCAAAGCACTTCAGGCCGTTGACCTCGGCCACCTTGCGGGCCATCTCGGTGGTGACGATGGTCTTCAGGGCCACGGGGTTGGCGGGCATTTTGCCGGTGCGCTGCTTGGCGCCGATGAGATAGTCCAGCAGCAGCACGCCGGTCTGGTTGCCGGTGAGCACCTTGAACTCGTCTCCGGCGCGGACCATCAGGCCCACGCGGTCGGCGTCCGGGTCGGAGCCCAGGATGAAGTCCGCGCCCTCCTTGTTGGCCAGGTCAACGGCCAGATAAAAGCCCTCGGGGTTCTCCGGGTTGGGGGAGGCCACGGTGGGGAAGTTGCCGTCGATGACCATCTGCTCGGGCACGCAGATTACGTGCTTCATGCCCAGGCGCTTCAGGGCCTCGGGAATGAGCTTGTAGCCCGTGCCGTGGAAGGGGGTGTATACCATCTTGAAGGTGTCCGCCACCGCGGCCACCGCCGCCTGGTCGTTGACCTGCTCCATCACATTGGCCAGGAATTTTTCGTCCGTCTCCGCGCCCATGAGGGTGATCTTGCCCTCGGCCACGGCCTGGTCGTAATCCATGGCGGTGACGGAGAACACGTCGCTCTCCCGCATGATCTTGGCCACCTCGTCGGCGTGGGCGGGGGGAAGCTGGGCGCCGTCGGACCAGTAGACCTTATAACCGTTGTACTCCTTGGGGTTGTGGCTGGCGGTGATGTTGATGCCGGCGATGCAGCCGTACTCCCGCACGGCGAAGGACAGCTCGGGGGTGGGGCGCAGGGACTCAAACAGGCGCACGGGGATGCCGTTGCCCGCCATGACGCAGGCGGCCTCCCGGGCAAAGATGTCGGAGTTGTTGCGGCAGTCGAAGCAGATTGCGACGCCGCGACTAACCGCCTCGGGTCCCTCCTCCAGGATAACCTGGGCGAAGGCCTGGGTGGCGTGGCGGATGACGTGGACGTTCATCCGGTAGGTGCCCATCCCCATGGTGCCCCGGAGGCCGGCGGTGCCGAACTCCAACTGGGAAAAGAAGCGGGACTCAATCTCCTTGTCGTCGTTTTTGATGGCCTCCAGCTCGGCCTTCTCCTCAGCGGACAGGGCGGGGCTGGCCAGCCAGGCCTCGTAAGTATCGCGATAGGACATATTGACATACCTCCAGCGGTTAAAATTTTACATCTATCATTGTACCACAAGAGGGACAGGATTTCCAGCATTTTTTGTGGGAATTTACAGAAGCAGCCGGGCCATGTCCTCCGGGAGCGGGCTTTGAAATTCCAACGCTTTTCCGGTGAGGGGATGACGGAAGGACAGCTCCGCCGAGTGGAGGGCGGGCCGGGGGATGAGGGCCCGGTCTTCCGTACCGTAGAGGAAGTCTCCGGTGAGGGGACAGCCTATGTGGGCCATGTGGACCCGAATCTGATGGGTGCGGCCTGTCTCCAGCTCCAGAGACACCAGCGCCCGGTCCCCCCAGCGGCGCAGCACCCCGTATTTCGTGCGGGCGGGCTTGCCGTCGGGACGGACCATCTGCTCCATGAGGGAGCCAGGCTTCGGCCCCAGAGGGGCGTCGATGACCCCGGCGGGCGGGGCCGGGACCCCCTCGCACACCGCCAGATAGACCCGGCGGAAGCCTTCTGTGTGGAGCTGTTTTTTCAGCACCTCCTGGGCGTGGGGGTGCTTGGCGGTGACCAGCAGGCCGGAGGTCCCCCGGTCCAGCCGGTGGACGGGGTGAAAATCCGCCTCCTGCTCCGTTTTTTCGTAATACTCTACTAAAAAATTACCCAACGTATCGTCAAAGTGCCCAGGTCCCGGGTGGACGGACACCCCTGGGGCCTTGTTCAGGACGATTACGTCCTCGTCCTCATAGACGATATCCAGCGGCCCGGGGGCGGGGACGACGCTGCTGCTCCGCTGAGGGTCAGACAACCGGACGGACAGCACCTGTCCCGCCTCTGGGCAGAACCGAGTGTTGACCCGCCGGCCATCCACCAGAATGCCGTCCTCCAGCCACTTGACCCGCCGCACCACCGTCCCCGACAGCCCCAGCCGCTTCCGGAGCAGGGTGTCCACCTTGATGCCCGCCAGCTCCGGGGTAATTGCCAGCTCCAGCCGCCGGCTCACAGCTTTCTGGACAGCCACAGGCTGGACAGGAAAAAGACGGCGGCGTAGAAGAATACGACCCCCATCAGGGCGTAGTAGGCCTCCATGCTCAGGGGCAGGACGATGAACAGGGACAGCGTCACCCCGAAAATGGTGAGTCCCCCCGCCATTTGCGCGGCGGTGCGCATGATGTGCATCGCCCGCTCGTCCGTCTCTTTGATTTTGGCCTTCCGCTGGGCCTGGGGATGGGTGAGCAGGTATTGCGTGCGGATAAAAAGAATCAGAGACCCGGCGGTGATGCCGCTGGCTGCGCCCAGATAAAAGCTCTGGACGTGGTCGGACAGATGGCTGTCCGGCACCAGGAAAAACCAGCAGGCAAAGCCCACCAGGCCAATGCACAGCATCCCAATCGCCGCCCACCGGCGCTGTTTTAAGGATTTTTTATAGTCCCCGCCGCCTGTCAAAAGTTGTTTTACCAGCATATTCGGAGTCCTCCTTACATCTTCTTGTTCCAGCGGTGAATGTTGATCATATAGAAGGTACAGTGGAGCACGATCACGACGGACACGGCCACGCCCCACAACCCGCCTACGAAAATCTGGATGACCATAAACACCGCCCACAGCATGTACAGCGTCCAGTACCAGGAGGACATGGCCGCCTTCTCCCGGATGGCCACGTTCCGTTCATCGTGTTCGCTCCGCTCATACTCCTTCTGCTGCTCCGGGGACATCCGGATGCGGCTCAGGGCAATTCCAACCGCCCCAAAGCCCAAAAGGACTCCGCCCAGGGTAAACAGAACAAGGCTGAGCTGCTCCTTGATCCGCTCCCCCAGCAGGAACGTGGCCAGAATCAGAACCCAGGCCGCCGCGAACATCACATAGGGGGCCGCTTTTTTCAAAAAGTCTTTCATGGAATCTCCTCCTCAAACAAAAATACTTCCTCAATGGTCAGCCCGAAATACTTCGCTATTTTGTGGGCCAGCAGCAAAGAGGCGTTGTAGCGGCCGCTCTCCAGAGAAATAATGGTCTGCCGGGTAACGTCCACCCCGTCGGCCAGCTCGGCCTGGGAGATGCGCCGCTCCTTGCGCAGCTCGGCAATTCGGTTGGTCACCGGACCACCTCCTTTTGTCACATGGTTCCGTCCTGTCGGAGCGGGGAACATGTAAAGTTAGCTTTACTATCCGGAGTATAGCACGCTTTACTATCCGGAGTATAGCACGCTTTACATTTTGTGTCAAGGGCACTTTACATTGTTCTCAAAAATTTTTTACTTCCGGCTTCGGGAAAATTCCTCTTGCAGCGGCGGAGATTTTTGCTATAATGGGGGACAATACACAAGACAAGGAGCCTGGGCAATGAGAGACAGACAGACGGACGGCGGGGAGAAGCTGGGCATTTACATCCACATCCCCTTCTGCCGCAGCAAATGCGACTACTGCGATTTCTACTCCCTGGCGGGGCAGGAGGGTCGGATGGACAGCTTTCAGAAGGCCCTGCTGGCCCACCTGAAGGAGACCGCCCCCATGGCTCGGAGCTTCTGCGTGGACACAATCTATTTTGGCGGCGGCACCCCCAGCTGGTATGGGCCCAAGCGCCTGTGTGAGCTGCTGAAGGCGGTGAGAAAGCTCTACCGGGTGGAGAAGGACGCGGAGATCACCTTCGAGGCCAACCCGGACAGCGCGGACTTCAAGTCCCTGCAGGCTTTGCGCCGGGTGGGCTTTAACCGGGCGTCCTTCGGCTTCCAGTCGGCTTGCCCCGGGGAGCTGGATCTGGTACACCGCCCCCACACCGTGGAACAGGGGGATGAGGCGGTGGCTGCAGCCAGGAAAGCCAAGCTGAATAACCTGTCCCTGGACCTGATCTACGGCCTGCCCGGTCAGACCCCGGCCAGCTGGCAGGAGACGGTGGAGCACGCCCTGGCCCTGGAGCCGGAGCACCTGTCCTGCTACGGCCTGAAGGTGGAGGAGGGCACTCCTCTCGCCGCCCGGGCGGCGGCCGGGGAGCCCCTGCCCGACGACGACGCCCAGGCGGACATGTACCTGTGGATGGTGGAGCGGCTTGCCCAGGCGGGCTATGAGCAGTACGAGATATCCAACTTTGCCAAGCCAGGCTTCGCCTCCCGGCACAACCTGCGCTACTGGCAGCTCCGGCCCTACATCGGCTTCGGCCCCGCGGCCCACTCCGATTTCGGCGGGCGGCGGTATTCCTGGGTCCGGGACCTGGAGGGATATATCGCCGGGGTGCTGGAGGGCGGCGCGCTGCTGGACAGCCAGGACCTGATCCCGGAGGAGGAGCGGGGCTGCGAATATCTTATGCTGGGCCTGCGCACCGTCCGCGGCATTGAGGAGTGGGAGTACCGGAGCCGGTACTTTATGGACTTCGCCCCCATTGAGGCCCGGCTGGAGGAGCTCCAGCCCCAGGGCTGGACGGAAAAGACCGCCGAGGGCCGCTGGCGCTTCACGCCCTGGGGCTTTCTGGTGTCCAACGTGCTCATCGGCGACCTGCTGGAGCGGCAGGAGAAGGTCCGGCTGGACGCGCTGCTCCCCCGGGCCCAGGCCCGCTACCAGGGGAATCGATAGGACGCCGCGCGGGCCGGCCAGCAGCGGTTTTACAATAAATTACAGGTAAATTCTGAGCATCAGACAGCGGGAGAGCAGTTTTTCTCCCGCTGTCCGTCTTTTTTAACAATTCGTTCACAACCGCGTAATTTTTGTTGCAAGCGGGGTATAATAGTGCTATAATACATCTGATTTGCCATGCCCTGGTTAAAACAGGGTCTTAATTTTGATATTACATATGGCGTACCGGCCATATCTTCATAGATTCCAAGACTTGGAAAAGAGGGTGCTGTCCTTTGACAAAGTATTTGATCCACGGAGGGAATCCCCTCCACGGAACCATCCACATCAGCGGAGCCAAAAACGCCGCTGTCGCCATTATTCCCGCCGCCTTGCTGGTAGACGGGGTATGCCGCATTGAAAATGTCCCTCAAATCAGCGATGTGACGCTGATTCTCCAAATTCTGCAGGAGCTGGGCGCCGACATCCGCACTGTGAACCGGACCACCGTAGAGGTGGACTGCTCCCATATCCGCAACCGTCAGGTACCCTATGAGCTGGCTCGGAAGATCCGTGCCAGCTATTATCTGGTGGGCGCTCTGCTCAGCCGGTTTGGCTGGGCGGAGGTCCCCTTGCCGGGGGGCTGCGATCTGGGCGGCCGCCCGGTGGACCAGCATATCAAGGGCTTTGTCGCCATGGGAGCCGAGGTGGACGTACGCAGCGGCCTGATTTACGCCCGGGTCCCCAACGGCTCCCGTCTGGCGGGCGGACAGGTCTATCTGGACATCGTCTCCGTGGGGGCCACCATGAACATCATGCTGGCCGCCACCCTGGCCGAGGGCCTCACCGTCATAGAGAACGCCGCCAAAGAACCTCATATCGTGGACCTGGCCAACTTCCTCAACTCCATGGGGGCCGATATCCGGGGGGCGGGCACCGACGTCATCAAAATTCGGGGGGTCTCCAGGCTGCGGGGCGGAACCTACTCCATTATTCCAGACCAGATCGAGGCGGGCACCTATATGACCGCCGTAGCCGCCGCCGGGGGCGAGGTCCTCATTAAAAATATCATCCCCAAGCATCTGGACTGCATCACCGCCAAGCTGGTGGAGATGGGAGTGGAAGTGGAGGAGCAGGACGACGCGCTCCTTCTGCGCCGGGAGGGTCCGCTCAGCCGGGTGAACGTAAAGACCATGCCCTACCCCGGCTTCCCCACCGACATGCAGCCCCAGATTGCCTCCGTGCTGTGCATCGCCCAGGGCACCAGCGTCCTCACTGAGGGGGTCTGGGACAACCGCTACCGCTATGTGGACGAATTTCGCCGCATGGGGGCCCACATCCAGGTGGACGGCAAGGTGGCCGTCATCGAGGGGGTAGACCACCTCACCGGGGCCCCTGTCCACGCCTGCGACCTGCGGGCCGGGGCCGCCATGGTCATCGCCGGACTGGCCGCCCAGGGCGCCACCGAGATCGACGGCATCCACCACATTGAGCGGGGCTACGAGACCATCGTGGAGAAGCTGGCCAACCTGGGGGCTGACATACAGATCGTCAGCCTGCCCGGCGAGGAGGACCAGTCCCAGGTGGGATAACGATCATTTCGGACGGGCGGCCTGATGGCCGCCCGTTTTTCAAAGGAGAGAACGCTTTGCTGTCCTTTACCACCCTTGCCAGCGGCTCCGCCGGCAACGCCGCCCTGGTGTCCTGCGGGGACACCCACATCCTGCTGGACGCGGGCGTCTCCGCCAGGCGCCTCACCGCGGGTCTGGCCGCGCTGGGCGTCCTGCCGGAGGCGCTGTCCGCCATTCTGATTACCCATGAGCACAGCGACCACATCTCCGGGCTGCAGGTGTTCACCAAAAACAACCGCGTCCCCATCTACGCCACCGGCCCCACCTGCCGCCGGTTATGCTATAAGGCGGCTTTTCTGGACGATCTGGTCCGGCCTCTGGAGGCGGGCGCCGGAACGCAGATCGGCTCGCTGTGGGCAGAGTCCTTCCCCACACCCCACGACGCGGCGGGCAGCGTGGGCTGGTCCATCGCCGGGGACGGGGGGCGCATGGCGCTGTGCACCGACCTGGGGCATGTCACGCCGCCGGTCCGCCGGGCGGCGGAGAGCTGCGATCTGCTGGTGTGCGAGACCAACCACGATGTGGACATGCTCCGTGCCGGCCCCTATCCTTATTACTTAAAGCAGCGTATTCTGGGGGACCGCGGCCACCTGTCCAACGAGGCGGGGGCGGAGCTGGCCGCTTTTGCCGTGGAGACGGGGGCCCGGTCGGTGATTCTGGCCCACCTGTCCCGGCAGAACAACACACCCGTCCGGGCCTATGAGGCGGTGTGCCGCCGCCTGCGGGCCATGGGCTGCGACCCGGAGCGGGACCTGTCTGTGTCCGTCGCCCCCGCCGCCAGTCCGGGACGGACCTATACTCTGGCAAAGGGGGCGGCGGTATGCTGAGCGTCTGGCTGGTCTGCGTGGGCAAGCTGAAGGAGAAATTCTACAAGGACGCCTGCGGGGAGTATATGAAGCGGCTGTCCTCCTGCTGCAAGCTGACAGTGGCGGAGATTCCCGAGGTCAAGCTGTCCAGGGACCCCACCCTGGGTGAGATCGCCAACGCCCTGGCCAAGGAGGGGGAGGCCATCCGGGCCAAGATCCCCTCCGGCTCCCGGGTGGCCGCCCTGTGCGTAGAGGGGCGGCTGTGCTCCAGCGAGGAGCTGGCCCAGATGCTCCCCGCTCTGGGAAACAGCCCGGACAAGCACATGGTATTCATCATCGGCGGCAGCTACGGCCTCCACCCCTCCATCAAGGCGGAGGCCAACACCCAGCTGTCCATGTCCCCCATGACCTTCCCCCACCACCTGGCCCGGGTCATGCTTCTGGAGCAGGTCTACCGGGCCTTTCAGATCAACGGAGGGTCCCGCTACCACAAATAGAACGCGGTCCCGCCTCTCGTTTGGGAGGCGGGACCGTTTTTTCTATGCGGTTACATGGACTCCTCGTCAATGACCTGGGCTTTAATCAGGTTGGTGGAACCGCTCTTGCCCAGAGGGACGCCGGCAGTAATGACCACGGTGTCACCGTTCTCCACCAGCTTCTCCTTCAGGGCCACCTCGGCGGACAGAGAGAAGATGCGGTCGGTGGAGTTGACCTCGCCGGTGAGGAAGGGGATCACGCCCCAGGAGAGGTTCAGCTGGCGGCGCACCTTCTCCCGCATGGTAAGGGCGGCGATGGGGCAGGCGGGGCGGAACCGGCAGATCATCCGGGCGCTGCGGCCGGAGTAGGTGGCGGTGAGGATGGCCTTGGCGTTCAGATCCTTGGCGGTGAGGCAGCAGGTGTGTGTGATGGCGTCGTTGATGTTGGAGGCGGGGAGAATCCGCTGCTTCTGGAACTGCTTCCAGTAGTCGATGGCGCGCTCCGTTTCGGTGACGATGCCCACCATGGCAGTGATGGCCTCCACGGGGTACTTGCCCCCGGCGGTCTCGCCGGAGAGCATCACGCTGCCGGTGCCGTCGTAGACGGCGTTGGCCACGTCGGACACCTCGGCCCGGGTGGGCCGGGGGTTGCGCATCATGGAGTCCAGCATCTGGGTGGCGGTGATGACCGGCTTGCCCAGCTGCAGGCCCTTGCGAATCATCTGCTTCTGCAGAATGGGCACCCGGGCGGCGGGAATCTCCACCCCCAGGTCACCCCGGGCCACCATGATGCCGTCGGCGGCCTCCAGAATCTCGTCCAGGTTGTCCACACCCTCCTGGTTCTCGATTTTGGCGATGATCTTCACGTCATCCCCGCCGCACTCATGGAGGACGGCCCGGACAGCCTCCACATCGGCCGCCCGGCGGACAAAGGAGGCGGCGATAAAGTCGAAGTCGTTGGCCACACCGAAGCGGATGTCGTCCACGTCCTTCTCGGTGAGGGCGGGCAGCTGGATATGGACGCCGGGGATATTGATGGACTTGTTGGCGGACAGCGTGCCGCCGTTCTCCACCGTGCAGACGATCTCGGCGCCCTCGATCCGGTCCACCCGGATGGCCACCAGGCCGTCGTCAATGAGTATCTCCTGACCGGGGGCCAGCTCCTCATGGAGCTTGGGGTAGGTGACCGACACCCAGCCCCGGTTTCCTACCACATCCTGGGTGGTGAGGGTAAAGATGTCGCCGGACTCCAGGGTGATGGACTTGGTGTCAAAGCTCCTGATGCGGATTTCGGGGCCCTTGGTGTCCAGGATGGTGGCCACGGGCCGGCCCATGGCGTCCCGGACGGACTTGAGCATATTCAGCCGCTCCAGATGCTCCCCGTGGCTGCCGTGGGAGAAGTTGAACCGGGCCGCGTCCATGCCGGTGCGGATGAGGGTGCGGATCATGTCCTCACTGTCCACCGCGGGGCCCAGGGTGCAGATGATCTTTGTTTTTCTCATTGTGATTACCTCCTTCGGGTATCATACTGTATTCCCTGCGTACGCCCTAATGTTACAGGAAAAAAAACGAGATGGATAGAGCAGATTTCCATAAAAATGAAAGCGGCCCGGATAAAAAAGTGTGCTGTCCCTCCAAGAGAGACAGCACATTTTACAGAACATTGACAGAAATTTAACACATTTTTGCCCCGGCGGGGATTTTATCGTCCAAAATAAGCAGGTTGAGGGCCTCCTCCCCCTTCTCGGTGTGGACGGCGGAGATGAGCATGCCGTTGGACTCCTGGCCCATCATCTTCCTGGGGGGCAGGTTGACGATGGCCATAAGGGTCTTGCCGATCAGGTCCTCCGGCTTGTACCACTTGGCGATGCCGGAGAGAATCTGCCGGTCCACTCCCGTGCCGTCGTCCAGCGTGAAGCGGAGCAGCTTCTCGCTCTTCTTCACCGGCTGGCAGTCCTTGACCTTGACGGCCCGGAAGTCGGATTTGCAGAAGGTGTCGAAGTCCACCTTCTCCTCCAGCTGGGGTTCGATCTCCAGATCGGGGAGGGCGGCCTTTTTGGCGGCCTCGGCGGCCTCCTCCAGCGCGGAGATGGCCTTCTCCGCGTCCACCCGGGGGAACAGGTTCTCCCCCTTGGTGACGCTAACTTCGTTGGGAAGATGACCCCAACTCCCGGCACTTTCCCAAGTACGAGCCTTGGGGGGTACGCCGATCTGGGTAAAGAGTTTGTCCATGCTCTCAGGCATAAACGGAGTCAACAGGATTCCACACACCCGAGTTGCTTCCAAAAGTTGATACATTACGTAGGACAAGCGGTCACGGTTGGCCTCCATGTCCTTGGCCAGAACCCAAGGGGCATTCTCGTCGATATATTTGTTGGCCCGCTGGATGACCTTGAAAATCTCCTCCAGGGCGTTCTGGAACTGGTATTTTTCCATCTGGGCTTCGTATCGGTCCCGGAGGAGACACACCAAGGCCGCCAATTCACCATCACATCTCTTGGAGCTATCAGAGCCAGCTGCCACATGGAGTTCCTTCGGGTCTCCGTTGCAATCCGCAAGCAAGGTGCCGCCAAAGTACTTTTCCACCATGGCGGTGGTGCGGCTCACCAAGTTGCCCAGGTCGTTGGCCAGGTCCACGTTGATGGTCTGGATCAGGGCCTCGTTGGAGAAGTTGCCGTCGGAGCCGAAGGGGAAGGTGCGCAGCAGGAAGAAGCGCAAGGCGTCCACCCCGAACATCTCGGCCAGGATATAGGGGTCCACCACGTTGCCCTTGGACTTGGACATCTTGCCCCCGTCCAGCAGCAGCCAGCCGTGGCCAAAGACCTTCCTGGGCAAGGGTTCGCCCAGGCTCATGAGCATGGCGGGCCAGATGATGGAGTGGAAGCGGACAATCTCCTTGCCCACAAAGTGGACGTCGGCGGGCCAGAACTTGTCGTAGTCGTGGTACTTGTCGTTGTCGTAGCCCAGGGCGGTAATATAGTTGGACAGGGCGTCCACCCACACATAGACCACATGGCCCGGGTCAAAGTCCACGGGGATACCCCAGGTGAAGGAGGTGCGGGAGACGCACAGGTCCTCCAGTCCGGGCTTGATGAAGTTGTTCACCATCTCATTGACCCGGGAGCGGGGCTCCAGGAAGTCGGTGTCCTCCAGCAGGCGCTGAATTTTGTCCGCGTACTTGCTCAGGCGGAAGAAGTAGGCCTCCTCCTCCGCGTCCTGCACCTGGCGGCCGCAGTCGGGACACTTGCCGTCCACCAGCTGGGACTCGGTCCAGAAGGACTCACAAGGCTTGCAGTACTTGCCCACATACTTGCCCTTGTAGATGTCCCCGTTGTCGTACATCTTCTTAAAAATCTTCTGGATGGAGGATACATGGTAGCCGTCGGTGGTGCGGATAAAGCGGTTGTTGGAGATGTTCATCAGCTTCCACAGGTCCAGCACCCCCCGAGGGCCGGTGACGATGCCGTCCACATACTGCTGGGGGGTGACGCCGGCCTCCCTGGCCTTGTCCTCGATCTTCTGGCCGTGCTCGTCGGTGCCGGTGAGGAACATGACCTCCTCGCC
>OFGO01002151.1_pt1 | contig 12092 bp, 9 predicted proteins | sample 1521761 | NCBI WGS metagenome assembly OFGO01 (sample SAMEA3504128, study PRJEB24116) | mouse gut metagenome | biome: mouse gut; feature: mouse-associated habitat; material: faeces | place: Denmark | collected 2011
CGCTTGATGGCGCCCATAGCGGCAAAGCAGGGGGCGCAGAGAAGATTGAAGATCATGAAGGAGTAGGCAGCCATAGCGCCGAAGTCCGCGCCCACGGCGGCGTAGCCTACCCCGCCCACATCGACCGACCCTCCTTCTCCCTGCTGGCCAACCTGGGCCTGTGGGACCCGGCCATGGGTTTTCCCGTGGCGGAGACCTCCAGAGGCTGCCCGCCGGATTTGTTCCAACGGCCAGACCTGCGGGGGGGGGCCCATTTCGACGCCAGCGACGCACACTATCTGGACCAAATCCAGGACGCCCACCAGTATATGCCCCTCTTGGAGCGGTCCCCTCAGGCGGTTCTGAGCTGGCTGCGCCAGGGTGCGCCAGGCGCGGATGGAATTTCCTGACGATTTTTGGTGATTTTTATGCTGTTAGCTTGGACAAACCGTACTGCCGTATGATAGAATAGCTTGTCCGGGTGATCTTCCATGCTGATGCTTCGCCCGGACGCTTTATTTCATTTCTGCAACATCGGGGCGGCGGCCCACTCCGCCCGCCCCAGATCAAAACAAGGAGGAAGCGAAATGCCTAACTGCAAGACCGCAGTCCCCTACCGGGGCACTCCGGAACAGGAAGAACGCCTGCGCCATGTCATCGAGGCGCACAAGGGCCAGCCCGGCGCCACCATGCCGGTGCTTCAGGCCGCCCAGGAAATCTTCGGCTATCTGCCCGAGGAGGTCCAGATCATGGTGGCCGAGGGGCTGGATATCCCCCTGTCTGAAATCTACGGCGTGGCCAGCTTTTACTCCTTCTTCTCCCTCAACCCCAAGGGAAAGTACCAGATCTCTGTGTGCCTGGGCACCGCCTGCTACGTCAAGGGCGCGGCGGATGTGCTGGCCGCGGTGGAGAAGAAGCTGAACATCGCCCCCGGCGGCATCACCAACGACGGGCTGTTCTCCCTGGACGCCTGCCGCTGCATCGGCGCGTGCGGCCTGGCCCCCGTCATGATGATTAACGACGATGTGTACGGCCGCCTCACCGCCGCCCAGGTGGGCCCCATTTTGGACGAGTACATCAAAAAGGGATGAAGGACCTCTCCCTCCATCTCTTAGACGTGGCCAAAAACTCGGTGGCCGCGGGGGCCAGCCACGTGGCCGTCACCCTGGAGGAGGACGAGGCCGGCTGGCTCACCCTCACCATCGCGGACGACGGCCGGGGAATGTCCCCGGAGTTTCTCGCCCAGGTCACCGACCCCTTCACCACCACCCGCACCACCCGGAAGGTGGGGCTGGGCCTGCCCCTGCTGCGCCTGACGGCGGAGCAGACCGGCGGGTCGCTGGCCATCGAGAGCGCCCTGGGCGCGGGCACCACCGTCACCGCCCGCTTTCAGCGCCGGCACCTGGACTGCCCCCCCCTGGGGGATTTGGCCGGGACGACGGCCCTGCTCATCCAGGGCAGCCCGGAGATGGAGCTGACCTACCGCCACACCACCCCGAAGGGGGAGGCGGCGCTGTCCACCGCCGAGCTGCGGGACATTTTGGGCGATGATATCTCCCTGGCGGAGCCGGAGGTGTTCGCCTGGATTCAGGACTATCTGACCGAACAGGAAAACGACGCGGCGGCGGATGCGCTCCCCGCCGCCGGAATCGAAGGAGAGATTACATGAAAAGCTTAGAAGAACTCAAGGCCATCCGGGAAAAAATGAAGCGCCAGATGGACCTGCGGGAAAATGACGAGAGCAATATCCGCGTGGTGGTGGGCATGGCCACCTGCGGCATCGCCGCCGGGGCCCGCCCTGTGATGACCGCCTTTTTGGATGAAATCAACCGCCGTGGCCTGACCAACGTCACCGTATCCCAGACGGGCTGCATCGGCGTGTGCCGCCTGGAGCCGGTGGCCGAGGTGTTCGTCCCCGGGGAGGAGAAGGTGACGTACGTGCGCCTGCGCCCGGAGATGATCCCCGCCATCGTGGAGCAGCACCTGGTCAATCACAACGTGGTCCAGGACTACACCATCGGCGCGGCCGAATGATAAAAGAGGGAGGAACCAACTATGAGCCATATCCGAAGCCATATCATGGTGTGCACCGGCACCGGCTGTACCTCCTCGGAAAGCCCCAAGCTCATCACCGAGTTTGAGCAGGCCCTCAAGACCGCCGGGATGGACCAGGAGGTCCGGGTGGTCAAGACCGGCTGCTTCGGCCTGTGCGCTATGGGCCCCATCGTCATGGTGTTCCCCGAGGGGGCGTGCTACACCCGGGTCACTGTGGACGACGTACACGAGATCGTGTCCGAGCACATCGTCAAGGGCCGCATCGTCAAGCGCCTGCTCCACATGGAGGGGGAGGAGGGTCAGTCCGTCACCTCTCTGGCGGACACCCAGTTCTACAAGCACCAGCTGCGCATCGCCCTGCGCAACTGCGGCGTCATCAACCCGGAGTCCATCGACGAGTACATCGGCGTGGACGGCTACACCGCCCTGGAGCGCATCCTCACCGAGAAAACCCCGCCCCAGGAGATCATCGACGCGCTGAAGCAGTCCGGCCTGCGGGGCCGGGGCGGCGCGGGCTTCCCCACCGGCACCAAATGGCAGTTCACCTATGACGCCAAGAGCGACGACGGCGTGAAGTACGTGTGCTGCAACGCCGACGAGGGCGACCCCGGCGCGTTCATGGACCGCTCGGTGCTGGAGGGCGACCCCTTCTCCGTCATTGAGGCCATGACCATCGCGGGCTACGCCGTGGGTTCTCATCAGGGCTACATCTACATCCGCGCCGAGTACCCCATCGCCGTGAAGCGGCTGGAGCTGGCCATCGCCCAGGCCGAGGAGTACGGCCTGCTGGGCGACGATATCCTGGGCTCCGGCTTCTCCTTCAGGCTGGAGCTGCGGCTGGGGACGAAGATCACCGGGGCCTTAACAGACTTTCGCAGGTTTGCGCACAGGGAAAAGCCGTCCCGTCCGGGCAGACCCACGTCCAGCAGAACCAGGTCGGGGCACTCCCGGCCGGCCTGCTCCAGGATGGTGGAAAAATCCTCCCCAACGATGGGGGCGTACCCCTCGTTTTCCAGCAGCAGGGCCAGTTCCTCCCGGATGGCCTGGTCGTCCTCAACAATCATGATCTTCTGCATTTACACATCACCTCGGCTGATTTTTATCTTAGCACAGGGAAGCGGGCGGTGTCTACTGGTTTTGGCGGGGAGATTCGATAGGTACGCTCAGGATGGAGAAATCCTATGCCTCACTTGATGGAGAGGGGGTTCCCCAGAATTTGGGGAGGAAATGAATCAACAACACGCATAGCAACAAATAGAAGGCATTTCGTTGGGAGGCGAAATGGGAAAGATTTACTACGCCGTAATCATAGAGAACCTTTTGCAGCCAAATCGAAGGATCACAAAAACTTCAGGAAATCCGGAAATTCGGCAACAGATTTTCTGGCGGATTCCCCTCTGCCAATGTCTGCTTATCTGAGGTGGAGGCGAAACCTCCAAACCGCGAAGCCCTGTGCTGGCCCCTGCGAGGGCTTGTGTGCCCCGCCTACAAGTCGGGTGGCATTCTGTATACCTCCCAGGGAGTGAAACGCGGTGTTGGGGCCTTTGTGCGCGTTTGTACGGTGGAGCGGCTTTCATCCAGAAATCTGAGGTGGCAGAGCAGACATGGACGCGGGGAGGCTGGGACGGTTCACCCGGCCTCCACACGGTGCTTTTGCCCTCTGTTCAGCGGATTTTCTGAGGCGGTTGTGTTCGGCAAAATGCCCAAGGTAAGGGCAGCCCAGAGGGGTGGATTGAAGGGCGAAGGGCAAAAGCGGGATAAATTTCAGCCACATCTGCCCGCAGTGCGGACAGTCACTTTGCGGGCCCAAAGAAGCGCCGGGTAAGGGCAGTGCAGAAACGCTCCGTTGGGGCGAATGCCCACCCATTTGGGTGGGGCAAGCATCGCGTCCGGCTATACGCCGTCCGCACTCGCCGGGGCGCTGCCCCGGCACCCCCTGCCCCTAAAGGGGAGAAAAAGTGCAATTCAGAGAGAAGGACAACAAGCAAAATCTGCGCCGCAGTAAACAAAGAAGGAACCCGTTAGGCCAAAGCCGTTTTCGTCCAAAAGTGCCATTATTAGAAATTGCAGATTGCACCAGTGTTACCAAAGAGAAGGGGTATCAGCGCAGACGAAAAATATGTGTCTGAAGTGATAACAATGGTAATTTGGGGTGGCTATTCCCAGCAAGGTGTGGTATGGTACGTCGTTGCGAAAGGAGGCGATTCCGAGTGGCAAAACGGAGAGCCAACGGAGAAGGCAGCATCCGCAAACGTAGCGATGGACGCTGGGAGGGGCGGTACACGGCGGGCCGTGACCCGGACACTGGGAAAGTCATCTACAAAAACGTCTTGGCCAAAACCCAGAAGGAGTGCAAGGAGAAGCTGAAGCGGGCCATCGAGGAAAACGCCAAAGTGGATACCATCCGGGCAGAGCAGTACACCGTAGGCCAGTGGATGGACGTGTGGTTTGAGAACTGCGCGAAAATCAAGGTACGGCCCTCGTCCCACAAGACTTACCGGGGCTACATCGACAACCACATCAAGCCCAGCATCGGGAAAATCCCGCTGAACAAATTGTCCTCTCTGGATTTACAGAAGCTCTATAAAAAGCTGCTGAGCGGCGGCAGGGTGGAACGGATCGAGTCCAAAAAGCAACCCAAAGGTCTCAGTGCCAAAACGGTGCGGAACATCAACCAAGTGATATCTTCTGCCATGGATTTCGCCATCGACCAAAAGCTGATTGTTACCAATCCCACAGACGGCTGCGCCCTGCCCAAGCTGGAGCACCGGGAGATGAAAACCCTTCCCGCCGAACAGCTGGCATCCTTCCTCCGTGAAGCGAAAGAGAGCGGCGTGTACGAGCTGTACTACATCGAGCTGGCCACGGGACTGCGCCGGGGTGAACTGCTGGGCCTGAAATGGGAGGATATCGACTGGGAGCAGGGCACGATCCAGGTGCGCCGTCAGATTGCCCGAATCGATGGCGAGGTGGTGGAGGCCCCGCTCAAGACGAAAAACTCCTACCGCAGTGTGTCCATCGGACAGGATGCGGTGGAAATCCTCAAAGACCAGCAGAGGAAAACCAGCAGCGAGTATGTGTTCCCGTCCCCCACAGGCGGCCCCATCTCGCCGGACAGCGTCCTCCATATGCTCCACCGGGTGCTGAAGCGGGCTGGACTTCCGAAAATCCGTTTTCACGACATGAGACATACGTTCGCCACGGTTGCGTTGCAAAACGGTGTGGATATCAAAACCGTGAGCGGAATGCTGGGCCACTACAGCGCCGGGTTTACGCTGGACACCTACGCCCACGTCACCACCCAGGCGCAGCGGCAGGCGGCGAATACCATGGCGAATATCCTCTCCGGTGCTGTTGAGAACTAACGAGACATTTCCCCGTATGGGTCAAAACCTGGGTCTTGCGGGAAAGCAAAAAACAAACCGACTTAAAAAATGCAGAAAAGCAAAGAAATTCCCTCGATTTCCAAGAAAATCGAGGGAATTATGGTTGCGGGGGCCGGATTTGAACCGACGACCTTCGGGTTATGAGCTGCGGTCAGCGGTGCTGGCGGCGGCTTTTTAGTGCCTTTGGGGCGTGTTCGCTCCAGAAAGGGATGCATTCCAACACTGTTGTCTCCACTGTCTACACCCGCTCTTTTCCCATTCTGGGTCGGAACTTGGGTCAAGTCGAAATTGTTTGTAAACTGATGAAATAGAACTTTGCCAAATGACTTTACTTTGGTATATGTTCTTGCCATTCCTGTAGTGGTATGATAGTATGTAAAATGTGCGGCTTCCATAATATGCGATAATTTGTACAAAAGTTTCATGTAAAGTCTTGCTCCTGATAATTGCAAAAATAGAAAGAGTGGGCAAAATGGAGAAAATTGATTTTGTTTTACCAACAAATTTAAACTCATTAGGCCTGTTAGGGTATATGATTATCGTGAACAAACAAGTTCATAGTTATCAGCTTGAATGCGTAGAGAAATACCTCAATCCCTATGGCCTTTGCCTTGAGGACACTTGTCTGTCAGCCGTCATAAGCGGGAATGGTGATGCGATACCGTTTGACAACGCATTACAGGCGCTTTCAAAAGAAAATCAGCAAGTGCAGGAGAGTCTGTACTATTTGTTGTCAGCACTTGCAAATGTTGACGGACATTTTGAGAACGCTGAAAAGGAAATCCTTGATAAAGTGGAGCGCAGCTCAAGGCTTGACCATGCGCGATGTATGGAATTATTCGACCTTGCCTGTGAAAACGCGTCGTCCATGCGTTCCAACAGCAACATCCTTTTTAAACGGCCTTATCCGGAACCAATTACCCTAAAAGGTATAATACGCCGATTAATCAGCTGGTTGTGTATGTTGTTTCGGAAGCTGCTCCATCTGCCATATGAGCAGCAATCAGAGGACACAGATTATGAGACGGCTATTGAGCAGTGTGCCAAGACGGCAAAAGATGATTTTGCCATTGTCCAGCCAGTTTATGAACGGCTAATTGCTCAATGCGGCGATACGGTACAGGAGTTAAAGACGCTTAAGGATTCTCTTTCAAAAGAGACAAGTCTGTCCGCCGATGTCTCCCAGGCAGTCTCCGCTTTTTCGGACTGCCTTTCTAGCAGTGTGCTGACGCAGGCGAAAGCGGCGCAGTCTGCGCTTTGTCAAAAAGAGCGGATCCTTTCTGATTTCACGATTTCGTTATTAGGAAGAACAAAAGCTGGGAAGTCAACTTTGCATTCTATTCTAACTGGGCTTGGGCGGGATCGCAGCATGATTGGCGCCGGTATGCAACGGACGACCCGGTACAACCGCGTATACCAATGGAATCTCCTGCGCCTGATTGACACTCCAGGAATCGGCTCAGCGGAGGCGGAGGGCCGAAAGGATGAGGAGATTGCGGCCAGTATTTTGGAAGAATCCGATATTATATGCTTTGTGGCTATAGATGACAGCATCCTTAAAGATATCCTGGAATTTATAAAAAAGATTGCAGATTTAAATAAACCTATTATTATCCTTCTCAATCACAAGGAGAACATTGAACCTGCGGTGAAATTTAAGCATTTCATCGCCCATCCGACAGATTGGCAGACGACACAGGGGGAAGACAGAATACAGGGTTATGTTGAATATATATATCGATATGCAAAAAAAGAGGGATTTGACTCTTTACTGTCGGTGTTTCCGGTGTTTCTACTGCCTGCCCTGATGGCAGGGGAGAAAAAATATGCCCGATACAGCAAGCTGCTGTGGGACAGTTCAAACATCGACTGCTTTATTGAAGAGCTGAAGAAATGGATTACCGTATTTGGTCCGCTCAAGCGTTCGCAAACCCTGATTGACGGCGCTGTTCAAGGCTTTACTAGCGCCGCATGTGTCATGTCAAGCGGGTTGGCGCCGGTTCAGGATAAAGTGATCAATTTGGAGCGCCGTAAGCCCGCTGTAATTGCGAATATTAGAAAGTATCAGGATATCCTTTTGAAGGACTTGAAGGATTACCTCACCGAACAATATGGTCTGCTGGAGACCCAGATTGCGCTTTCATTTGCCGAGGAGTACTGGAATTATGAGGAAGATATTTCTAACGTATGGGGTCCATATTTGGAGCGCATAAAATTTGGCGCTGATATTCAAGCGAAAACAGATCAGTTGATCAGCGATTTTTCGACAAAAATTGATGATACGGTACGGGAGGTTTTTGAGGATTTTTATTTTTCGTTTCAAATGGATACGAGGAATATGAATCTGCACAACTCCGCATCTCTTGACTTACGATCTCTCACCCGGATTTTGGGTGGAATACTGAACGTGGCGGGAGGCATTCTTTCGCTGATTCCAGGTCTAAATCTTGTTGGCGGAGTCCTCTTTCTTGTAGGTACAATTATAAACCTGATATCAGGGCTGTTTAAGTCGGAGGAAGAAAAGCGAAGAGAGGGGATTGACAAGCTGTATGGTTCCCTCCGGGATAATATTCATAAAGACGCGCCAATCCATATTGATCAAGTTGTTTCTCAGGTGAAGACGGGCAGCGACTGCTTTATTGAAAAAATAGACAAGCTGTTTGATGATTTGATTGACGGCTTGAATCGTACCATCGGCATTGGGCATCATTTGACTGACGCTTATCAGGAGCAGGTCGACTTTTTGAATACAGTGTATGCGTGGCGTATTCTCACATTTTTGATGGGGAAGACCGAAGCGTTCTGTCCTGATAAAGTGGAGGAGATCGTCTCGGCTGTGGAGCGGGACGGGAATCAGATCCGAATCGTGACTCCCGCAGAGGTCAGTTACCAGGCGGGCGCCTTAAAAAACGTCATTGCAGAGGAAATAAAAATTGTGAATGAGGGGATATGAATTATGGAGCGGGAAAAATTTGCGGCAGCAGAATATGCGCAAAAAATAAATGCCTGCCGAGATCGGTTGTTTTCACTATATGCGAAGTTTGGCTATGAGGACGTACTCCAGGATACCAGGTCACAACTTGAGAAAATATCTGACAAGGAAACAATTCGTGTTACTTTTGCGGGCCAGTACACTGCGGGAAAATCGTCGATCATTTCCGCCTTGACAAGGGATAATGACATCATCATTGATTCGGATATATCGACAGACGTTGAAGCGGACTATCAGTGGTCGGGCGGTGTTGTCCTTACAGACACGCCAGGACTTTACACCGAGAATCCCGTGCACAGCCAGCGCACCATAGAGACAATCAAAAAATCAGATCTGCTCGTGTACTGTATCACGAGCGATCTATTCAATCAATACACGAAACCTTGAATTTACAGAGAACGACTTTAATGAATTAGTTGCGTCTGCGTGTGAAGGTTTAAATCGAGATCTCTCGGCTATTATTGACAGCAACATTCAGGCGTTGAACGACGATATTTCTGAGGTTGTAAACAGTGAGACTGCGTCCTTTTTTTTCAATGCCGTAGATAGTACCGTATCAGGGAAAAAGCGCCTTTTTGAAAACAAACGTGCAAAGGTGAGCCGGGCTCAGTTTGAAGCAATTAATGATGTGGTCTCTAAAATCACAGGTAAAACGGTCAAATTTGCGACAAAAGAAGGTAATGCGTCTGCGGAATTTTTCATCAAGGCGTCCGAGGCGTCTGGTTCACAGCTTCACAATGCGGTAAAATTTATTGGCGGGAAAATCGGGTATAAGTTTAAACCTTGGCAGGCGGCAAATATTGCGAAGGGCATAGGTAACGCAGCGAAGTTCGTCGGGCCGGCTCTCAGCGCATTAGGTCTCTTTTTCGATGTTAAGGAGACGATTGATGAAGCTGAGCAGAGCGAACGCATTGCCCGCGAGCAAATCAAATTCCGCCAGTCGTTTGTGGATACGGCGAACGAATTGGAGCAGCGATACATGGAGAAAATCGAGGGAATATTCTCTGAATATAGAAAGATTACAGATAGAATCGCTGCCAATCGAAGCAAAGTTCAGCAAGTCATTGCGGATCATGGTGCTATGTCAAAAGAGCTCAATATAATTAAACTGGATTTGACTGCCATCCAGGATTCTATTTTTTGAAAGACTGTGTGTATTTTTAGGCTCTGGATGAATAGAGATGTTGCTGGAGGATTATGCAACATCCATTTCGAAAAAAGGTGGTAGCCTATTTAGTATTCTTTTCCCAAATAAAAGACGCTTTTGGGAAAGCAGAAATCTCCTTGAAAGAGTTTGATATAATTGCTGAAGGAAAGCCTTACCACACCGTAATCATAGGGGCGTTCTCTGCAGCGAACTAAGAACACCCAAAAGGTTCTAAAAATCCGAAATCGGGTAGCAGATTTTTGCTGAGCTATTCTCTGCCAATAGATGCCTGCCTGCAACGGGCGCTATAGATCAAAACCGCAAAGCCCCGTGTCGGCCCCTGTGATGGCTTTTGTGGCGCTCCTGTGGCTTGAGTGGCATCCGTACACCTCTGAACGGGTAAAATGCGATGTTGGGGCCTTTGTGCACGTTTGTGCGGGGGAGCGGTTTCCGTCCAGAAATTGTGAAGTATCGGCGTAGGCAAGACTGCGGGGAGGCTGGGACAGTTCACTCAGACTCCCTGCAGAGTTTTACCGCCCAGTTAGCGAATTTTCCGAAGTGTTTACGTTCGGCAAAATACCCAAGGCAAGGGCGATGCAGACGGTTTGAAAAAAGAGCAGGATAAATTGCAGCCCCATCTGCCCACAGTACGGGCAGTCACTTTGCGGGCCAAAGAAGCACCGGGTAAGGGCAGTGCAGAAACGCCCCGATGAGGCGAATGCCCACCCATTTGGGTGGGGCAAGCATCGCGTCCGGCTATACACCGCCCGCATTCGCCGGGGCGCTGCCCCGGCACCCCCTGCCCTAAAGGGGAGAAAAAGTGCAATTCAGAAGGAGAGGTACCCTTCAAAATCTGCGGTACAGTAAACAAGAAAGGAACCCGTCGGCCCAAAACCATCTGCGTCAAAAAGTACCACTGAGAGGAATTGTGGATTGCACCAGTGTTACCAAAGAGAAGGCCTGCCGGGGAAAATAAAAAAGATGTGTCTAAAGTGATAATTCTCGCTGTTTGCCCTGGCTATTCCCTCCAGCCTGTGGTATGGTGTGTCGCTGCGAAGGAGGGATGCACCATGTACGACTACATGAAGGCGTTGGAGGACAGGTTTACTCCCAAACTGAAAAATGGGCAGCGACAACAGGAGCTTGAAGCCAAACGCCAGGAGGTTGCCGCCCTGCTGGACAAGCAGGGAAGGAAAAAACTGCTCCGATTGGTGGATGCCTACACTATGGCACGGGAGGAAGCGGCACTCAATGGTTTCATCGCTGGCTTCCGTCTGGCTTGTGGACTCGCCATAGAGCTGGGTGCTGACGGCAGCTATTCCTATGAACGGGAGCAAGAGGAAATCAACCGCATGAAAAATTGCGGGGGAGGTGAAGCGCATGGCTAAGCGTCGGGCTAACGGGGAAGGAAATATCCGCAAACGCAGTGATGGTCGCTGGGAGGGCCGCTACACAGCGGGCCGTGACCCGGACACCGGCAAGGTAATCTACAAGAATGTCCTCGCCAAAACCCAGAAGGACTGCAAGGAGAAGTTGAAGCGGGCTATTGAGGAAAACGCCATGGTGGACGCCATCCGAGCCGAGCAGTACACTGTGGGCCAGTGGATGGACATGTGGTTCGAAAACTGCGCGAAAATCAAGGTGCGGCCCTCATCCCACAAGACCTACCGGGGTTACATCGACAACCACATCAAGCCCAGTATCGGGAAAATTCCGCTGAGCAAATTGTCCTCTCTGGATTTACAGAAGCTCTACAAAAAGCTGCTGAGCGGCGGCAGAATGGAGCGAATTGAGGCCAAAAACAAGCCCAAGGGCCTCAGCGCCAAAACCGTCCGCAACATCAATCAGGTCATTTCCTCCGCCATGGATTTTGCTATCGGCCAAAAGTTGATTACAGCCAACCCCACAGACGGCTGCGCCCTGCCCAAGCTGGAACACCGGGAGATGAAAACCCTCCCCTCCGAGCAGTTGGCGTCCTTCCTCCGCGAAGCCAAGGAGAGCGGCGTATACGAGATGTACTACATCGAACTGGCCACGGGCCTGCGCCGGGGTGAGCTGTTGGGCCTCAAGTGGGAGGACATCGACCTGGAGGGCGGCACGATCCAGGTGCGCCGCCAAATCGCCCGGATTGACGGCGAGGTGATGGAGGCGCCGCTGAAAACGAAAAATTCTTACCGTAGCGTATCTATCGGACAAGATGCGGTGCAAATCCTCAAAGACCAGCAGAGAAAAACCAGCAGCGAATACGTGTTCCCGTCCCCCACGGGCGGCCCCATCTCGCCGGACAGCGTACTCCATATGCTCCACCGGGTGCTGAAACGGGCAGGGCTACCCAAAATCCGCTTCCACGATATGAGACATACGTTCGCTACGGTTGCACTGCAAAATGGTGTGGATGTCAAGACGGTGAGCGGGATGCTGGGCCACCACAGCGCCGGGTTCACCCTGGACACCTACGCCCACGTCACCACCCAGGCCCAGCGGCAGGCGGCGAATACCATGGCGAATATCCTCTCCGGTGCTGTTGAGAACT
>OFGO01002155.1_pt1 | contig 12059 bp, 10 predicted proteins | sample 1521761 | NCBI WGS metagenome assembly OFGO01 (sample SAMEA3504128, study PRJEB24116) | mouse gut metagenome | biome: mouse gut; feature: mouse-associated habitat; material: faeces | place: Denmark | collected 2011
ATTAAGCATGAAATTTAAAAAAACAGTTGAAATTTTTGGGGAAAGCTAGTATAATCCCGAGTTTGACAATTGTGAAAGTAAAAAACGGCTACAAACCCAGTAATTATGCGGACTGTAGCCGTTTTCTCTTTGGAAACCCAAATACTTTGTGTAAATCATCTGTCAGGTCTTAGGATCTCCCCAATATACCCTTCGAGATTTGTTATGACCGCGTAAAATTCGTCATACTTTTCTTCTTCGGATATACGGTCCAGATTCAGGTCATATATGTTTTTACCTGCAACTTCACCCTCCTCTGTTATGGCTATTGATTTAATAAAGCGGGCGACTTGTCCGTTAAAATATTCTTCGTTATAATATATTTTATTTATTCGGATTATTGTCCCCAAAATGTCCTTTTGGGACACTATATAGGTGAAGGCAGGAGGTGAAATTGTGAACGGCGAAGAAACCGTGGTTCAGGTTTATATCAGGGAATACATAAAACAGTACATGGAGAAGGTATTTTATTTTTGCCTAAAAAAGACGGGCAGCCAACAAGAGGCGGAAGATCTGGCCTCCGACATATCCATCTGCATTTTTGCGGAGCTGCGGAGGGGCGTCATTCCCGAACATTTCAGCGCCTGGGTATGGCAGATTGCCCGCAACCGCTACAGCCGGTGGGCTGACGTCAGGCATAAGAGGGCGGAAAGACTTTCCGAGAGCGACATCGGTGAATGCGAGGCTCCGGCAGGGGAGACCATGGAAGAAAGGCTGATCAGAGACGAGGAGCTGGCGCTTCTGAGGAGGGAGCTTGCCTTTATATCCTCTGAGTACCGCAATGTGCTGGTGGCATATTATGTCGAGGATATGCCTGTCCGAGAAGTGGCAAGAAAGCTTGGCCTGAACATGGAAGCCGTGAAAAAACGCCTTATCCGTGCCCGAAAACTTTTAAGAGGAGGAATGAGTATGGCAAGAGAATTTGGAATTAAAAGCTACAATCCGGAGGAGGTACGCATTGGCTCAAGCGGAAACCAGCCCAGCGGTCTGCCGCATAGCGCAATAGACAGCAAAATATCGCAAAATATTCTGCTTCAGGCCAGCGGCAATCCCTCTACCATCGAAGAGCTGTCCATTGAGCTGGGCATAGCCGTGCCCTATATGGAGGAAGAAGTCGGGAAACTGGTGAAGGCAACACTGCTGAAAAGGCTGGGAGATAAAAAATATGTGACCAATTTCTTTATAGAGGATAGGGAAAGCCAACTCAGGATCTATGCGGCGCAGCGGAAGGGCTCGGGGGAACGCAGCCGGCTGGCGGATAGGATTGCGGAGGAGCTGATTCCGACGCTGAGAAAGCTTGGAATAGCCGGAGAGCATATTAGCGATTCCGATATAAAATGGTGGCTGGTTATTTATATCATTGATTTCTGCACCCAAAAGCTGGAAGGCTATAATCTGGAGTGGCCGGAAAAGAGGGAAAACGGCGAGACATGGGGGGTTATGGGGTATGAGTCTGCAGAGCTGCCGGAAGAATGCGGCATGGGGCACAGCGGATGCGGAACGGGCGAGGTCATGTATTGGTTATATCAAATTCCTGATTACAATATGTGGATGCGTGCGGGCGGGATGAATTATCGGGAAACGCTGCTACTGGGGGATATTGTGAAAAACAAACGAAGCCTATCGTCACTGAGCGAATCGGAGCTTGAGATATGGAGGGCCAAGGGCATAGAGGGCAGATTCGCCCATACAGCAGAGGACGGCACGGTGGTGCCGGATATTCTGGTATTCGAGGGTGATGCTCTGGAGGAGGTGAAGAAAGCAATCGCAAAGCATACAGCATTTGAGGCGCTTTTAAAAAATATACAGTCAGCCTTTGACGGCACGGCGGATATATTGCGTGAAAGCGGCATCAATGTATTGCACAATCAGCTTGGCTATTGTGCGTCCATGGACATATCCCATATCCGTATGATGACCGTTCACGACGAGGTGGAAAGCGGCAGGCTGACGGTTCCGGCTGATCCGGCCAGAAGCACCGCTGCCATGTGGCTGGAGCTGAGATAACCGACGAACCTGCCGGGGACCGCCCGGCAGTCTGCGAAGAGCCGCAGAATGAATATCGAATGAACTTTCTGAAGGAGCGGCGTTAAATTTTGGGCATGAATTTTTAAGCATGAATATTAAGCATGAAATTTAAAAAAACAGTTGAAATTTTTGGGGAAAGCTAGTATAATGAATTACGGTCGTGCTGATGCATGATGACAACCAAAGATTTCAGCTGTATGCTTCCGTGGCTCAGTCGGTAGAGCGATTGATTCGTAATCAATAGATCATGGGTTCGAGTCCCATCGGAAGCTTTTTTATTGGGAATTTTTATGTCTGGGTAATATGTAAGGCCTTAAAAGCGGTTGCTTTTTGGCCTTTGATCATGGAAACTGGTAATTTCGGAATCTGTATATCACATTTTGAACTGTATCTTTATCTGATGCTCTATCATCTGTATCGCTTTGTAAAATCCCAACGCAATGATGCACAAGACAATGATGCTGGTGATTACCATGTCCAGCTGGAATACTTGGGAGCCGTAAATGATCAGGTAGCCAAGTCCCCGTCTGGCTGCCAGAAATTCCCCGATGATGACACCTACCAGCGCCAGCCCGATGTTCACCTTTGCGGTGCTGAGTAAAATGGGGATGGAGCCGGGAAACACTACCTTGAAAAATGCGTCCCTCCTGCTGCCGCCCAATGTGTAGACCAAGGTGATCTTTTCCGCGTCAACCTGCTGAAAACCGGTGTAAAAGCTGATGATGGAGCCAAAGACAGCCACGGACATGCCTGCCACGATGATGGTCTTGGCCCCTGTGCCCAGCCATACGATGAACAAGGGGGCAAGGGCCGACTTGGGCAGGCTGTTCAGCACTACCAGATACGGCTCCAGGATCTCCGACAGCTTGGAGGAGTGCCACAGCAAGGTAGATATGAGCATGCTGAGCAAAAGCACCAACAGGAAGCTCAATAGGGTTTCTAACAGCGTGATGCCGATGTGGGAGAGCAGGGCATTGTATTGCAGCTGCTCTACAAAACAGCGCGCGACCCGGCTGGGGCTGGAAAAGAAAAAGCTGTCGATCCACTTAAGGTCTGCGCTTACCTCCCACAAGATCAGGAAAAGGACGAATATGATGGTGCGCCAGGAAGCGATCTCGTGATGATGCCTCCTATGCTTTCTGACAAATTCCTCTTGTTTTGTCAACTGAGTGGAATGGTTTTTCTCTTTTTTTCTCTTATTGCCTTTGTTTTCACTGTCCATGCCTTCGCGGTTCATTTCCGTATCATTCATGTGTCATATCCTCCCATAACCTATTGAAATACTGTTGAAATTCAGGGGCGTTTCTGGCGGCCAGAGGGGATTCGTCACTTATCGTTAGGTTGACGGACATTTGGTTTTTCACCACGGCTGGGCGGCCGGAAAGTACTATGATTCTATCGGCAAGACTGATAGCTTCCGCCAGATCATGGGTGATGATGATCATGGTCTTTCCGGCAGCCCGAATCAGGCGGCAGATATCGGCGGATACGAAGAGTCTGGTCTGGTAGTCCAGCGCGCTGAAGGGTTCGTCCAGCAGGAGAAGCTGCGGCTCAAGAGCCAGAGTCCGGATCAGCGCGGCTCGCTGCTTCATTCCGCCCGATAGCTCGCTGGGGCGTTTGTCCCGGAACTTGTCAAGCCCGTAATCCGTCAGAAGCGCATCCACCTTATCCAGATTTTCCTTGGTCATTTTATGGTTCAGCTCCAGCCCGAGAATCACGTTGCGGTAGACGGTGCGCCATTCAAAAAGATGATCTCTCTGAAGCATATAGCCTATTTTGGGGTAGTGCAGTGAGCCGTCGGGATTGTTCACCACGATGGTACCCTGCTCCGGCGCCAGCAGTCCGGCGATAATGGACAGAAGAGTGGACTTGCCGCAGCCGCTGGGGCCTACGATGGCGATGAATTCTCCCTCCTGAACCCCGAAGGAAATGTCTTTCAGCGCTATGGTCTCGCCGTGGAGGCTGTGATAGGAATATCCGATGTTCTTTAATTCAAGGATATTGCGCATAAGCCATTCCAAGCCCGATAAATCGGACTTGCATCCTTTTTTCGATTTATATTAATGTATGATGGGCAGTGCGTGAGGGTTCAGCTTTGACTTCTGATTTTCAGGAGGCTTGCAATACGTTTTTTTTTATGGTAATATCAGTGGATAAGAAATTTGCGGTAATAAGTCATGAGCAAAAGACTTCCGGCAAGGGTCGTTCAGTGATATACACACGGCAGATTGCCGGACAATATGGGATGATGGAATGGAGGAAGACATGGCACAATTATGGGGCGGGCGTTTCAACGGCAGTACGGCACAGGACGCCTTTGCATTCAATGCATCCATCGGCTTTGACAGACGTCTCTTTCAGCAGGACATTCAGGGGAGCATTGCCCATGTGACCATGCTGGCTCGGCAGAATATACTGTCTGTTGAGGAAAAAGACGCAATTGTAGATGGTCTGGAAGGAATTCTGAAGGATGTGGAAGAGAATCGGCTGGAGATCGATCTGTCCTGGGAGGATATCCACAGCTTTGTGGAGGCCAATCTGATCCGGCGCATCGGAGACGTGGGCAAGAAGCTGCATACCGGAAGAAGCCGCAATGATCAGGTGGCGCTGGACATGCGGCTTTACACCAGAGAAAGGGTGCGGGAGACGGACGGACTGTTAAAGGAACTGCTTGTGGTAATTCTCTCGGTCATGGAAGAAAATCTGGAGACCTATATGCCCGGCTTCACCCACCTCCAGAAGGCCCAGCCCACTACGCTGGCGCATCACTACGGCGCGTACTTTGAAATGTTCCGGCGTGACAGGCAGCGTATGGCTGACATTGAAAGAAGGATGAATTATTGTCCTTTGGGCGCGGGGGCTCTGGCAGGGACCACCTATCCCTTGGACAGAGAATATGCGGCTTCCCTTATGGGCTTCGATGGGGTGACGGGCAACAGCATGGATTCCGTGTCGGACAGAGACTATCTGATTGAGTTTCTGGCGGCGCTGTCCACGGTAATGATGCATCTGAGCCGGTTTAGCGAGGAGATCATTCTATGGAACTCCAATGAGTACCAGTTCGTGGAGATGGACGATGCATATTCCACCGGAAGCAGCATCATGCCGCAAAAAAAGAATCCTGATATAGCGGAGCTGGTGAGGGGAAAGACAGGGCGGGTATATGGGGCTCTGATGTCATTGCTTACTACCATGAAGGGGCTGCCCCTTGCCTACAACAAGGATATGCAGGAGGATAAAGAGGTGGCGTTTGACGCCATGGACACGGTGAAGAACTGTCTGTCTCTGTTTACCGGGATGCTCAAGACCATGAAATTCCGCAAAGACAGAATGGCCGCCAGTGCCATGAACGGCTTTACCAACGCCACGGACGCGGCGGACTATCTGGTAGGAAAGGGTGTGCCGTTCCGAGATGCCCATAGTATTGTAGGTAGACTGGTGCTGTACTGCATTGAAAAAAACACTTCCATCGATAAGCTCTCGCTTGAGGAGTTAAAGGAAATCAGCGATGAATTTGAGGGAGATATCTATGAGGCAGTGTCTTTAAAGACCTGTGTGGAGAAGCGGCTGACCATAGGGGCGCCGGGGCCTTCGGCCATGAGAGAGGCCGTGGAAAAAAACAAGGCATATCTTGAGCTGTCTTAGAGACCGAAGGAATTACAAATTTATCAACTTTATCATATTTTAATCGGAAAGAATTTCAGTCTAAGCCGATTAATAAAAAACAAGGAGGAAGCATGAATGGGCAATAAATTAAGGGTAGGTATTCTGGGCGGAACAGGCATGGTGGGACAGAGGTTCATTGCCCTGCTGGAGAATCATCCGTGGTTTGAGGTGACTACCGTAGCTGCAAGCCCCCGTTCTGCGGGAAAGACTTATGAGGAGGCTGTAGGCGGCAGGTGGAAGATGGATACGCCTATGCCGGAAGGCGTGAAAAATCTGGTGGTCATGAATGTGAATGAGGTGGAAGCTGTTTCCTCTCAAGTTGATTTTGTGTTCAGCGCGGTGGATATGACCAAGGATGAAATCAAGAAGATCGAGGAAGCATATGCAAAAGCGGAGACCCCCGTAGTTTCAAACAACAGCGCTCATAGGTGGACTCCCGATGTTCCCATGGTAGTGCCTGAGATCAACCCCGATCATATGAATGTCATCGATTATCAGCGGAAGCGTCTGGGGACGAAAAAAGGCTTTGTGGCAGTGAAGCCCAACTGCTCCATCCAGAGCTATGCGCCTGTGCTCACCGCGTGGAGGGAATTCGAGCCGGTGGAGGTGATAGCCACCACCTATCAGGCGATTTCCGGAGCAGGCAAGACCTTTCAGGACTGGCCGGAGATGGTAGGAAACATCATCCCGTATATAGGCGGCGAGGAGGAGAAAAGCGAAAAAGAGCCTCTGCGTATCTGGGGCAAGATTCAGGACGGGGTTATCGTCCCTGCCCAGAGTCCCGTGATTACTTGCCAGTGTATCAGGGTGCCGGTTTTGAACGGACATACGGCGGCAGTGTTTGTGCGGTTCAAGAACAAGCCTTCCAAGGAAGAGCTCATCCGAAGACTGACAGCTTTTTCCGGAGAACCCCAGCGTCTGCAGCTTCCCAGCGCTCCCAAGCAGTTTATTCAGTATCTGGAGGAGGACAATAGGCCTCAGGTGGCGCTGGACGTGGACTTCGAGAACGGAATGGGCATCAGCGTGGGACGGCTGCGGGAGGATACGGTATACGATTATAAATTCATCGGATTGTCCCATAACACCGTCAGAGGCGCTGCCGGCGGAGCGATTCTCTGTGCCGAGCTGCTGAAGGCGCAGGGATATATCGGATAGCGGATTCCGAGGAAACGAGGAGCTTGAGAAGAAGAGCTTGAAAAGAGTGACATGGAGGTTGGCTTGGGAAAGAATTTATTCATTGCGGAAAAACCCAGCGTGGCAAGAGAATTTGCCAACGCATTGAAGATCAGTACGGCTTCAAGAGACGGGTATCTGGAGGCAGACGACACGATTGTCACTTGGTGCGTGGGGCATCTTGTAACCATGAGCTATCCGGAGGTTTATGATGAGAAATACAGACGCTGGAGCTTTGACACCATTCCGTTCCTGCCGGAAGAATTTAAATATGAGGTCATTGATGGCACCAAGAAGCAATATACTATTGTAAGCTCTCTGATGAACCGCAAGGATGTAAGCACCATCTATGTGTGTACGGACTCCGGACGGGAGGGAGAATACATATATAGGCTGGTGGAGCAGATGGCCAACATCAAGGATAAGAAGCGCCTGCGGGTGTGGATCGATTCCCAGACGGAGGAGGAGATTCTGCGGGGTATCCGGGAGGCCAAGGATCTGCAGGAGTATGATCATCTCAGCGATGCCGCATATCTTCGTGCGAAGGAAGACTATCTTATGGGGATTAATTTCTCCCGGGCGCTTACTTTGAAGTACGGCAGGACGGTGAAAGACTATCTGAAGCGAGACAAGGCCGTGATTTCCGTGGGGCGCGTCATGACTTGTGTGCTGGGAATCGTGGTGAACAGGGAGCGGGAAATCCGCTCCTTCGTGAAGACGCCTTTCTATAGGGTGCTGGGTAATTTCCGCATGGGTGACAGCAAGCTTACGGGAGAATGGAAGGCCGTGGAGGGCTCCCGCTGGCATATGTCCCCGAAGCTCTATAAGGAAAATGGCTTTAAGGAAGAAAAGGACGCAAAGGAACTGATTGCTTATCTGATGCAGGAACCGGTGGGGGAACCTGTCATTGAGAGCGTCCTGCGGAAAAAAGAAAACAAGAATCCCCCCCTGCTATACAATTTGGCGGAGCTGCAGAATGATTGTTCCAAGTATTTTAAGATCAGCCCCGACGAGACTCTGCGGATTGCTCAGGAGCTGTACGAAAAGAAGATGGTCACATATCCCAGAACGGATGCCCGTGTGCTGTCCACGGCAGTGGCAAAGGAGATACATAAGAATATTGGGGGGCTGCAGGGATACAAAACCGCCGCAGGCTATGCGGCGGAAATCTTGAGCAAGGGCAGCTACAAGAACATATCCAAGACAAGGTACGTCAATGACAAGCAGATTACGGACCACTATGCCATCATTCCCACCGGTCAGGGACTTGGGAATTTAAGCGGGCTTCCGGCGCTCTCCGCAAAGGTGTACGAGCTGATCGTGCGCCGGTTTTTAAGCATTTTCTACCCGCCGGCGGTGTACCAGAAGTATTCCTTGTGCATTCGTGTGAAAACCGAGAGATTCTTTGCCGGCTTCAAAGTGCTTGAGGAGGAGGGCTATCTGAAGGTGGCGTTCGTTCCCCAGAAGCAGGAAAAGTCGGCTATAAAAAAGGAAGATTCCCTGATCGGGCAGTCCGGAGAGATGAAAAACGCGTTTGGTTCTATGGAGAGCGGGTCCGGGGGCCCTCAGGGAACCATGGAATCCGGAAATCAGGGAACCGGGGCGGCAAAGGAAGCCAAGGAATTCAAAGACGAAAGCTCCAGAGAGGGAAAAAAGGACGAAGGCGAGGAAACGGAGATAAAGGCTGACGGCGAATTGGTGGCTCTGCTCAGGAGCCTGAAAAAGGGAGATAAGCTGGCAGCAGATTCCTATGAGATCAAAGAGGGAGAGACCTCCCCGCCCAAGCGCTATAACTCCGGCAGCATCATCCTCACTATGGAAAACGCGGGACAGTTTATAGAGGATGATGAGCTGCGCTCCCAGATCAAGGGCAGCGGCATAGGAACAAGTGCCACAAGGGCGGAAATTCTAAAGAAGCTGGTAAACATCGACTATCTTGCGCTGAACAAGAAGACGCAGGTTTTGACCCCCACTTTGATGGGAGAGATGGTTTATGATGTGGTGGACGGTTCCATCAGCGCGCTTTTGGATCCTTCCCTGACTGCCAGCTGGGAAAAGGGTCTGACTTTGGTAGCCGACGGAGACATATCTTCAAAAGAATACATGGACAAGCTGGCAGGCTTCGTGGGACGCAGAACGGAGTATGTGAAGGGGCTGAGAAATCAGGGGGCGCTTTATCGCCGGTTTCAGGAGGTGGCAGTAAATTATAAAAGCTAAGAAATGAAGGGCTTTTATGGGAATGGAGGAGAGATATCATATGATTACGGTTTCGGAGCTTTACAATCTGGATGAGACCATTGCGGCAGAGCTTCTTTCAGGGGTGGAGTATCCTTGGGAGGCGCTTCCCCGGATTCATGATTTCATCATAGAACTGGGAAATAGCCTTTCTGAGGATGTCTTTGAGAAGAGGGGCGAGCACATATGGGTGGCGAAGAGCGCAAAAGTAGCGCCCACCGCCTGCCTAAACGGTCCGCTGATCGTGGATGAGGATGCGGAAATCCGTCATTGCGCCTTTATCAGAGGCAATGCCATCGTTGGTAAGGGCGCTGTAGTCGGGAATTCCACGGAGCTGAAGAATGTTATTCTCTTCAACAAGGTTCAGGTGCCCCATTACAATTACGTGGGTGACAGCATCCTCGGATTCCGCTCCCACATGGGAGCGGGGGCTATCACCTCCAACGTCAAAAGCGACAAGACGCTGGTAACAGTGAAAGGCGAGAATATTTCCATCGAGACCGGGTTGAAGAAAATGGGGGCCATGCTGGGTGACAATGTGGAGGTGGGATGCAACAGCGTGCTGAATCCAGGCACGGTGATCGGCAGGAACACCAATATTTATCCCACTTCCATGGTGCGGGGCGTGATCCCGGCCGACAGCATCTATAAATGCCGCACGGAGATCGCCCAAAAGAGGGGCTGATGCCTTAGGGACAAGAAGGGGATAAGTTTTTGGATGGCCGTATCCTGCGACATTTTTGTGACAATTTTTACAAAAACACTGGATTTTTTATGCCAAGTATGAGAAAATAATTGAGAAAGACAGTGCGGACGACGGAAGCCCTGAGAGGCAGCTTGCTGCAGGCAGTCGCCTCTGTCAAATCGATTGATCAGGTTGATGAATCATAACTTACATAATTGAAAGGAGATTTCACATGATTTATTCAAAGGAAGTTGAAGAAATGTGCACAGTCGCTCAGGGTGTGCATCATGGTTGTGCGCCCATTCCCGAAGAAGCGAAGTGGGTTCAGGCAAAGAAGGTGGAAGACATTTCCGGTCTGACCCATGGCGTGGGCTGGTGCGCTCCCCAGCAGGGTGCCTGCAAGCTGACTCTGAACGTGAAGGAGGGTATCATTCAGGAGGCTCTGGTGGAGACCATCGGCTGCTCCGGCATGACCCATTCCGCGGCTATGGCATCCGAGATTCTTCCCGGCCTGACCGTTATGGAAGCATTGAACACCGACCTTGTGTGCGACGCCATCAATACCGCTATGAGAGAGCTGTTCCTGCAGATCGTCTACGGACGTACCCAGAGCGCGTTCTCTGAGGAAGGCCTGCCTATCGGCGCAGGGCTTGAGGATCTGGGCAAGGGCCTGAGAAGCCAGGTGGGAACCATGTACGGCACCTTGAAGAAGGGCCCCCGTTATCTGGAAATGGCAGAGGGCTATGTAACCGGCATTGCCTTGGACAAGGATGATCAGATCATCGGCTACGAGTTCGTGAGTCTTGGAAAGATGACCGACTTCATCAAGAAGGGCGACGATCCGAACACCGCCTATGAGAAGGCCAAGGGACAGTATGGACGCGTTGCAGACGCCGTCAAGATCATTGACCCCAGAAAAGAATAAAGCAGGCGCTGTTTCTCAATGGGTCTGAACTGAAAGGTTTCCAGAAAATAAGGAGGATAGGAAAAAATGGCTTTATTTGAATCATATGAGAGACGTATTGCTAAAATTACGGAAGTACTGAACGGCTATGGCATCTCCTCTATCGAAGAAGCGGAGAAGATCACCAAGGATGCCGGCCTTGACGTATATGAGCAGGTTAAGAAGATTCAGCCCATCTGCTTCGAGAACGCATGCTGGGCCTATACGGTAGGTGCGGCTATCGCCATCAAGAAGGGCTGCCGCAAGGCTGCAGACGCCGCTGCCGCAATCGGAGAGGGGCTTCAGGCATTCTGTATTCCCGGCTCCGTGGCGGACACCAGAAAGGTGGGCCTTGGCCACGGCAATCTGGGCAAGATGCTTCTGGAGGAGGACACGGACTGCTTCTGCTTCCTTGCAGGACATGAGTCCTTTGCCGCTGCAGAAGGCGCTATCGGCATTGCCGAGAAGGCAAACAAGGTACGTCAGAAGCCTCTGCGCGTCATTCTGAACGGTCTTGGAAAGGACGCTGCCAAGATCATTTCCCGCATCAACGGATTCACCTTCGTTGAGACCGAGTATGATCCTTATACCAATGAGGTAAAGGAAATCGAGAGAATTCCCTACTCCGAGGGACTCCGCGCAAAGGTGAACTGCTACGGCTCCAACAGCGTTCCTGAGGGCGTTGCTATCATGTGGAAGGAGAATGTGGATGTGTCCATTACCGGAAACTCCACCAACCCTACCAGATTCCAGCATCCCGTTGCAGGCACCTACAAGAAGGAGAGAACCGAGGCAGGCAAGAAGTATTTCTCCGTTGCTTCCGGCGGTGGTACGGGACGTACTTTGCATCCTGACAACATGGCTGCAGGCCCTGCTTCCTACGGCTTCACTGACACTCTTGGCCGTATGCACTCCGATGCCCAGTTCGCAGGATCTTCCTCTGTTCCGGCGCATGTGGAGATGATGGGCTTAATCGGCATGGGCAACAACCCCATGGTAGGCGCCACCGTAGCTGTGGCTGTCTCCATAGAGGAAGCTGCGAAGGAAGGCAAGTTCTAGGACATACAGTAAAATCAAGGGCTATCGTTGATGCAGGTTGTCAGCGATAGCCTTAAATTTTGCCACGCAGCACACAAATAACACGCATGAGGTAGCACACAAATAATGAGTAGTGAAAGACCGTTGCACAAAGTAGGAGAATGGCGGTATTCTGAAATAGAAAGGGCATCCGCTAATTGAGACTGTAAATTTTTCTGTGTCTATGGAGGAAAAATCCTTCCGATAAGATTC
>OFGO01002158.1_pt1 | contig 12034 bp, 9 predicted proteins | sample 1521761 | NCBI WGS metagenome assembly OFGO01 (sample SAMEA3504128, study PRJEB24116) | mouse gut metagenome | biome: mouse gut; feature: mouse-associated habitat; material: faeces | place: Denmark | collected 2011
TCTTCAACAACGATCCCGATGTGCGCAGAGTGCTGATGCAGCTGATCAACGGCACTTACTCACCGCATGATCCGGAGTTGTTCAGAACGCTCTACAACTCGCTGTTGAATACTTTGAGCACGAGCAAGGCGGATATGTATTTCATCCTGAAGGACTTCAAGGCTTATGCGGAAGCACAGCGGAAGGTGGAGGCAGCCTACAGAAACGAGAGCGCTTGGGCGAAAAGTGCGATTCTCAACGTGGCCTGCGCAGGCAAGTTCACATCCGACAGAACCATCAAAGAGTATGTGGATGAGATCTGGAAGTTGGATAAAGTGGTACTTCCGAAGGAGACCGTGGAGCCTCAGAAGAAGTCACTGCTGAAATAAATAGATACTACAAAATGATTGTTTAAGTTCATGAAGGACTGGAACTATTCCGGCACGGCGTTTTGGAATGCACCTGTGGATATGTCTTTTTTCAGACAGCACGGGGATTTCAAGACTGCCGTGCCGGTTTTGTTGAGTATTCTGATCAGGGTGTCTGATACATTCAGAGTACCATAGAAACTACTGATCACAGTGGAGGGAAGGGGCCTGACACTGCTCTTTGCTGCCAATGGACTTACGGTACTGTGCGGGGGAGCAACCCATATATTTCTTAAAGACTTTTGAATAGTAGTTGCCGTTTTCGATGCCTACCTTCTGGCCAATCTCATCCAGCTTCTGCGATTCGTCCTTCAGGAAAGGCAGAGAAGCCTTGATGCGGTACTGGTTGATATAGTGGACGGGGGACACGTCCATAGCCTTCTTGAAACGGACGCAGAGATAGGCTGCGGACAGATAGAGCTGTCTGCTGATGCTGTCAAGGGACAGTGTGCGGTCCATATACTGGCTGTGAATAATATCGAGTATATCCAGCACGAGAGGGTCGGTCTTATCCATCGTATCGGATACGGAAGCATAGATTGCCTGCAGGTGTCTTTGCAGGAAGGCATCGGAATCAATATCAAGGGCAGGATTCAGAGTAGGGAGAGAGACAAAGGCCCCCTCCGAATCCTGTTCTTCTTCTTTTTCGGGAAGCAGGGCGCGCAACTCTTCCGACAGAAGCTGCTTCTGCTTCCGGATGGCATTCTGTTCCTGGACGGCGCGGACAAGCTGGTCTGTCAGTTCCGGGATTCGGAGCGGCTTCTCCACGAAGTCAACGGCTTTCAGATAGATGGCGGATCTTAAGTATTCCCGATCGGAATAGCCGCTAATCAGGAGGATACTGCAGTCGGGAAACGACTTGCGGATTCGGGTGGCAAGTTCAATGCCGTTCATTTTGGGCATTTTGATGTCCGTCAGTAAGATATCCGGTTCAAATTCTGTTAAAAGTTCCAGGGCGGCAGCGCCGTTTCTGGCGGCCCGAACCTCACTGATACCCAGGTTCTGCCAGGGAATACCGGACAGGATTCCTTCTCTTGTAGCTTTCTCGTCTTCAGCAAATAATAATCGGTACATGACATTCTCCTCTTAGCTGTAATAGTCTTCGAATTCTCTATTGTCCGGCATGATCTGTAAAGCATTTCACGTATCCGAACTGCTTACAGCGGGCATGCATCCGGCAGGATCAGGGTCACGGAGGTTCCCTGGCCGGGGGCACTCTGAATACGGATCTCGCATTGTTCGCCGTAAGTCAGTCGGATCCGTTCTCGGATATTATACAGTCCGTAGCCGGAAGAGAGGACGGTCTCCCCGGGTATTTTTGTGAAGAGGGAGGAGACGGTCTCCGGTTCCATGCCGACACCGTCATCGGCGACGGTAAGGTGCAGATTGTGCGCCTCCGTATGGCAGCAGATCGTGATGCGGCCTTCCTCCTCGTCGGTTTCCAGTATGCCGTGCAGGATCGCATTTTCCACAAGCGGCTGCAGCGTGAGTTTGGGGAGCAGGTAGTCCATGCGGCCTTCCGAAACTTGGAATTCCAACCGTATATGTCCGTCAAAACGTTGATTCTGAATATACACATAGGCTTCTATGTGGGCAAGCTCAGAGCGGAGCGGAAGATATTCCCGGCCTTTGCTGAGCGCAAGCCGGTAATAATCTGACAGGGAACTGACAAGAGCCTCAATATCGCTGTCGTGATGTCTGACGGCTTGCCACTTAATGAGGTCAAGCGTGTTATAGAGAAAGTGGGGATTGATCTGTGCCTGCAGGGCGATCAGTTCCTGTTCTTTCAGCTGCTTGCCGATGGCGATCTTTTCATCCAGAAGAAGGGCTATCCGGGTCGCCATATAGTTGAAATGCTGGTTCAGCAGGCTGACTTCGTCCATATCCGTTACGGAGAGGATGTCCATGTTGAAATTTCCGCTGCTGACCTGCAGCATGTGCTCTTTGAGCGTGTGCAGCCGTCTGGTCAGGGAGCGGGTGATGATATAAGAAGTCGCTGCAACAAAGGGCAGCGTGATCAGGAGGATCAGCAGCATGGCCCCGATATTCTGTTTCAATATGCCGACCGCCATTCTGTCATATTCCTGCACGCCGATCAGAATCAGGTTGGTATTATTGATTGGGGCGCTGTCTACGTAATAAGTCCTGCCGTCAATCCGTTTCCGGACGGAAAGCCTGTCGGACAGATCGGATGCCTGCAGAAGAGAGAGCAGCGCCTCACCGGAATCGCCGGCTCTTTCAGCCAGAATTTCCCCCATCGTATTGCAAAGAAAATAGGAGGTATAAGGCGTGCCGGCATTGGGAATCAGAAGGTCTCCGAATACCGTGTCGTCCAGATAACCGAGAAAATAGGTGGTGCGCTGGTCGTAATGAAAGGGGTAAGGGCAGGTCACTGCTGTGTAGGAGGCAGATTGGAGCTGTAAGGTTTCCGGCAGGTCTGCTTTCTGGAAGAAGCAGTTGCCTTTAAAGAGGGCAAGCCGGCCGGCCCAGGCTGTATCCGTAAGGGCGACAAAAGGCAGCAGGCGTTCCGAATGGAAATGGGAGGCAAAGTTACTGTCACTGATGATCGTCAGATCCTGCAGACAGGAAACGGCCGTATTGGTCAGACAGATCTCCTGAAGGGTGCTGTAGTCCGTATACCAGGCGGCCGCACTTTCGGGATCGTCTGGCTGGCTCAGGATGGCTGTGACGTGTGCGTCCAGGGCGACGGTGTTGACGGCATGCTTTATTTCCATGGTTTTCTCGGTGATGAAATATTCCATATTGTGAAAGGCTGTTTCATTCACGGTCATATTCTGCCGGACAGCGTTGCGATACAGCAGATAGGTTAAGAAGACGCCGAACAGCAGGAAGGCGCCGGCCACGATCAGCAGATTGGCAATGAAAAACTTTTGTCTGAGACTGTGCGGGAGAATCTTCCTGGTGTGCTTCATAAGTCCGTGTCCCTTTCTTACGTGGATATATTGATCATTGTACGGCAGCCTTCCGGGAATATGCACGTCGCACGCGAAACAAAAGCTGCATTGGAGATGGAAATATGTTATGTCGTTAACTATACGTGATTGTAGCATTTCCGACCATGTCCATCAATAAGATGCAAAGAATTTACCTGCAGGCATAAAAAACGTCTCTTCCGAGTAAGAACGACGCTGTCTATAATGGGGAGCATTAAAGAAAGGAGAGGCAGCAGTGCGGAAGCGTAATCCGCTGCTGGATGAGAAGACATGGAACAGAGGAAGATATTATATGACGGGGATTATAATCCGGAGCAGTGGCTGGATGAACCGGAGATCCTGAAACAGGACGTGCAGTATATGAAAGAGGCCGGGATCAATACGGTCACCATGGGGATGTTCAGCTGGGCAGCCCTGGAACCGGTTGAAGGAGAATATCATCTGGATTGGCTGGCGGATTGGATCGATACCCTGTACGGGAACGGAATCTGTACGATTCTGGGAACCCCGTCAGGCGCCCGGCCCAAGTGGCTGGCGGACCGCTACCCGGAGGTGCTGTGGGTAGAAGGGGACAGAACCCGGAGGCTGTTTGGGGGCAGGCATAATCATTGCTACACGTCGCCGGTCTACCGGGAGAAGGTGCGGAAGATCAACATGCTGTTGGCGGAGCGGTTTGCCGCGCATCCGGGAGTGATTCTCTGGCATATTTCCAATGAATACGGAGGAGACTGTCATTGTCCCCTGTGCCAGAAGGCCTTTCGGGAGTGGCTTGCAAAACAGTATGGTACGGTGGAAGAACTGAATAAAAGATGGTGGACTGCATTCTGGAGTCATACATACCGTTCTTTCGATGAGATCGAGAGTCCCTCGCCCATAGGAGAAACGGAGTGCCATGGGCTGAATCTGGCCTGGAAGCGTTTCGTGACGGAGCAGACGGCGGATTTCCTTGAGGCGGAGATTCGGGCGCTGCGTGATGCGGGGGCGAAGCAGCCGACGACGGCAAACCTGATGTATGATTTTGCGCTGCTTGATTATGACAGGATTGCCCGCAGCATTGATATCGTCTCCTGGGATTCCTATCCGCTGTGGCATAAGAAGGAGGATATCGACACGGCACTCGACAACGGGATGCAGCACGACTACATGCGAAGCCTGAAAAAGCAGCCTTTTCTGATGATGGAGTCCAGTCCCTCCATGACAAACTGGACGAAGGTGAGCAAAGTGAAGCGGCCGGGTGCTCTGACGGCGGCCGGAATCCAGGCACTGGCGCACGGGTCGGAAAGTGTGCTTTATTTCCAGATTCGTCAGAGCAGGGGCAGTTCGGAGAAGTTTCACGGTGCAGTGATCGACCATTCATGCCGGAACGACGGCCGGGTATTCCGGGAAGTCAGCGAGTTGGGGAAGGAACTGGAAGGTCTGGCCGAGATAACAGGAAGCGAGGTCAGTGCGGATGCGGCAGTCATTTACGACACGGAAAACCGTTGGGCGCTGGAGGACGCGCGGGGGCCCAGGAACGAGAATCTGCACTATCATGAGTCGGCGCTGAAAAGCTATAAGGCGCTGCGGCACAGAGGGCTGAACGTGGATGTGATCCATGCCTCCGCTTCTTTGGAAGGATACCGCCTGGTCGTGGCGCCTATGCTCTATCTGTTTCACAACGGATTCGCGCAGAAGCTCAGGGAGTTCGTGGAGCAGGGTGGAAGCTTCGTCCTGACTTACTGGTCCGGAATCGTGGACTGGGATGACAGATGCTTCCTCGGCGGGACGCCGCATGGCGTCATGGATGTGTTTGGGATGCGCCGCACGGAGACGGATGCGTTGTACGAGACAGAACGCAATCTGCTGTGCCCGGCGAAAGGCAGCTTTATGAAGGGGAGTTATGAATGCAGGTATCTGTGCGATCTGATCACCCTGGAAGGGGGCAGAGCGCTGATGACATACGGCAGTGAGTTCTATAAGGATACGCCGGCGGTGACGGAGAACTGTTTTGGAAAGGGCAGGGCTTACTATGTGGGCGCGGATGCGGAGCAGGCGTTCTATGATGAACTCTATGGCTATCTGTCCAGGCAGGCGCAGTTAAAGCCTGTAGTCCGGGGAACCGTGCCTGAGGGAGTGGAAGTGTCCGGCAGGAACAGTGACGATACAACGTATGTTTTTGTGCAGAATTTCCGGAACAGACCGGCGGATCTCCGGGGCATGGGACTGGAGGGGGAGATTCTGTATGGAAGGAGCAGGGAGACGCTGGAGGCGTATGAATCGCTTGTGCTGCGGGTTTCTCATAAACAAAAGAATTTACCTGCGGACAGAAAAAACGTCTCTTCCGAACCGGCATCGGGCTGTTTATAATGAGACACATCAAATGAAGGAGGTGTGACATGCACATGAAGAAAGAAGGTTTTGGGTATAAAGTTAAAAAGTACAGGATCCTGCTGCTTATGCTGCTGCCGGCGGTTCTCTATACCCTGCTTTTTGCCTATCTGCCCATGGTCGGCGCGCTTATGGCGTTTAAGGATTACAATTATGCGGACGGTATCTTCCACAGTCCCTGGTGCGGCCTGCAGAATTTCAAATTCTTCTTCAGTTCGGGACAGGCGCTGAAGATTACGCTTAATACGTTGGGTTATAACCTGCTCTTTATTGTGGTCGGTACGGCGCTGCAGGTAACGGTGGCGATCCTGTTGTCGGAATTGAAGAATGTCCGGTTTAAGAAGACGGCCCAGTCGCTGATGTTCCTGCCCTATTTCATATCGTGGGTTATCGTATCCGTCATTGCCTACAACCTGTTAAGCTATGACAGCGGCATGGTCAACAGCCTGCTGAGCAGTTGGGGGATGGAGAAGATCAGCTTCTATGAAGACGCTTCGTTCTGGCCCGCGATTCTGGTATTTTTCAGCGTATGGAAAGGGATTGGCTACGGTTCGGTCATGTATCTGGCGGCAATCATGGGGATCGACACATCCATGTATGAGGCGGCGGAGATCGACGGCGCCAATGTCTTCCAGAGGATCTTCAAGATTACGCTGCCGTGCCTGCTGCCGACATTGATCACGCTGCTGCTGTTAGCGCTGGGTGGTATCTTCAGAGGTAACTTTGACATGTTCTATAACCTGATCGGCACGAACGGCATTCTATACAATGCGACCGACGTTATCGATACGTTTACGTTCCGGGCATTGATCAGCAGTAATGACTTCGGAATGGCATCCGCCTCCGGACTGTATCAGTCGGTGTTCTGTTTTTTGACGGTGGTGACGGTCAATAAACTGGTAAAGAAATACAATGACAGCTACGCATTGTTCTGATGGGACGGGGAGAGAAAAGCTGAACAAGTTCAGTCGGAACTTATGATGCTTCGGAAGGGAGAAGAGATGAGAAGAAATATTGGAAAAGATAAAAAACTCCTGGCCGTGATTGGCTACGGACTCAGCGGATTGATTGCGGTTGCGTGCCTGATTCCGTTTTTGATGGTGCTGTCGGCTTCTTTTACCGCGGAGGAGACGATCGTGAGGGAGGGATTCGGGTTGTGGCCGAAGCAGTTCTCCCTGGAAGCATATACGACTGTCTTTAAAGATCCGGCCGTCATAGGCAGGGCCTACCTGACGACCATAGTCCTGACGGTCGTGGGAAGTATGGTCGGCGTCCTGATCACAGCTATGACGGCCTATGTGCTGCAGCGTAAGGATTTCGAGTGGAGGAATAAGATTTCGTTCTTCTTCTACTTCACGACACTGTTTAACGGCGGACTGGTTCCTTCTTATGTGCTGATGGTGCGTTATCTGGGCATGAAGAACAATTACTTGGCATTGCTTCTGCCACTGATGTTCAGCGTATTCAACCTGCTGGTCATGAGAAGTTATATGAGCGGCGTTCCGGATGCGCTGATGGAAGCGGCTATGATTGACGGCTGCGGTGACTTTAAGGTATTCTGGAAGATCATGCTTCCGCTATCCAAACCGGCGGTGGCGACGATAAGCCTTTTTATTGCCCTGGCATATTGGAACGACTGGTATAACGCGATGCTGTATATCGATAATGAAAAGTTGTATCCGCTGCAGTATTTTCTCTATCAGCAGGTCAATAATATAGAGGCTTATAAGAAGATTATCGCGCAGCAGGGCGGCGGAGCGGCGCTTGGTGGAGCGATCAACTTGCCGACACAGTCATTGAAGATGGCGCTGACCGTAGTGGTGACGGGACCGATCATACTGGCCTATCCTTTTGCACAGAAATACTTTGTGGAAGGTATAACGATAGGAGCCGTCAAAGGCTAAAGGGAGGCAGTGAATCCGAAACTATTCAGAAAGTCAAAAGGATAATGAAATAATTGAAATTAGGAGTGCGGAGCAGTCCGCAGGAAAGGATATGATCATGAAGAGAAGAATAGTGAGCCTGTTAATGGCGGCGGTAATGGGGATAGGAGCTCTGACCGGATGCGGTGTGCAGGGAGACCAGGCGGAATCTGCGGGAGAATCAGCGGTCGATAACGGCGAGCCGGTGGAACTGACGATGTACCTTCTGGGAGACAGAGCTACGGATTTCGATCTGGTATATGAGGAAGTAAACAAAATCCTGAAGGAAGAGATCAATACGACATTGAACGTGAAATTCCTGTCATGGTCGGAACACGATACGAAATATTCGCTCCTGTTCTCATCGGGAGAAGATTTCGACCTGATTTTTACGGCATCCAACTGGGGACATTATGAGACGACGGCGGCTAAGAAGGGCTTCTATGAGTTGACGGAGGACTTTGTACAGACCTATGCACCGGGACTTTGGGAGACGGTTACCGATGATGCTTGGAACCAGGCGAAGATCGACGGCAAGATCTATATGGTGCCGGCAAATGTGAAGGAATATGAAGAAGCGGTAGTGGGTGTCAGGGGAGACCTGTTGGAGAAATACGGTTTTGAGGATATCACGACCATGGAAGAACTGGAAAGCTTCTTCGACCAGGTGGCGGAGAAGGAGGAGGGCGTTTCACCGCTTGCAACACAGGGGGCGGCACTGCAGTGGCCGAGTCTGTTGTACAATAGAGGGCGCAATGTGGTGAGAGGCGTGCCGTCGATCCTGTTCACGTACGAATATGTGAATCCGGATAATCTGGAAATAGAATATCTGGTTGAAAGCCCGGATTTCCTGGAATATGCCAAAGAGATGAAGGAATGGTACGGCAAAGGATTCTGGAGCGCGGATGCCATCTCCTCCACGGATACGCCTTATGATAACTGGATACAAGGTAAGAGTGCGGCCATGGCATGGAATCTCGGCTCCGTAGTGACTTACGGGCAGGAAATGAATAAGAACCATCCGGAGTGGAAGGCTGATTTTATCGTACTGAATCCTGACCAGCCAAAGGCTATGAGCCCTTATATCAACAATGGCATGGCGATTAATGCAGCAAGCAAGAATAAAGAAAGAGCCATGATGGTGTTAAACGAATTGATGACGAATAAGGAGGTCCAGAATATTACGGCATATGGTCTGGAAGGCACCCACTGGGAGGCGGAAGGCAATATGGAATACCTGCCGATCAGTGAAAATTCGTCAAGATATCCGGCGGACGGTTCCTGCAACTGGGGCTGGGGAAATCAGGAGATTAAGCGGACGCTCCATGTGCTGGAAGATGATTATCTGACGCAGAAAATGAACGCGACCCGGGATAAATGGGACGAGAATACGAAGAATTCCCATATCCTGTCGGCATTTGCCTTCAACGAGGAAAGGGTAAAGAGTGAGGCAGCGGTCGTCAATACCGTGGTATCCCAGTATTTCATGCCAATCTCACTAGGCATGGTGGACGATGCGGACGCGGCGGTCGAGGAATTTGCTCAGAAGTTGAAGGAAGCGGGAATCGATAAGATCTACGAAGAAGTCAAACGGCAGACGGCGGAGTTTGCTGCAGCGAACCAGTAAGAGCGCAGAAAGGATGATCATAAGAGGAGGAATAGAGTATGCCAATGTTGGATATGTCTGTAGAGGAATTGAAGAAATACCGGGGAGTCAATTCCCGTCCGGAGGATTTCGATGATTATTGGGACCGTGCGGTCGCAGAGATGCGGTCGGTCGATCCGAAGATAGAACTGGTGCGGGCACAGTTTCAGGCGCCTTTCGCGGAGTGTTTCCATATGTACTACACGGGCGTGCGGGGAGCGAGGATCCATGCCAAGCTGATCCTGCCGAAGGAGATCAACAAGCCCGCCCCGGCGGTCTTGATGTTCCATGGCTATACGGACAGCAGCCGGTGGTGGAACGATAAGCTGCAGTATGCGGCGGCAGGCTTTGCGGTGGCGGCCATGGACTGCCGGGGACAGGGAGGATTGTCCGAGGATGTGGGCGGCGTGAAGGGAACAACGATGAACGGGCATATCATCAGGGGGCTGGACGGGGAGAAAGACGATCTCCTGATGCGCCATATCTTCCTGGATACGGCACAGCTTGCGGGACTTATGATGGATATGCCGCAGATTGACGAGAGCAGAGTCTGCGCCACCGGCGGTTCGCAGGGCGGCGGGCTGACGATTGCCTGCGCGGCATTGGAGCCGCGGATCAACCGGATCGGACTGAATTATCCTTTCTTGAGCGATTATAAGCGGGTGTGGGATATGGATTTGGCGATCGATGCTTATGCGGAACTGCGCACCTACTTCCGCCTGTTCGATCCCCTGCACCAGAGAGAAGAGCAGTGTTTTACCAGACTGGGCTATATAGATGTGCATCATCTGGCGGCACGGATACGCGCGAGGACTTTGTTTGGCGTATCCATGTCGGATACGGTATGTCCCCCGTCCACTCAGTTTGCGGCGTATAATAATATCGGGGCCGAGAAGGAGGCCATGCTGTTCTGGGATTACGGGCATGAGGATCTGCCGGGGTTCAGTGACAGAATCTATCAGTTCTTTCTGGAACTTTTACAGTAGAAATGTCTGGCGGCCAGGGTTGCATCTCAGCTGAACCGGACGGGAACGTGCCATACAGTCTGACACATATGCACAGGGAGGAGAGCAATGAACTGGAGAGAGCATTATCGTAAGGCGGTAACATTCAGCTATGACGACGGGGTGACACAGGACATCAGATTTGTGGATATGCTGAACCGCTATCAGTTAAAGGGAACATTCAACCTGAATTCGGGTATCGGGTACGAGGACCAGGTATGGACATGTAAGGGAGTGGAGATTCACCGCTGCCGCCGGGAGACGGTCAGGGATCTGTACAGCGGACATGAAGTTGCGGTGCATACGCTGCATCATCCGAACCTGTATGAAATGACGGATGGGGAACAGATTGCCCGAGAAATCCTGGAAGACCAGGAAAATCTGGAGCGGGTCTTTGGGACGCCGGTCGTGGGCATGGCGTATCCCTTTGGCGGCTACCGGGAGGAGACGATTGCCCTGCTGCGTGCAAATCATTTTCAATATGCCAGGACGACGAAGAGCAATTATTCCTTCAAGGAGCAGGAGGAACTTCTCACTTACGCGCCCACCTGCCATCACAATGACAGCCGGCTGATGGAACTGGCGGACAGACTGGTAACAGGCGAGCCGGAACAACCGCAGATTTTCTGCGTTTGGGGGCACAGCTATGAATTCGACGTGGACGATACATGGGAGAAGATGGAGGAATTCTGCAGGTTTATCAGCGGCCGGGATGATATTTTCTATGGGACGAACCGGGAGGTGCTTGGGAGATGACGGCAGCAGGGAAGGAAACGAGGAAAGAGATAAAGAAAGAGAAAGGCCCCAGGAAGGTTTACGCCTGCTTGGGGGACAGTATTACAAGCGAACAGGTGACGGGGATCGGCACGCGCGTCTGCCGGAAACTGCAGATGGAGCTTCTGGGGAACTTTGCCTGCGGATGGGCATCCGGTTCCGACTGGCACCGCGGGGACGAGACGCTGACTACGGAATCTTTATGTGAGCAGCCGAACTGCTTTGCACCGGAAAATGTGTTATCCAACCAGGTGCGGCGGCTGCTGCGGAGGATAGAGGAGACGGGAAGGGTTCCGGATATTGTCTATATTGCGGTCTCGGCCAATGACGGAGCGATTGACTGGTGCCGGGATGAAAGCCCGGTTCCGTTGCATGACGATACGCAGCAGGTATGCACACAACGCTACCAGGAACTTACGAGACGAAGCCTGGCGAGCGCGTTGCGTTGGGCAATCGAGACGATCCGCAGGAGGTGTCCGGAAGCAGAAATCTATGCGGCGTCTCCTCTACAGGCCTATTCTCCGGAGCATGAACCGGGCGCCTTCTCCGGGCGGGCGCTTTGGCACAAAAGAGAGATCATACGAAAGATCTGCTCATTCTGCGGCGTGCACTTTATTGATTCATATTATGAGAGCGGCTTCACACGCGAGATTGCGAAGGAGCATGGGCAAGTGCATCCGGATGAGGAATGGGCGGAAAAGATCGCGGCGTATGTGGCTGGGGTGATTACAGACAAAAGAAACAGAAACAACTCCTGGAATCTGACTGATACCGGTCAGGCAGTCAAGATGATAGCGGGTTTTAAGAAAAACAATAAATTTGTTGAGAATTCTAAATGAAATAGAAAAAATCAATATTAACGATAAAACGTTCTAAAATATGTGCAAAACATATTGCATACAGGACAATGGTGTGTTATACTCTCTGTAATAAAGCAAATCTTGATTCTTAAATGTGCACC
>OFGO01002162.1_pt1 | contig 12021 bp, 10 predicted proteins | sample 1521761 | NCBI WGS metagenome assembly OFGO01 (sample SAMEA3504128, study PRJEB24116) | mouse gut metagenome | biome: mouse gut; feature: mouse-associated habitat; material: faeces | place: Denmark | collected 2011
ATAAATACCGTTTGCAATTATTCGAATGCAACTGCGAATCGGCGGTTATATGCTGTCTTGTATAGCATAACTTGGCACGTGCCTCTGCGAGCATGGCCGAATCGTTCCCCGTCGCTTATATTTAATCGTCGCTGCCGTTGTCGGACGCTTTCCCTGCAATCCGCTCTCACGGCAGATTGGTTTCTGCTCGACGCGGTCTGTAAGTCTGCTTCCTCAGCAATTCGCTTTCGGCACTTCGCAATCCGATCCACGGCAATTTGCACTCTGCACAGTGTTTTCGGCACCCGGCTTTCTGCAATTCGCTCTCTCCTTACCCTTTGTGCAAATCCGCTATTGCGGCTCAGTCGTCGAGCGAGAGCTGCACGCATTCGATGCCCACGCGCCGGAGCAGGTCGAGACCCTCTTCGAGGCGGTAGGAGTCGCAGTAGACCACGCGTTTTATGCCCGCCTGAATAATGAGCTTGCTGCACTCGATGCAGGGCGAGGCTGTTACGTACAACGTCGAGCCGTCGCAGTTGTTGGCGCTCTTGGCGACCTTGGTTATCGCATTGGCTTCGGCGTGGAGCACGTATGGCTTGGTTTTGCCCATGTCGTCCTCGCACACGTTCTCGAAGCCGGCGGGCGTGCCGTTGTAGCCGTCGGATATTATCATCTTGTCCTTGACCAGCAGTGCGCCTACCTTGCGCCGCACGCAGTATGAGTTCTCTGCCCACACGCGTGCCATTTGCAGATAGCGCAGATCGAACTGCCGCTGTTTCTCCTCCTGATAACCCATTGCGAATAGTCTGTTACAATCCCTTACCGTGGCACTGTTTGTACTTCTTGCCGCTTCCGCAGGGGCACGGGTCGTTGCGGCCGATATGCTTGTCGACCTTGATCGGTGCCGTCTTGCCCTTGTCTCCCTGACCGGCCTGAGCGGCGGCGGCCATGCGCGAAGCCTGCAACTTGTTGACATCCACCTTGGGACGCTGCTGCTGCTCCTGACGGCGCTGCATAGCCTCGGGGTCGGTCTCGCGTACCGCGAGCTGCGATTTGCCGAGCACGGCAAGCACGTCGCGGTTGATGCCCTCCAACATCTTGGAGAAGAGCTGGAACGATTCGAGTTTATAGATCAACAGCGGGTCTTTCTGCTCGTAAGAGGCGTTCTGCACGCTCTGGCGCAGATCGTCCATTTCGCGCAGATGTTCGCGCCATGCGTCGTCGATCGTGGTAAACATCGCTATCTTGGCGAATACGCGGTATATCTCGGCGCAGTCGCTATCCTTGCACTTCTGCAACTCGACCGGTATCTGGTATACCAGACGTCCGTCGGTCATGGGGAATGCTATGCGCAGGTTCATGTTGTCCTTGCGATCCTCGTATATACGCTCCATAGTCGGGCGCACCGTGTCGGCGATCATCTTGGCCTTGCGCTCGTAGAGCGAACGCAGATCGGCTACGATCAGCTCTACCAGCTCCTTGGGCTTGGCCGACGAATAGGTCTGCTCGTCGAACGATATCTGCAACGCCACTTCGCGTATGAGCTCCACCTTGAACTCCTCGTAGGTGCAGCCCTCGTGGTTCTCGACGAACTTCTCGGCGAAGTCGTAGCGTATGTTGTTGAGGTCTATGTCTATGCGTTCGCCGTAGAGTGCATGGCGACGTCGCGTGTAGATCACTTCGCGCTGCGAATTCATCACGTCGTCGTACTCCAACAGACGCTTACGTATGCCGAAATTGTTCTCCTCGACCTTCTTCTGCGCACGCTCGATAGCCTTGGTCATCATGCCGGCCTGTATCACTTCGCCCTCTTTCAGCCCCATTCTATCCATGAGCGATGCTATGCGCGCCGAGCCGAACAGACGCATCAGGTTGTCTTCGAGCGATACGAAGAATTGCGACGAACCGGGGTCGCCCTGACGTCCGGCACGACCTCTGAGCTGTCGGTCGACGCGGCGGCTCTCGTGGCGCTCCGTACCGATTATGGCCAGACCTCCGGCGGCCTTGACCTCCGGCGTGAGCTTGATATCGGTACCTCGGCCGGCCATGTTGGTGGCTATGGTTACCTGTCCCGGGCGGCCTGCCTCGGCGACGATCTGCGCCTCCAACTGGTGCTGCTTGGCATTGAGGACATTATGCTTTATGCCGCGTAGTTTGAGCATGCGGCTCAGAAGCTCCGATATCTCGACCGACGTAGTACCGACCAGCACCGGACGGCCCTCGCCCACGAGGCGCTCGATCTCGGCTATGACGGCGTTGTACTTCTCGCGTGCGGTCTTGTAGACCAGATCCTGACGGTCGTCGCGGATAACCTTCTTGTTGGTCGGAATGACGACCACGTCGAGTTTGTAGATGCTCCAAAACTCCGAAGCCTCCGTCTCGGCCGTACCGGTCATACCCGAGAGCTTGTGATACATGCGGAAGTAGTTCTGCAATGTGATCGTGGCGAAAGTCTGGGTCGCGGCCTCGACCTTGACGCCCTCCTTGGCCTCGATAGCCTGATGCAGGCCGTCCGAGTAGCGTCGGCCGTCGAGTATACGGCCGGTCTGCTCGTCGACGATCTTGACCTTGTTGTCCATGACGACATATTCGGTGTCGCGCTCGAACATCGAATAGGCTTTCAGCAGCTGGATGACCGTATGGACACGCTCCGACTTTATGGAGTAGTCGTTGATGACTGCGTCGTGGCGCTGCGCCTTCTCCTCTGGCGACAGGTCGCTGTGCTCGATCTCGGCTACCTCCTCGCCTATGTTGGGCAGCACGAAGAAGCCGTCCTCCTTGAAGTAACGCGACAGCACCTCGTTGCCCTTGTCGGTAAGGATCACCGAGTTCATCTTCTCGTCGATGACGAAGTAGAGCTCGTCCGTGATCTCGGGCATGCGCTTCTCGTTGTCCTGTAAGTATATGTTCTCGGTCTTCTGGTACTGTACCTTGACGCCCGGCTCCGAGAGGAACTTGATGAGCGCCTTATATTTGGGCAGACCCTTGCCTGCACGGAACATGGCGATGCCGGCCTCCTCGGCCTTGCCCTCGGCGAACAGACGGCGCGCGTCGGCGACCAGAGCCGTTACCATGTTGCGTTGCAGGTTGTAGAGATTCTCTATTGCGGGGCGATACTCGTTGAACATCTGGTCGTCGCCCTTGGGCACGGGACCCGATATGATGAGCGGGGTGCGGGCATCGTCGATGAGCACCGAGTCCACCTCGTCGACTATCGCATAGTGGTGCTTGCGCTGCACGAGATCCTTGGGCGACGAAGCCATGTTGTCGCGCAGATAGTCGAAACCGAACTCGTTGTTGGTACCGAACGTGATGTCGGCCATGTAGGCATTGCGGCGTGCGTCGGAGTTGGGCTGCGTGTTGTCGATACATGCCACCGACAGACCGTGGAACTGGTACATGGGACCCATCCACTCCGAGTCGCGTCGTGCCAGATAATCGTTGACGGTCACGACGTGTACGCCCTTGCCGGCCAGTGCATTGAGGAATACCGGCAGTGTGGCCACCAGTGTCTTGCCCTCGCCCGTCGCCATCTCGGCTATGCGTCCCTTATGCAGGACTACGCCGCCGAAGAGCTGCACGTCGTAGTGCACCATGTCCCATTTGATGTCGTTGCCGCCCGCCTGCCAGTGGTTGCTGTATACGGCCTTGTCTCCGTCGATCGTAACGAAGTCCTTAGTCGCGGCAAGGTTGCGGTCGAAGTCGGTCGCCGTGACCTCGATCGTCTCGTTCTCGGCGAATCGGCGCGCCGTATCCTTCATTATGGCGAAAGCCTCCGGCAGCAGCTCTTCGAGCTTCTGCTCGATCTTCTCGTCGATGCGCTTTGTTGTCGTGTCGATGTCTTTCGATATGCGCTCCTTCTCGTCGAGCGACGTATCGGGCAGTTCAAGACGCGCCTTCTGCTCGACGATATGACGCTCGTCGTCGGCGATGAATGCCGCTATCTGACGGCGCAGATCCGCGCTGCGTTCGCGCAGGGCGTCGTTGCTCAGCGCCTTGACGGCGGGGTATACGGCCTTGATCTTCTCGACGTAGGGCTGTATCTCCTTGCGGTCCTTCTCGGTCTTCGACCCGAAGAACAGTTTTATTATACCGGTAACTATATCCATTTGTAAAGAGTTATTTCCGTTAAAGTATGTTTATCATGCAAAAATACTTATTTTTTTGCTATCGAGCAATCCCCGCAGCTCTTTTTTAAGATTCTGGCACCCACCGGACACTCGGCACAGCGCCGACGGCTGCAATATTCGCGCGAGAGTTGCAGCAGCGACTGGCTGTCGAATGCGTTTTCGGCCAGCCGGCCGTATCGGTTCCAGCTGCGCGTGAAGCGGTTGTCTTCGGGCGGGATGCGTTCGAGCAGCGTTACGGCACGGTCGCGCAGAGTCTCAGAGCCGATGTAGCTGCCATATGCGAACTGCATCTGCGCCACCAAATTGATGCCCAGCAGCTCGCTCTTGGTGCGGCCTATGCGCTTGGTAATCCGCCGCGATGCGGCCGAGGGGATGAAGTGCGTCGTCCAGTAGGACGAGGCCTCCGAGCGGAACAGCGAATATACGTCGTCGGGCGTGCGGCACTCCAATATGCGGTTCATCACGAGTTCGTTGTCGTACAGAAACGAGGCTATCTGCGCCAGTCTGAGCGTAGGGTGGTTGTGGGGATATATCCTCGCGAGGTTCCACGCCGAGGCATCGAGCGGCGAGACGGAGTATTTGTTGCGCAGGTGGTGGTATTCGCGTTTGAGCGCAATGGTATATTCGTCGTCGCGATAGAGGTCGAGCAGTCCAGATGTCCCGAGCAGCAGCGCCTCGATCTTGTGCAGCGAGTCGCGTTCGCGCAGTATCGCGGCATATGTCGCACGCCCGGCCAGCTCCTCGAACGGCCGGCGGTTGTCCATGCCGCCTATTGTTCTGAGCAGCATTATGTAGAACGTCTGGTTCCAGTTCTCGCCCGTGGAGCGGTGTATGTCGTTTATGTCGCGATTCTTGCGTTCGAGCCTTTCGAAAGCGAGCGTATTGTACAGCTCGGCACGGCGCAGGGCATCCATGGCGGCGATATGTTCGCCGCAGGCCGCATGCTCGGCTCCGGCTTCGAGTCGGCCGATGATCCGCTGTCGTCGCTGCTCGTCGGTCATGCGCTTGCTTACAACAGGTTGAGTTCTATCAGAGCCTCCTCGCTCATCATGCTCTTGTCCCATACGGGGTCGAACGTGAGGGTAATGTTGACTTTCTCCACGCCCTTGACCTTTCCCACCTCGCGGTTGATGTCGGCCAGCAGCATGTCTGCCATGGGGCAGTTGGGCGCCGTCAGGGTCATCTTTATGTCGGCCTGCCCCGACGGGTCGAAGTCTATTTCGTATATCAGTCCCAAGTCGTAGATGTTGACCGGGATCTCGGGATCGTATATGTTTTTAAGTGTCAGTACGATCTCCTTTTCTACGGAGAGTATCTCTTCCGGTGTCATCGCGTTTGTGTTTTATGCGTTCTGCTGCGAGGCGAATGCCAGGGCGTAGAGTTTCATCTGTTTTATCATTGCTCTGAGGCCGTTGCTGCGCGTGGGCGACAGGTTTTCGCCCAGCCCTATCGCATCGATGAAGTAGAGGTCGGTGTCGACGATCTGCTGCGGCGTGCGTCCGCTCAGTACCCTTACCAACAGTGCGATTATGCCTTTTGTTATTATGGCGTCGCTGTCTGCCGTGTAGTATACCTTGCCCTCGCGCAGCTCCGCATCGACCCATACGCGCGACTGGCATCCGTCTATTACGTATTTATCGTTGCGGTGCGCCGCATCGATTGCCGGCAGAGAGTCGCTCAATTCGATCAGATAGTCGTACTTGTCGAGCCACTCGTCGAATGCCGAGAACTCGTCGATTATCTCTTCCTGAACGGGATCTTTCATGGTTATATCGTTTTTAACGGTTATCGTCTTACTTCGCTCAGTATGCGTCCGCCCGATGCTGCGGGGGCGTCGATGCCGAGTATGTGTGCCGTCGAGGCGGCCAGATCGGTCATGTCGACCTCGGAGTCGACCTCGCATCCTTCCAGCCCGCCGCCGAAGAGGATCATAGGCACCCTGCGGTCGTAGTTGTAGGCCGAGCCGGCGAGCGAACGCACTCCGTCGCGTTCGTCTATCCAGCCGGGCATAAGGTTTATTGCCACGTCGCCCGAGCGCGACGGATAGTAGCTCTGCTGCATCAGTCTGTTCTGCCCCTCGCCGAACGACGCGTTGCGCATGGCCTGCGCCGATACGGCCTGCGCGACACCGCGGAACTGCAAGGCGAATGCCGCAATCTCGTCCTGGACCTTGTCGAGCGGAATGTTTTTGCGGAACAGCAGGTTGTGGTCCAGATACAGGGTGTTGTTACGATACCCCGTTATGTAGTCGTCGCTGCCGTAGCGCGCTCCCAGAAAGGCGTTGATAATGACCTGCATCTGCCTGTCGTTGAACCGTTCGGCCGGCTGCTTGCCGGGAGGGTTGTACGAGGGCGAGGTGCCGTGTGCGGCCGTAAAGGTTATCAGCAGCTGCGAGCGGTCGGCGAACTGCGCCTCGACGAAACGCAGGAACTCGTCCAGGTCCTTGTCCAGGCGGTAGAGCATGTCTTCGTACTCGACCGACTCGGGTCCGTAAGTCTCGGCTATGTATCGCGACGTGTCCAGACATATATTCAGAATATCGGGATCGTCGTCCTGTCCCATTTTGCCTACCGTTATCATGCTGGTGGCCAGCTCCAAGAGCATGGTATTGCCCGCCGGCGTATATCGCATGCGGCCTATGCGCGTGGCTGCGCGTTTGAGGTCGGGATCGTCGACCAGACGCACCTGCTTCGACGAGGTGTTGTATGCCCCCTCGATGACCGACACCTGCGAGTTGACGTATTTGTCGAAGTCGTAAAGCGTGCTCCAACGCGACAGCTCGTAGAAGCTGTTCGTATCCTGCGAGTTGTATTGTGCGAGCCATGCCGGCAGTCTGTCGGCGTAATAGCTCGACGTGGTCCAGTGCGTCTGTACGGTCTCCGCCCAGTACACCTCCCCCGATTTGCCGGCCAGAATAATAGCCGAGAGGGGGTCGACGGCTATGGTAACTATCTTGCTATGCTCGTTTTCGGCAGCGAGAGCATCGCCCAGCGTCGGGGCTATGAGCCTTCGGGGCGAGTAGCTGCCCGAGCCTGTGCTGTACTTGACGCTCTGCTCCTTGTCGTCGTCTATCAGCCCGACGATCGAGTTGTCGGCATAGTCGTACCAGCTGTCGCCTATGACGCCGTGCACGCATGGCTGCGCACCGGTCGAGAGCGTTGCGAGGGATACTGGCGTGGTCGTCGACCGGTAGTCGTACGATGCGTTGCGGCATACGACGCCCTCGGCGGCGAGGCGGCGCAGCCCGCCGTCGGTCATGTTGGCCGAGTATCGTTCGATATCGCTCGCGCGCATCGTGCCCATGACGATATTTATCGTCAGCCGCGGCGGAGCGGCCGTCGTCGCTGCGAGCGAGAGTGTTGCGATCGCCGCGGCGATCATGTATTTCGGATTCATAGTCGACAGGTTTTTCGAATCGAACGACAAATTTAAGAATTTATTTGCAACATATTCGAGAAATACTCTTTTTCCTCTGTTAAATCGACCTCGGGCATCGTCTCTATCGCTGCGATCTGACGCCGGCAGAAGACTGCGTATGCTGCGCTGTGCGGCACCAGCGGTCTGTGTGCGGCGGCCGTTACGATTTTCTCTACGCGCGGCATCAGTGCCTGAGCCTCGTCGTCGATTGCCGACTGACGGAACTTGTCCCAGATGTATTCGACCGCAGCCGATGAGGGGTGCACCATGTCGTCGGCATAGAAGCGGTAGTCGCGCAGATCGTCGTTGAGGATCTCGAACGACGGGAAGTAATATACGCCCTGGTGCGTGTCGGCGCATCGCTGAGCCGCGATACGCAGTGTGGCCTTGCTAAGAAAATTCTGTTGCAGCCCGTCGCCGATATGTCTCACGGGGCTTACGGTCAATATGACGTTGCGTCCGCGAAGCGCCCCTTCGACCATACCGTCGAGAATATCCGCCACGGCCTGCACATCGAGCATCTCGCGCGTGAACTCCGAGGCGGGGCGCTTGTGGCAGTTGGCCGCTATGCGTCCGTTGCCCCTTATCCGTCCTGTGCCGGCAAGACGGTATACCCATGCCGTGCCGAGCGTGATAATCGCCCAGTCGCATCTTTGCAGAGCATCTGCACCGCGTTCGACGGCCTGCCGCATGCCCTCGGCTGCAATGTCGCGGTCGACGTGCGAGAACGACGAGTGGAAGTCGTAGCTGAACCATACATCTCCGCTGCGTTGCAGCTCGTCGGCCGCGATGAAGTGCCGCGACACCAGCATATCGAGCGCCGAGGCTATCGAGGCGGGGTTGAACAGTATGCCCGTAGGCGAGGAGCAGCAGTCGAATTTAAGCCGTTCGAGCCTCCGGGACATGCTCTGTGCGAAGCAAGAGCCCAGAGAGAGTATGCTGCTGCGGTAGCCTATACGGCGCGGCAGCGGCTTTATGTCTATTTCTGTGCGGAATCGTATCATCATCCCAATATGTATTTGCTGCCCGGCAGATACGACAGCAGGCGTGCGGCTGTCGCACATACGGCGAATGTAGCGGCGGCAGTCGTTAGAATCGTCCACGGCGTAGCCATGCCCCAGCCCGATATGATGTCGAATGCGGCCGTCAGAACGAATATGTGCATAAGATATATGCCGTAGCTTACCTCCGAAATGCGTCTGACGGCGGGGTAGAACCATGCGGCGCGCGAGAATTTCTTGAACAGCAGGAACACCGCTATGGAGGTCATGGCCACTCCTGTCGAACAGAAGCGCCAGCTGGTCTCCATCTCTATGGCCAGATCGATACTGTCGTCGACCGGAAACTCTGCGGGGATGAACTGCCAGAAGATGCCCGCTGTGAGGGCATACCCTGCGACGAACATCGGCAGGCTGACGGCCAGCGTGCGGCGCCAAGACCAGTCGACATACTTGCGTATGTAATGACCCGCGACGACGTAGCCTATGAAGCCGCTTATATAATATAGTGTTCCGAACTCGTTCCAGCCCGCCTCGCCCCATATCTCGGCGCGGCCGTAAATGGTCAGCGCAGCACGGTGCAGGAACGGTACGAGCGTAGTGAATGCCCATGCCGCGAGAAATATCCGCTCTCCACGCTTCGAAACCCGCTCCGCCCACGGCGATATGATCGGCATGGCGATGTATACGCCCAAGAGCATGTATACGAACCACAGGTGGCCGGCATTGTCAGTGAAGTTGAGAAGCAGATGCCGCAGATTGCCGCCAAGGTCGACCTCGCCGCCCGAGCCCCACATCGGAACGACGGCATAGAGTATGGCCCAGAAGAGGAACGGTACGACTACTTTCGTAAAGCGCCTGCGGAAGAAGCGCTCTGTGCCGCACGCGACGGGAAAGAGCAGATAGCTCGATGTAAGCACGAACAGCGGCACGGCGCAGCGGGCGGCCGAATCGAGCAGCGTTACCCACAGCGCATCGCCGGACGAGGCTATGTAGGTGCCGTCGGCATCGAGATAAAACGGCTCTATCGAATGGACGAATATTACCATGAAGCAGGCCGCCACGCGCAGGTAGTCCAGAAATACGATTCGCCGACCGGCAGAGGGAGATTCCATATGACGATATTATGTTTCGTGCGAAGATACGCATTTTTGCGCAACGATGCAAACCGCCCTCTACTGAGCCGCCCGTGTGACGGTTGCGCTATAATCGGCGGAATAGTTTGCCGTTTGGGACTAATTGAGTAAATTTGCCGGACAATAAAATTTCAAGATATGAACAAATCGATAGTTTCGTCGTTCGATGTGGATCATCGGACGCTTGCGACAGGGTTGTATCTGCGCTCGATATATCCCATAAACGACGATCTGGCCGTCTACTCGTGGGATCTCAGATTCCGTGCGCCCATGGCGCATGCTCCGCTCGGGTCGGGCGAGGTGCATACGATAGAACACCTTATGGCCTACTACCTCAGACTCGATCCCGTCATCGGCAGCCGCATCGTATCGTTCTGCCCTATGGGATGCAAGACCGGCTTCTACCTCTCGACGATGAACGACGTCGAGCCGCAGCAGATACGCGCTGCTCTGGCCAAGGTCTATGCCGATGTCTTTCCGCTGCGCTCGGCCGAGGATATAGTGGGACTCAACGAGGTTCAGTGCGGCAACCCCGGTCTCTATGCGATCGAGACGACCAACAGCGCCATGGCCGAGTATCTTCGTTGTCTCTATACGCGCGAGGAGGCCGTCGAGGCCGGAATAGGTGACATTTATAATACTGAGAGATAATGCGAATACTCGTTCTTACACCCACCGAGCGCGAGAACCGCAATATGGAGGCGGCATTGGAGCGCGCATCTTCTCTGAAAAACGACTATACGGTGGTGCGCTGCGGCATCGGCAAGGCCTGCGCCGCGGCATCGACCGCACGTGCGCTGTGCTCGTCCGGGCGGCCGTTCGACATGCTGGCCGTTATTGGCTACGCAGCCTCGGCCGAGGGACGCCGGCAGGGCGAGGTCGTCATGCCGCGCCGTGCGCGCTATCACGACTGCATCATTCCCGACGGCTTCATCCCCGAGATGACCGGCGAGTATGCTCTGTGCGGCCGCGACGAGGATACGGTATTTACGGGCGACTCGTTCGTCGGCGCCGACATGATACGCGCGATAAAGTCGCGCTTCGCACAGCCGCGAGCTCTGTTCGACATGGAGATCACGGCCGTATGTCAGACTGCCGAGCTCTTCGGCGGTGTGCCCGTCGTAGCGGTCAAGATGATATCGGACGTTCCCGAGTCGGGACACAACGAACACTCCTACGACGAGTTCGCCGATACGCATTCGGATTTTTCGATATTCGTCGACCGCCTCGAAGAGATATCGTTTTAACGCCGATGACGTCGGTAGGGTAGTCGATGACCGGTATATGAGCGAAACGATTTCGGGAAACAGTCAGTGGAACGGCCTCGACATGCCGCGGCGGCTGTGGGCGATAATGGCCGTTGCGTTCGGCGTGTCGGCCTCGGTCATAAGCGGTGCGATAGTCAACGTGGCGCTGCCCACCTTCTCGGCCGAGATGAGCGTGTCGTCGGCCGATTCGGTGTGGGCTATCAATAGCTACCAGCTGGCCATAGTCATGACGCTGCTCATATTCTCGAATCTGGGCGACATCGTCGGTTACCGCCGCATATATATATCCGGTCTGGTGCTCTTTACGCTCGCTTCGCTGGGCTGTGCGCTGGCCGGATCGTTCACTATGCTGATTCTATGCCGCATAGTCGAGGGCGTGGGCGCCGCAGCCGTTACCAGCATCAATACGACGATCATACGCATCATTTATCCGCGCGACAGGCTGGCGCGAGGGCTGGGCATCAACGCGACGATCGTGGCCGTGTCGTCGGTGGCCGGCCCGTCGCTTGCGGCGGCTATACTGTCGGTTGCATCGTGGCACTGGCTCTTTGCCGTCAACATCCCTATCGGCATCGTTGCTTTCGTATTCAGCTATCGGTTTCTGCCGAAGAACCCGGTCAGGGTCGTCGGGCGGCGTCTGGACTGGCGCGACTGCGTGTTGAATGCGTTGACGTTCGGCCTGCTGATATTCTCTATCGAGGCCTTCTCGCACGATGTCGCCATGCCTGTGGTAAGCGCAACTCTGGTCGCGACGGCCGTCGTAGGCTTCGTATACGTAAGGCGGCAGCTGGGCAAGGAGTCGCCACTGTTGCCGTTCGATCTGCTGCGCATACCTATCTTCTCGCTGTCGATACTCACGTCGATATGCTCGTTTACGGCACAGATGCTGGCTATGGTGTCGCTGCCGTTCATCCTGCAACACAGCCTCGGATATACGCCCGTCGATACGGGGTTGCTGCTTATGGCGTGGCCTATGGTCATTGTCGTGGTCGCGCCGCTGGCCGGACGTCTGGTCGAGCGCATACATGCCGGTGTGCTGGGCTTGACGGGGCTTGCCGTCATGACGGCAGGACTGGTTGCGCTGGGTACCATG
>OFGO01002165.1_pt1 | contig 12003 bp, 12 predicted proteins | sample 1521761 | NCBI WGS metagenome assembly OFGO01 (sample SAMEA3504128, study PRJEB24116) | mouse gut metagenome | biome: mouse gut; feature: mouse-associated habitat; material: faeces | place: Denmark | collected 2011
AAGCCACTGGCACTGACTCTATCGTTCCTTCCGCCGCATCTCCGTTAGCATTTGTCTGCGGTTCCTGCTGTGAAGATCCAGTGGCTGGAGGGTTCCCCGGCGGTGTACTGGTAATGCTGTCATTCTCTGGCCGTGAGATCTCTGTTTTGGTGAGCGTCTCTGTGGATGCCTCGCCGCCCTCCGCTGGAGGCCCATCTTCTGGGGGAGGCGTGACTTGACCAACTGCACCGTACCCGGACAGACCTATCAAGACGCAGACCGATAGGACAATCGCGCAAATCAATCGTTTCATGGTAATGACTCCTTTGCTTTGGTTTTAACAGTTGAGATTATAATAGAATTTCGGATAAATAACAAATACTTATATCGAATATAAATCCATGCTATTTTCCTATGGTTTGAGGCGTGGAAAATGGTTTGCTCTTGCAGATTTCCTCCTGCTTCTACAGTGGGATAAGCCCCCGCAATAGGACTGCAGCACCGAATATAATCATCAAGCAGCCTAACAGACGGTTCAAGAACTGGTAACTGCGGGCATTGATCCGCTCTCGAAATACAGCAGTAATTCCCGACAAGATTGACCACCAGCACAATGTTCCAAGCAGGATGCCAGCAATAAGCTGGATACTCTGAATAGGAGTCTGATTTCCTGTGATTTCAAAGGCAGTAAAAGCCATGAGGAATGAAAGAACGGTTGCAGGGTTGGTAATTGCGATAGCAAAAGCGCTGGCAAAGCATAGAGGAAGTTTCGCCCGATTTATTTCTTTCCGTTGGCCCTGGGGCTTTTGCCGGAAGATATAGATACCCAGCGCGGCAATCAACAGTCCGCCCAGCAGACTGATGGGTCTTTGATTATGCGTCAAAAAATCCGATACCAACGTCACGCCAAATACTCCCGCACAGGCATATAGTAAGTCTGCCACAGAGGAGCCAAGACCGGTAACAAGACCTGCCGAGAAGCCGCCGTTCAATGTCCTCTGAATTGTGAGCGCACCAATCGCTCCAGCGGGAACTCCAAAAACCAAGCCGATCAAGAGTCCGCGAATCAAATAGCTGTCCAACATAATGTCACCTACTGCCCGACCGTAAAGGAATAAGCATTCTCAAAATTTTCCCGATGATAATACCAAGCCTTGCCCCTGGTCTGGTCAAACACAATGCTCCATTCTGTAGAAGCAAAGACGGAATCGAAGTTGTGCTTGCTGACGCTGTTCATAGCGTCTCGCACCTCCTCGGCGGTCATAGATGGACGATCCGCAAAAGCCTTAGCCAAAATCTCATAGCGTCTATGGGATTCCTCTGTTCCAATCCCGTATTTTTCGCCAGAAGTAAGATAGAAATTGGTGACAACAGGGGTCTCCACCACGCTCATTTCGTTGTCGATGTATTCCACGGCCACAGAGCGCCCTGCGGCATCCGCGATAGCAAAATGCACCATCATGCCCGCCGAGGAGTGGAGATCGTACTGTTCCAGTAACGTCAGCGCTTCATCCACATTTGCCGCTTTGTCCAGCAGCAGGCGGACAGCGGAGGTGGTGGTTAAATCAGGCTTTCCAGTGTTCTGCTCAAAGCCAGGACGGTCCTCAATCATCAGCACCGCCACACACAGCCCCTTTTCGTTCATACCGTCCATGGGGGCGTAGGGCGCGGCGGCGGACACCAGGCGTACAGAGGCACCTTCTGAGAGGTCCGGTCCCAAATTCAGAAAATCCATATTGACTGTAGAAATAGAGGCATAGCCGTTTCCGGGGTGTGTCTGGACGATGAGTGCAGCGCAGTCGCCCCAATCAAAGTTTCGGCCAAAGAGTTGCGTACCGTCAGGCCCAGAAACGGACAATGTACTGCACCCAAAGGAATTGCCTTGGAGATTGAGTGTTACTAATCCATGAAAGAGGTGGTCTATTACAAAATCAGCCACCGCCATATCGTTGCTTCCACCGCCTTGGGCGAGAAAGTCCTCCAGACCATAATCCCCCGAATATTCCATGAAGTACAGACCGTCCTCCAGATACGTCACATTGGATGCGGAGCGAATGACCGGACAAATCAAGAACACGACCAAAACTGAAGCAATCATCAGAACTGTCAAAATCGACAGCAGCACCGTCTTTTTACGAATACGCTTCATTCGTCATCCCTCATGGAGAATACGACCTCTACACTACTCGTTCCCAACGCTTCCGCCAGTCCGGCGGGATCATCTACGCTGCCCAGGCGTGTATAGCTGTAGCTGCTGGAGAAGCTCTCATAAAACAGCACTAAGCAATTATTACCGTAGAGCATCAGATCCCCTGCGTTGATCTGCCCCGGCTGGTAGGAATCAGTGGGCAGTTCGTTGTCCATATAATAATACTTCTCGTTCCCATTCAGCTCACTCATCTCCAGTGTCAGGGGAAACTGCACCGCAAATTGACGTGCGGTTTCATTGTCCAGAAGAGTTGCAGAAAAAGTTTGTTCTCCTACTGTTAAAGAAATCGCCGTTTCAGATCCCTCCCCCACTGGAGTGGCATCTTCTAATATGGTACTCGCCGGTGTATTTGACTCGGCGGGAACAGGGCTGGTTTCCTGCGGCTCTGCCGGCAGCAGTGTGTTGTTTCCATCCGCAGATATCGGGACCTTGCGGGCTGCCCCACAGGCGGTAAGCATAAAAAATATGGCTGTTGTTAAAATCATCAGAATGATTCGCTTCATGTCAACGTCTCCTTCGGCTTGTTTTTGCTGCTGTGGGAAGCTGCTTTTCCAACTTGTACCGCAGGTAGTCCAGCCGGTCCAGTTTTCGTTCCTCCTCATGCAGACGCTCCAGCTGGTGACTTCGTTGGCCACTCAGCAGACGGAGCTGGTTCCTGAGATTTTCCGTTTCCATCGCAGCCAAAAACTGTTGGGTGAACTCATTGGAACATCCCGCTTCTTGGAGCAGCTGGCCAACATCCTCATGTATCAAAAGTGAAGTTGCCATGGTGCTATCCCATCCTTTCCAGCTTAATTATAAGGCTGACATTTCAAAACATCAAATACCTATATCAAATAGAAAACCATAGCAAATTAGCATAGATTGTTTTTGAGAGAGCACCGCAGCTTTGCCCTGCGGCGCTCCAGAGAGGGATTATTCCAAAACCGCCTCCAGCCAAGTGTCCAGACGCTGACTCATATCTTCTTCGGCTATGGAGGTGGTATTGGTCAACTGTAAAAACTCTGTGACACGGACAGCGCTTTTGACAGCATCGGTAAAGTCTTGGGCATAGTTCCCAGGTGTCCCCTGATCCGTCCAGAAGGGTGCAACTGTTTTTCCGGTGAAATCTGTTTCCGACAGGTATGTATACAGCGGGGAAGCCAGCGTACTGTTCCAGACAGGTCCACCAATCAAAATGGTATCGTACTGTGACAGATCAGGCGGCATACCAGACAGTGACGGATAGTTCTCGCTTTCCACTTCTTCCCGCGCCCGCTGAGAAATGGCATTATTGCCGCCGGTATAGGGAACTGACGGAACCAGTTCGTAGAGATCACCGTTTGTTTTTTCCTGGAGCCGTTTTGCCACATCCTCTGTCCGCTGGGAGAGTGAATAATAGACTACCAGGATGCGGTGGCTGGTTGTATCAGGTGCTTCAGGCTGTTCTTCCAAAGAGGCATAGCGGTACAGAATCGCAGCAGTCTCGGCGCGTGTAGCCTGTCCGGCGGGGTCAAAACGATTTCCGCTTTTGCCACTGATTATACCACGCTCTCTGGCCCATGCTATCGCAGGTGTGGCATAGGAGGAGATAGATTCCTGATCAGCAAAAGGAAGATCATTTTCAGCCTCCGGTTGTCCGGCACTGCGCCACAGAATCGCGGCCAGCTGTTCTCTGGTCACAGGGTCATCTGGGCCGAATCGTCCGTCAGGGTATCCACCAACAATCCCATTGGCAGAGGCCCAGGCAACGGCGTCATCATACCACGAATCAGGAGCCACATCGGAAAAGCGATTGCTCTGCGTAGACTGTGGGCTTCCAGCGTGACGGTACAGGACTGTTACCAACATAGCCCGGCTGGTAGTTTCATTTGGAGAGAATGTGGCAGCCGTAGTCCCGCTCATTAGACCCTGCTCCCGACAATATGCCACTGCATCCGCATACCATGCGTTCACAGGTACATCCACAAAGTTGTTCTGTGCCGATGGGTTGCTCTTCTCACCTGTGTGGTTTGCATTTGGTCCAACCTGTACCAGCTCGATCCCCTCACTGCCACCCAGGTTCCGGCTGTACTGCTTATCCGTGGGATTGTTCCAATGCTCATGAACACCCAGATTTTCTACACGTTCTCCGTTTCCGTTATAGTAAACTGCCCCGGAAGGCGCGTCTGCCACAAGCCCCGCTTCATGGAGATAATTCTCCACATTGGGATTATCTCGCAGGGCACTGTTGCGGTTGGTAACAGATGGCTCATTCATCAGAAAGTCTGCGCCTACAGAATCAATGGCAACCGGGTCTTGGGAGAAAAATAAACTGGAGGCGTAGCCGCCATTAAAGGGAGACTGCTGCCAGCGGGCATTTTCTCCTGTGATAGAGGAACCCTCAGAGGGAGCGCAGATCACGGCGTCCAGCATATAGAGCATAGTCTTTTCGCCCAACTGGTAATTGCCCATCAAATCCACCAGAACGGTATAGGCATCCATCTGGTTTTGAGTCAGGTAACGATGGATACCCGCAGCTTCCGGGGGCCGGAGGCGGCTGGAGTTCATCAGCGTGCCAAAGTGGTTTTTGCTGGTGAGCGTGATGCCGTAGCTATGTCCCTTCAGCTCTGCCAGATTGATGAGGTAGTCCGCCTCCGTGACACAGGCGGGCAGATAGTTGGTATCGCCAGAAACCTGCTGGGACCATACCACTGGAACCGAACGATCCGCCTGAGCGTCATTGGAGCCTCCCAAATCCATGTAGCGGAATTGGATACCAGACAGTTCGCCTTTCCATACTGCTGGCTGTATCCCTGGGACTGGTGTTGAATTTCATTTACTGAGGAGGAAGTCTATGAAACGAATGCTCTTTTATCTGCTGTGCGCTCTGTTGCTGGCATCCATGACGGCCTGTGGTCAGACACCGCTCTCATCCAGTACAGAGCCGGTCCAAACGGAGGTGTTGTCCTTGCAAAGTACAGAACAGGCGATCCGCACCACTGCAACAAATACAGACACAGTATTCCCCTCCCACAATCCCTATAAATGCTGTTAGACAAGAGAGGTTTTGGCAAATAGAACATTATAAAAACATTGAAGACGAGATTTCAGGAGGTTACATTTTATAAAGTGTATTGTCCGCCAGCACGATACTATTTCGAAGCACAGAAAACAAAGACCAAGAAACAAGCATTATGGAAATGTGCATAACTGGCCACCTCACACAAACATATTTGTGCTCTCTCCTGTCAGCGGCTGCGAGTTCGCAGCGATCATATATGGCGGACATAAGACCGCTCTGCCCCCCGCCTCACACAACCTTCAGCGCAATCCCCCGGTTTTCCAGCAGATAGTGGGCATTTGACATGGCGGAATTGTCCGCCAACGCCTTTTCCGCCAGCACGACCGTCTGCGGCCCCAGCGCCGCCAGCTTCTCCACCGTCTCCGCCGTCACGCCGGGGCTCAGGCAGATGAGCATACGCCCACGCTCCACGCGGTAGACGGTCAGCCCGTCCACCGTCTCCGCCGTCAGGCTGGCCGTGAGGGGATAGCCCATTTTCAGCAGAATCTCATAGACCAGATCCAGCTCGCTCCGGTCCGGCTTCAGGTTGTCGATCATCCCCTCCATGCGGGCAAAGAGGCTGTCCAGATCGCCGCCCTCAATGGGCGTGCTGTCCCAGAGCTTGAGGTTGGAGCTGTCCAGGCGGAACACCTTAAAGCCCGTGTCCAGGGCGTCCGCCGCCGGACGCTTTCCGCTCGAATCGCCTTTCTCCCCCCGGTCCCCGCAGGTCAGCTCTCTGCCTGCCCTGCGGATTCGCTCCTTGCCGATCTCGCAGATATTCGGATACCCGTGCTTCGCGGCCTCGCTTTTTTCATCGCAGATCTCCGGGAGCTGCACCATGATGAACCGCCGGTTGCCTCCGTCCTCGGCGTTGAGTCTCATGACGGCGTGGGCGGCGGCGGCGGAGCCGGAAAAAAAGTCCAGAATGATGTCGCCGCCGTTTTTGCTGGCGGAGGTGGTCATCCTGATAAAATACTCGATCAAGGCAAGGGGCTTGGGAAACCCAAAAATCTTGCTTCCAAACATCTCTGTTATGTTCTGGGTGCCGTTCTGGGTCATGCCGATGCTGTCCGGAAGCTTTGTGCTCACAGGGATATAGCCGAACCTCTCCCCGGCCTTTGCCCTGTCATCCTCCTGAAAATACCGCAGAACAGGCTTGCTGATCTTCAAAAAATCGTAGTCGTTGGGGAACACGATCCGATTTTCCGCGTAGTATTTCTCAAAGGTCTCCTGGGTGATGGCCCAGGTGCGGTTGGGATTCGCGGGATATTCCTCGCCTGTTTTCGGGTTGACGATGGTAAAATAGCTGTTGGGCCGCTCGCTGGCGCTGGTCTGCTTGGTGAGATCGTGGATGCGCCAGGGCCTGCCTCTCAGATCGTCTGTCTCAAAATATCTCCGGGTTCCCCCCGCAAGTCTGGCGGAGAAAGCGTCCGTCTTTGCATAGCCCACGATCCACTCGTAGTCCTGGGAGACGCCAAAGGGCACATCCGACTTGGCGGTCCGCTTCCTCCAGGGAAATTGCCCCACGAAGTTCTCCTCTCCGAAAATCTCGTTGCAGATTTTGATGAGATTGACCGCCTCATTGTCGTCAATGGAGATGAAAATTACCCCGTCATCCCGCAGGAGATTGGCCGCCAGATGCAGCCGTGGGAACATCATGTTCAGCCACTTGGTGTGGAACCGGCCCATGGTCTCCGGATTGCTTTTGGTGGTCTGGGCTGTGATCTCCTTGTACCGGGCCAGCGGGTCCGCATAGTCGTCCTCATATACAAAGTCGTTGCCCGTGTTGTAGGGCGGATCAATGTAGATCATTTTGACCCTGCGGAAGTAGGCCTTTTGAAGCAGCTTCAGAACCTCCAGGTTGTCCCCCTCGATGTAGAGGTTCTGGGTGGCGTCCCAGTTGACGCTTTCCGCCGGAACAGGCCGGAGGGCCGCGCTGCTCCGCTTCTGGGCCAGCCGCAGGCACTCCCTTTTGCCCTTCCACCGGAACTCGTATTTTTCAAAATCATCGGAGATATACTCGCCGCACAGGCTCAGCAGCTTGTCAATATCCAGCCGCCCCTCGGCGAAGCACTCCGGAAAGACCGCGCGGAGCTTGTCCCGGTTGGCGGCTTCTATATCCATCGTCAGTCCGTCCAGTTTATCCACTATGCCATTCCTCTTAATATTATAAAGTAATCAATCTGTCCCCAATGGTGTTGTAATCAACTTTTCCATCGTATTATAGCATATTCAACGGGCCATTTCACTATCTTTTTTGTAAAATGATCTCTGGGTCAGTGCTTGTTTGACCATGGGCGATACGGCCCCTCGACGGGGCCGTGCAGCGTCCATCACGCGGCATGGCGGAAAAAGGCCTGCGGTGTGGGCGTGCTGACAATTTTCAGACATGCCCTGATTCCCGGTGTGCATATGGAGGCTCTGCCCCCGGGCTGGCTGTGCCCGCGAAGTCGAAAACAGAAGGTATTCAGACCAAGCCGTAATACCTTCTGTTTTCTCTGTTCCTCTCCCCGGCCTACTCCCGGATGCCCGCACGGGTTACCTGCCAGTCCCCCTCCTCCCAGAGGAGGGACAGCTCCAGACAGCGGTAGGGCTCCTCCCCGCCGGAGCGGAACTTCACCGACACCTCTGCGCACAGGCCCTCCTCCCTCTGGGACACGCTGTAGCTGAGACCGGCCGGGCTGGCGCCCTCCGCCTGGTCCAGCGCATCCGGGGTCTCCAGCAGGTCCTCCACCTCTCTCAGATCGCCGGCAAACACCGCCTCCGCCAGATCCATGGCCTGGTTCTCCATGGCCTGCCGCCAGGGGGGCGTATCCTCGCCGGAAGCCACCCGGAAGGTGCACACCATGTCGTAAAACCGGGCCCCAAAGCCCTCCATGGCCTCCAGGAAGCAGCTGGCGCTGAGGGAGAATACCCCTCCCTGGCCGTCCTCCACGAACCAGGTCTCCGACTGCATGTCGTCCCAATCCGTACCGTCGCTGGCCACGAGGCACAGCGGCGCGGCGTTCTCCGGCAGGCCCACGCCCCGGTCGGCGGTGTTCTCGTCCACCAGGAGGACGGTCTCATAGTAGAGCTCGTCGTGCTTCCGCCGCAGGGCCACGGCCTCCTCCAGGGTGCTGTCCTTGTAGTGGGCGATCTCCAGCTGGGAGGCCGGCAGGCCCTCGGACTGGGTCCGGGGCCGGATGAAGCAGGACCCCAGGGGCTGGTAGATGTAGTAATCCGCGTCGCTGTACCAGATGCTGAAGGCGGGCCAGTCCATGGACACGCCGGCCTCCTCCGTCTGGAAGGCCAGCAGGTGGTACCCCTCCCCATCCAGCCGGGGAGGCGGCTCCGGTGTGACTGCCGGCGGCGGTCCCTCCGGCGGGACGGGGTCCGCCTGTGCCGGCCAGGTCCACATCCAGGCCGCTGCCACCACCGCCAGACAGGCCGCCGCGGCCGCGGTCCAGGCCAGCCGGCGGCTGATCCGCTCCCACCGTCCCCCTGTCTCGCTGCGTTCCAGCAGCCTCTCGTCCACGCCTCCAATGGCCTCAAACAGTCTCTCCCGTTCCCTCATAAGAGAATCCCCTCCTTTTCCAGATAGACCCGCAGCTTCTCCCGGGTGCGGCGAAGGATGGTCTTTACCGTGTTCTCCTTCAGCCCGTACCGGGCGGCGATGGCCTCCAGGGACTCCACGTACCAGTACCGCCGCAGAAACACATTGCAGTCCCTGGCCGGCAGCCCGCCCAGAAATCGATTTACCAGCGCCTCCAGCTCCCGGTCCAGCACCGCCTGATCCGCCCCCGGGGACGGGGGCACGCACTCCCCCAGCTCCTCCAGGGCCGCCATGTACTCCCCGCCGCCCCGCTTCTGCGCGCCGCCGGCCCGGAGCCTGTCGCAGGCTGTGCGGCGGGTGATCTTGCCCAGAAACAGCCGCAGCCGGTTGGGCCGATGGGGCGGCATGGCCCTCCACGCCCCGATCCAGGTGTCGTTTACGCATTCCTCCGCGTCCCGGGGGTCCGCCAGAATGTTTTTCGCCACTGTGCGGCAATAGGGGCCGTACTTGTCCGCCGTGGCCCGGATGGCCTCCTCGCTGCGCCGCCAGTAGAGCTCCACGATCTGTTGATCCTGCAAGGTTGATCCCTCCCCTTTCTTGCGCTCCTACCCATATAGTCGGATAAAGTGGGCCAAGGTTTCCGAGCTGGGCGAAAATTTTTATTTTCCCTGGCCGCCCCCTGTGGTAGAATGGGGACGAGCGGGGATGGACGCCGGAGAAAAAAGCGGCGGAAAAACATTTTTCCTGTCACAGAGCCCCGGCCGGGCCGTCTAATTCCATAGGAGGTGTTATTATGCACACACAGACAAACAAGGAATCCCTGGTCCAGCGGGCCGCCAACGGGGACAGGGCGGCCCTGGAGGAGGCGCTGGCCGGGGTGCAGGATCTGGTCTTCAACCTCTCTCTACGGATGCTGGGTACGTTCCACGACGCGGAGGACGCGTCCCAGGACATCCTGGTGAAAGTGATGACCCGGCTGTCCTCCTTCCGGGGGGACAGCGCCTTCGACACCTGGGTGTTCCGCATCGCGGTCAACCATCTGCGGGACTACAAAAAGCACCTGTTCGCCCAGAGCCCCCTCAGCTTTGAGTTCTACGGGGAGGACATCCGCAGCGGCAGGGCCGCGGACGCGCCGGACCTGACCGGCGGCGTGGACAGCTCCCTTCTGGCCCAGGAGCTGAAGCTGTCCTGCACCAACGTCATGCTCCAGTGCCTGGACCCGGAGAGCCGGTGCGCCTTCATCCTGGGGACCATGTTCCGCCTGGACAGCCGCGCCGCAGGGGACATTCTGGACCTCACGCCGGAGGCCTACCGCCAGCGGCTGTCCCGGGCCCGGCGGCGGATGGCGGACTTCCTCTCGGACTACTGCGGCGAATACGGAAACGGGACCTGCCGCTGCGCGGACCGGGTCAATTACGCCATCCAGAACCGCCGCATCGCGCCGGACCGGCTGGAGTTCACCGCCGCCAGGCCCAGCGAGACCGCCCTGGAGGTGACGGCGGCCATGGAGGAGCTGGACGGCCTTGCCCAGCAGTTCTCCTTCTGCCGGCTCTACCAGTCCCCAGAGCGGCTGAAGGGGATGCTTCGGGATATCCTGGAGGGCCCGGCCTTCTCCGCCGTGGCCAGAGCGTAAGGGGGCGGGAGAGATGGACATGGAGCTTATTCTGCGCTATCTGGCGGATCTGGAGGCCAACAACAGCCGGGAGTGGTATCACGCCCACAGGGCGGACTACCAGCAGGCCAGCGCCCAGTTCGAGGCCCTGGTGGGGGCGCTGATGGACCGGATCGGGACCTTTGACAGCGCCATTCTGGGCCACGAGCCCAAGAGCCTCACCTTCAAGCTGGTGCGGGACACCCGGTTCAGCCGGGACAAGTCCCCCTACAACCCTGCCTTCCGGGCCCACATCGCACCCATGGGCAAGCTGCCCATCCCGGTGGGGTACTATCTGATGATCCGGCCGGGCGGCCGGTCCTTCCTGGGCGGCGGCCTGTTCGCGGACATGTTCAAGGACGCCACCCGGATGGTGCGGGACCACATCGCGGCCCACGGCGGGGAGTGGGAGGATATCCTCTCCGCCCCCTCCTTCCGCTTCACTGTGGGCGGCACGGCCCTGAAAAACGTGCCCGCCGGATACGACAGGGACCACCCCCAGGCCCAATATCTGCGCTGCAAGAGCTGGTATCTGGAGGTCCCCGTGCCGGACGGTGATCTGGCCCACGGGGAGGCCTTCGCGGACGCGGCGGCGGAGAGCTTTCGCAGCTCCTCCGCGATCCGCTGAAAGCCCACGTCGATCTGCGCCTCAAGCCGCGCGTGCTCTCTCCGGTTCGCCCACACGGAGAAGTCTGGGAATTCTTTGGCCAGGGCAAAATACTGCTGCTCATATGTATTCACAGCGGTCTTGGGCAGCCCCCGGATCAGCTGCATAAAATGCTCCGCTTGGGCCTTGTCAATCTCCCTGTTCTCCTCTCTAGTACTTTTTCCAAATATTTCTAAAAATTGATCTATTCAAAGAACTTGAGGAACTCCTCGTTCAAAAGCCCGTAGAAGTCCTCGCATACATATTTTTGAAAAATCACTTTGACAACCTCTGCCTCGTCCGGGTCTATGGCAAGGTCACAAACCTCTTTGTTCCGCTTGTTTGTACGGCCCCGGTTTTCCAGCCGGTAGCCATAAGGGACGATACCGCCGGTATAATACCCTTCCTCCGTCAACTGGCTGATCCAGGTCTTGACACGGACAGAGGTTTTGATACTCTCCCCGGACGCCTGCCAGTAGCGGATGTAATTCAGCAGCTTGTCAACATGATTATCAAACCGCTGCTGGCCCTCCATGGCGCTCCATACCTCGATGTTCTGCTTGACAAACCACTCCACCACAAAAGGCGTCTCATCCTCCTTCCGGCCCAGGCGGTCGAACATGAACACCAGGAGGATGTCGAATTTGTCCTGCGCCGCGTCCCGCTGGATCTCCTGGATAGCGTCCCGATCCTTGGCAGACACCTTGAAACCCGAAATGCCTTTCTCAGAGAATTCACGCGCGATGGTCCATCCCTTCTCCGTGGCAAACTCCCGGCACCGCTGCTTCTGCATCGGGATGTCGTCCTTTTCCACCTGGCCTTTGGTGGAGACCCGGTAAAGACAGTATACCCGTTTACCCATACCGTCCCCTCCCCCATTACGCCTTCTGGCTGCGCAGATACGCGGCCTTCAAGATATCCCTGACTACAGCGGCGGCTTCAGTATTCTGCTCAGAAGAAAAAG
>OFGO01002166.1_pt1 | contig 12001 bp, 7 predicted proteins | sample 1521761 | NCBI WGS metagenome assembly OFGO01 (sample SAMEA3504128, study PRJEB24116) | mouse gut metagenome | biome: mouse gut; feature: mouse-associated habitat; material: faeces | place: Denmark | collected 2011
CCCAGCCAATATTTATTCAGGCAATGTTCGGTAATTTGTGCTGGGAAAGTTGAGTATACTATTTACACGCTGCAGTTTCAACAAACTCCTTTATCTTTTTCAAAGTATCCTGTATAATTTAATGGGTGTGTGATCGGCTTAGAGATTGCTCGCAGGAATAAAGACTAGCCACCAGGAGGAAAATCATGTCTACGATCAAAGATATAGCAAGAGCAGCTGGTGTCTCTGTTTCAACTGTCTCTCATGTAGTCAACAAGACCAAATTTGTCAGCGAAGAACTGACAGAAAGAGTAAACAAGGCACTACTTCTGTGTGATACCCTCCCTAATTTCGTCCAGAAAAAAAGCAGCACCACTAAGGATGAGATCATTGTCATCTCATCCGCCAGCTCAGACCACTGTCTAGCCTTATATCAAAAAATCGTCGAATGTTCATCGGAAAATTTTCACTGTTCTTTTCATCTTGCAGATGAACAGATGAAAGATATCAGAGCACTGATTGACAGCCTTATTCTATCCAAGTGTCACTGCATCGTTGCTATTTGTATTAAAGCGATTCCATTACTGGATAGTATCGCCGACGAGGAGCTTCCCTGTATCATAATTTCCGATCATTTATTTTCCTCTTCGTTTCCTGTTATCATCAACGATTTGGAAATCGGCTATCAAAATGTCACCCGATATCTCATTAGCATGGAACACAACCATATCTTATTCTTTTACAATAGAAAAAACGCCGAAAACCAGTTTATGCTTAACGGTATGAAAAACTACTTGGATACAGCCTGCTCAGATCAGGACATTATATTTGAAACGATCGAATATAGCAATCACAAGGATATTTTAGAAAATCTGAAAAAGATTTTATTTCGTTTATCCATCTGTTCCGTGATCGCATTCGATTCTTTTGAAGTACTTGAAAATTTCCTGCCCTTTTTTAACGCTATTGGTTTTGATCACACAAATACCTTTTCTCTTGTGGGATACAATCTACAGGAAAAGGCAGAGCTGTTTTTTCCTCCCATTGCATCTGTTGATTATAACTATAAACAATTGACAGACATCCTGGAAAAATTTTTTGAGGCGCCGTCATCAGAATTATCCGAAACACCGGCTGTTTATCACGTTTCACCCGTTATACGTCATCTTTCATCGATCCATACGATCATCAAGGATGCCAGGAAAAATACGCTTCCTGCTATCTCAGAGCTGACGCTGTCCAGATTGGACAAAGAACGGCTTCTCAAAACGAAACAGCTTTATACCGCTGCGATCTCTTTTCACTATACAGGACGTGCATATATGAAATGTGTGGAGAACGGTATTCGCAACGTATTTCAACCGCTGAATGTAACTCTCATATCGATCACGGATGCTGCTAACGATCCTGAACTGCAGAAAAAGCAGCTTGAGGGTTTACTCGCCATGGATACAGACATTATTTTCGTTTATCCATCCGATATCTTATACCTTATGGATACGCTCCTGAAAATTGCCAACAGCAGATCAAAATTGATCTTAATGGGCAATTACTCTCTTGACAGCATTTCTCTTGCGAATTGCAGCTGCCAGATCGCCTGCCCGGAAAATACCATTGCCTGTTCCATTGCCTACTCTATGGGAGAATACATGACGAATCATAACCTGTCCACTGCCGTGCTTCTGTCTGACAGTTCTGAAACCTTCTATGAAAATACAGTGCGCTGCAGACTAATCGAAGAAATATTAAGGGAAAGATATCCTGATATTCATACTCATATTTACGAAACAGAGAATACGGACATCTACAACTCCGTCCTCAGCTTGATCGATCGCTATCCCACGGTTGATATGATGTATATCTCCTGGGAATATCCCGCTACGATAGCGCTGAAGGCAATAGAATCTCTCGAACGTTCTAACATTGCCATATGTACCATGGATCTGGATTATGAAGTTGCTGTCAGCATGGCATCCAATGGACCTATAAAATTGATCTACGGACAGCCACTCTACGAATATGGGCAGGCGCTGGCTATTGCTGCCATACACACATTACTGGGCAACAAATTATTTCCCACGTATGTTTTTCACACATCCGTGATCAACAAGAAATCACTTCTGGAATCGTGGCGGATGATCTTTAAAGAATCACCGCCAAAAGAAATTTTAGATTTATTTATATTGAATTATTAAACCTGCAACAGACATGTGCTCGATCAGATATGACACCACACTGCAAAGAGAAGGGATCGTAACAGGATTACTGTTAACCGATCCCAACATTGCAGTCGGTGTCATGGACACTCCTATTCAGTTAAATCTGTCCACTTTCTTCCGCCCATTTTTTTTGAAATACCGGATGTAAACGTATATTCGTGACAAATTGCTTGATGACCTCATTTACCATATCCTTACTGTAAAGTTCTTCCGGATAACTGAGATGAATCTGCTCTGGTGTCAGTCTCGGCATGGCGTGTTCATCCAAATACTCAAAGAACTGTCTCTCCAGTTCACTGGCAGAAAAGCTATTCCCATTCTCGTCACAGTATACATACTCAAACCGATCCAACATATCCCTATCAAAGTATTCATTCAATTTCTTAAACCTAAATTCTTTTAACAATTTTGCTACGCTGGAAGGAATGGTAATTTCTCCACCGCTAACCCGGATAATGCCTTTTTCCAGATCTATATCCTTCCACCGCAAACCTGAAACATCATCAAAACTCAGCCCTGCGATGATCGTTAATTCCAGCAATACATGAAAATCCTTTGTCCTTCTGTATAAGAATAATCTTGTAAATGCTTCTGTTGATAACGTTTTCGTTCTCATTGTTCCATCAAGTATCATAAGCCGCCTCCTATAAAATCAATTGCTGATAAAAATATTGTGGATCATCTGTATCGGTTCAGTGAAACGAACTTCGGTTCTAATTTCTCAACTTCATTCTCGGTTTCCACAAAAACCGTCTTTGTTTCTCCGGGCCAGATATCAAAGGCGTTATCGGTAAAAGTACACTTTACCGGACCACATGTGAGATTGCAGTTCCATATATATATGTCCGCATGCAGTTCCAGCTTCCAAGTCTTCCCGCCAACTCGGCTGCATTTTACATCTACTTTCTCCGGGCACAGTTTGATATCCTTAAACCCATTTAAAAACTTTCTGTTTTTGGATACCACTTCTCCATTTTCCCAAAGAATCGCAAATGCAAACATATCATCCGATCTATCTGGTGATTCTATATCATTTAGAGAGATCAAAGACACTGAACTGGTCTTCGGAAGCTCGAGCTCCACGGTTCCCGCCATTCTCCGCTTTCCATCAAAACTCATATATCCATATTCTGCCTTTAAATGCTTTGCGACCAGCGTATCGTTTACTGCTACAATATTATCGTCTACAAAGACAATGTTTACCGGCCAAAAGGCACGTTTCATATAATAATAGCTCTGCTTGGGACGGCAATAATAGTCGATGACACAGTATCCGTTATGCGCCCAGCTTTCATTATACTGCCAGTAAAGCGTCCCGCTGCATGTATACATTTTCCCTTTCAATTTCTCAAGAACGTCTTTGATCGCCTCTGCCTGGATCATCTGTCCGGACATTACATATTCCTGCAGATCTCTGATAGGCTCGTCCTTATAATATCTTTTCTGCAGTGCTTCGACTAATCCAAAAATATACCAGCAGTTGTGATGATTCCAAATGTCCTCATCTCTTACCACCTTCTGTGCGCCGAAGAACTCATGGATCGATTCCAGATTAGCCGGTGATTCAATGCCGAATTCACTGATGAATTTGTGGTCTTCGTCTGCAAATCCCCAGATTTTCAACTGCTTTTCACCATTTGTCAACCAGGCCATCGAGTAATCCCAAATATGCTGGTCGCCTTCCTGACTACAATTCGGATGCAGGCCTCCATATGGGCTGCTGGGCCAATAAACAGTAATCGGATCCAGTCTCCCCAATATCTCCGGCATGATCTCATCGTACAATTTCAGGCCATAATGAGGGCATCCGTGATTCCACATATCATAACACTGCTGGTTCTCATTATTCCCGGACCATAAGGCAAGGCTTGGATGATTACGATAGGCGCGTACCACATCCTCAATTTCCGCCCGGACTTCCTCACAAAAATCCACATCAAAATCCGGATAATAACTGCAGGCAAACATGAAATCCTGCCATACCATAATTCCCAGTTCATCACAAACATTGTAGAAATTCTGACTCGGGTAGATTCCGCCTCCCCAGATCCGCATCATATTCTGGCATCCTTTTTGTGCCCATTTAAGCAACTCTCTTTCCTTTGCGTCGGTGATCCTTGCGAAGATCGTATCCGGCGGCACCCAGTCTCCTCCTTTGCAAAAAACCTTCTCTCCGTTCACAATAAATGTAAAGGTCTTTTCCCCATGATCCAACTCTTTCTGCTCAATTTCAATGGTCCGGATCCCATGTCTGAATTGATCTGATGCATAAATTTTGCCGTTGTCATCTGTCACCAATATTTCCATATCATACAAATGGCTTTCCCCTACTCCGTTGGGCCACCATAAGCATGCATTCCTGACCAGAAGTTCTACTGTTACCTGATTACTTCCCTTTTCCAGATTGGCATCGACGGAAGCATTTACAATCTGGAATGCATCCTGTAAAGTAACTGAAACCCGGCAGTCACGCATCGCCTCCAAAACATCCAGCTCAACTTTGCAGATCAATCTTGCATTAGTTCCTTCTATTTCATCCTGCACATAGTAATCTACAATTTTGCACTCATCATATGCCTGCAAATAAACATCTTTCCAGATGCCGCAGGTGATCATGCGCGGCGTTATATCCCAGAAGAAACACTGTACGGCTTTCCTCATCCACATATTGCGCATATCCCACGGATGAAACGTCTCCGGGAACTTATCGATCGGCCTGTTTTTAACAGCTTCAAACCCGGCATCGACATGTACTTCCACATAGTTGATCCCTTCCACCACGAAGTCGGTGATATCGAATATGTACTTTCGGAACATATTATTTGTTACACCAATGCTCTGGCCGTTGATATAGATATCCGAAGTCAGATCGATTCCCTCAAAAACAATTTCCATCCTTCTGCGCATAAGATCTCTTGAAACAAAAAACTCCCGTCTGTAAACCCATACCTTATCCTCTGTCCATTCAGACTTTTTATTATTTTCCTCTTCCAGAGGTTCTGTGATGATATTGGCTCTCATTAAGTCCAAATGGATATCTCCGGGCACCGTTGCCTTGATCCATCTTCCCCATTTCGCCTCTCGATCGCCAATTTCGTAGTAGGTAAGTTCCCACTCCCCATTTAATACTTGTTTAACCATAGATCATCATCCCTTTGTTCCGCCAACACGGATTCCTTTCATAATATTCTTTTGTCCCAAAATAAAAACGATCAGAGGAGGAATGATCGTCATCATGACCCCTGCCAAAATAATGGAAATGCTTCCTCCGCCCATAAATCCTTTCAGTAACTGTATGCCTACCGGAATCGTCATCTTGTTATAATCCGAAATGAAAATAAGTGCTCTAAAATAATCATTCCAACTGTTTAAGAAAGCCATGATCGCTACAAGCGCAATTGACGGTTTGCACATCGGTACGATTATCCTCAGGAAAATACTGCTCTTCGACGCTCCATCCAGCTCTGCCGCTTCGTCATAACTCCTGTCGATCGTCATCATAGACTGACGAATCATAAATACAGACAGCGGACTCATCAGTGCCGGCATGATAAGTGCGATATGATGATTCATAGCATTCATATTTTTGACGACCAGGAAAAGCGGAATGATAGAAGCCTGCGGCGGCACCATCAATCCTGCCAGCACTATGATAAACAGGACGTCTCTTCCCTTAAATTCAATCCTCGAAAAAGCATATGCCATCATCGTATTGATCAAACATTGTCCCACCATCACGATAACCGCTATCTTTAAGCTGTTTAGAATAAACATCAAAAACGGTACTTTCTCAAACACTTCCACATAATTCCTGATATGAAAACTCGTCGGGAAAAACAGAGGCGGCCATTTAAATGAATCTTTTGGAAGCCGCAGGGAAGTTGAGAAGATCCATAAAATAGGCATCATAAAAACAGCAATTACAAGCAGGCCGAACAAAGATATAACTATTTTCTTCATTGTTTTCTTTTTCAATCGTAGTCATCTCCTCTGTCAGGTATCATAGCAAACCCATTTTTTCTGTGAATAAAACAACAATAATGTCACCGCCAGCGTTAGCGCAAATAGTACCACCGCAATCGTCGAGGCATATCCCATATTTAAATTTACAAATGCACTGTCATACAGATACAATGCGATCGGCCTTGTGAAATCCCCCGGTCCCCCTTTCGTAAGAAGGTACGGCTCCTCAAACACCTGAAAGCAATGAATTGTTTTGATGACCAGAACATAGAAAACCGTTGGCGTCAACAGCGGCAGCTTCACTCTGAAAAAAATCTGGAAAGCATTGGCACCGTCTATTTTGGCCGCCTCAAAGTAATCGTCCGCTATCGATTGGAGCCCTACAAGATAAAACAAAAACGGATCCCCGATATACTTCCAAAAACTATAGATTGCTAATGAAAGATAAGTAAACTTACCATCCGTAAGCCAATTAACCGGTTTCAATCCAAATCTTGTCAGGAAAAAATTAAAAACTCCGTTTCCTCCATCCAAAATATAAAACCAGGCTACAGCGGCAGACGCCGTTGTAATGAGATACGGAAAATATACGGACGTCCTTGTGAAAACAGACATAAACCTATTGATCTGTCTGTCGGCTATCAATGCCAGCAGCAGGCCGATCACGGTATGCAGAGGAATCAGGATCAGCGCATATTTCAAAGTATTCTGAAAAATAACTGCAGTTCTGGTATTTGTAAAAAATTCAATGAAATTGTTCAATCCGACCCATTCCGCCGGCTGCAGTATATTGTAGTCAAATAGACTTAAGACCAGCGAAACAATAACCGGGCCGCCGATAAAACAAAGATAAATGATCATGCCCGGCAGCAAAAAGAAAAAAGCCGCTCTCTGATCCTTCTGTCTTCTCTTTTTTGAATATGTTATATTTTTCATATAAATCCCCTGTTTTCCATTTATTCACTTTCACTTATTCACATTTTTCTGCCGTATGGCCGTAACCTCTTGCGCACATTGATCCAAAAGCGCCTGTATATCTGCGTCTTCAGAAGATAAACACTCCATAAGATATCTTGTGATTATCTCCCCGTCACTTCCATAAGTCGGCGTACATTCTGCCGGATAACTGTCTGCCGCTGTCGTATAAAACAGTTGCTTATTGTCAATATGATCAAATCCGTTAACAACATCCTCCATGAGACTTCTACGTGCCGGCACATATCCATTGGCAATAGAAACATTCTGAATATAATAGTCATCTCCGGTAAATGCAGCAAGTTTCATGGCTGCTTCAATATGCTTACTGCTTTTTAACACACCGCTTCCTCCGACACCATTGATGGGATGCCAGTTTTCCGCATTAAATCTGGGCAGCGTCTGTACAATCGTATTCTTCCAGTCATTTGCAATATAACTTGCCAAAGACCACATACCGGAAAACTGCATTGCTGTCTGCTCATTCATCAACATCGTGACCGCATCGTCACTGGCCTGTGGAATACCCGCATACCCATATTCATAGATCAGATCTTGCCACAGCTGGACTATTTCCACAATTTCCGGACAATTGATCGTACATTCCGAAAAATCATCATTGAACATTTTCCCGCCGTTTGCCATAAACCAAGCATTGTATCCAAAATAATACATCGGGATAGTCAACGCATATCTTGTACTTCCGTCATCATTTTGGACTGTCAACTTCTCACAATACTGCAAAAAGTCTTCTTTGTCCCAGTTCTCATCCGGAAGCTTTAGTCCTGCTTCCTTCAGCATTTCCTTATTGAACTGGGCAACGACCGTATTCCAGTCCTTCGCAATACCATAAGTCTTGCCGTCTCTCTCATAGGTTATCTGGCACATATCCACGATGTCATCCTTATACGAAAACCATTCCGGATGTTCTTCTATATAAGGGTCCATACACTCCAACATATCCAGATCATAGAAAACCGGCATAGATTCGTTGGTCAGATGACAGGCATCAATTTCCGTCCCCCCTGCGATCATTGTCTGCATCTTAGCAATAAAATCAGGCCAATCAGAACTTGGGATAAATACAAGTTCAACATGAATCCCCGGATTTTCTTCTTCAAACTTATCAAATAATTTCTCATATTCGGATGCAGCGGAACCTGTCCCTTGAAAGGCATAATGTAAAGTTACGTCTTCCGTATCGTTTCCACACGCAGTCATGCCGAAAGCAACTCCACAAGCCAATAAAATACCTGCTATTTTTTTCCTCATATTTTCCTCCATTCCGAAGCACTTCTATCTCTTCTCCTTCTCCAGTCTCTTTTGTCAACAGTTACCAAATACTAATCCCGGGATCTTAATCGAATCTTGATCTACTTCCTATATTGTCCTTTGCTCATCAAAAATATGAACACCTCCTCTCTACATAAGCAAAGCTATTTTTCTATATTTTTCTATAAAGCTAATATTTTCTGCATATTTTGCATGATTTATGCTTTTGATTATACATTTCTCTATTTTCATTGTCAATATTTTTCTATATTTTTCTACTTCCATATTTTTCTAAAGAATTAATTTTCTACAAAATGTGATATTTGACATCTGTCATATACTTTTCTCATGACACAATTAGTACCATGAGGCAGAAAAAACGATACAAAAAAACATTACATACTGCGCAAAACATGTATGTAATGTTCTTCCATATCGTCTCAAACCAAATCTATGCGACATTCCTTATTCTATGGACTTAAGCGACTCCGCCATATTGATCTTCTCCAACTTAAAGTACATCACTCCGTTCACCAGCATGGCAAAGACGAAAGTGAGCAGCAGACTCCACAAATAGCTGAGCGGAGCGACCATAGTCTTAAAAGAGATCATATCAATATTGATCTCATACATGACAAAACTGTGTAGTCCTTTTCCAAGAATAAGTCCTACCACTGCTCCCATAGCGGTCAGAACCAGATTTTCCCTGAATACATAATCAGCCGTCTCCCTGGCATAAAACCCTAAGACCTTGATCGTCGCTATCTCCCGAATGCGTTCCGTGATATTGATGTTCGTCAAGTTGTACAGCACGATAAAGGCAAGGCACCCGGCACAGGCAATGATCAGGAATACAATATAGTCCATACTCTCCATCATAGTCGCGATACGCTGCCGCATATCTACCGTGACAGAGACCGCCAGCACATTATCCATATCCGATAACACAGCCGCTGCCTCATGAACGTCCACACCATCTTGCACCAATGTGTATGCGCTCTTATATTCCGGCTCTACACCCATCTGCCCGGTATAGGTCTCCTTGTTAACGTAGATATAATTATAAACAAAATTCTCACACAGCCCTGCTATCCGCACCGTGAAGCTATTCCTGTCATTATCCCGGAAGACTACCTGATCTCCTACTCGTATCCCCAGATTTTTCGCCACTTTCTCTGTCAGTACTGCCTCTCCCTCGCCAGGATAAGCAATGGATTCTCCCGCCGTCGTATGCAGATTCAAAAATGTTCCCATTTCTTCCACATCCTCCGGCACTTCCAAGTAAATGGATTTAACTTTTCCGCCAAATTCAAGCTCTACACTCTCTTCGTGGTGGTATGTCGTCTGCGCCAGCAGATCTCCTGCCTTCTGCAGCATTTCCTCCCGATCCGAATCCTGTATCCTATCTGAATAAGTAATCCCGATATCATAGGTCTGTACTTCGCCATACTGCATATCTGCCACATTCGTCACCGAATCCTTGATACCAAATCCGGTAAGGAGAAGCGCAGTGCAACCACTGATTCCCAGGATCATCATAAAGAACCGTTTCTTATACCGTATAATATTTCTGATTGAAACCTTGTGCAGAAATTTAAGCCGGCTCCAGATCAGAGGGATTCTTTCTAAGAAGATCCGTTTCCCGCTTCTTGGCGATTTCGGACGGATCAAACCTGCCGGCACCCCCTGCAGTTCATGTCTGCAGGAAAAATATGCAGCACCCATGGAGCATAAAAGCGCTGCCGTAAGCGAAAGCAGAGCCATCGGAATATCAAAATAGTACTGAATATCACCCATGCTGTACATAATGCCGTATCCCATCCAGATAACACGCGGAAACAGCCATGTACCGACCACACAGCCAAACACTGCACCGACCGCCGCTGCCGATCCGGCATAAAACAGATATTTTCCCATGATCGCTGCATTGCCATATCCCAAAGCCTTTAACACACCGATCTGGGTTCTCTGCTCCTCCACCATCCGGTTCATAGTCGTCATACAGATCAACGCCGCCACCAGGAAGAAAAATACGGGAAACACATTGGCGATAGCCGCAACGATACTGGAATCACTCTCATAACAAGCATAACCAATATTCGTATCCCTGGTCAGTACATAATCGTCCGGCTCCCCGATCTTAGCCAGTTCTTTTCGCGCATCATCAATCTTACGCTGCGCATCTGCGACCTCTTCCTCAAATTCATTCTCCGCATCCGCGTATTCTATTCTTGCATCTGCAAGCTCTGCTTTTCCCTCTTCCAGATCTTCCTTTCCTTCTGCCAGCTCTACTTTCGCATCTGCCACATCCCTTCTGGCCTGCGCCAGATCGAGCCTGCCCTGTTCCAATTCGGCTCTGCCCTCTTCTAAATCAAGCTTCGCCTGTGCAAGTTTCGCCTTTCCATCCTCCAGTTCGTTCCGGGCCTGCTTTACCTGTTCCTCGGCAGACATAAGCTCTGCCTCCGCTTCCAAAAGAAGCTGCTCCTGAAAGGCGATCTCCTCCATTGCTTCTGTGATCTGGCGTTTTCCTTCCTCAAATTCACCTTTTCCCACCTGTATCTGTGCCAGGCCTGCCTGTATCTGTGCAAGACCACTCTGCAACTGCTCAATTCCCTGTTCCAGCTCTGCTTTCATGGATGAAATCTGTGCAAGCGCCGCCGTAAGTTCCGCCTTTTTCTGTTCATATTCCGCTGTAACTGCATTCCGCGACTCTTCATCCGGCGCCTGCGAAAGCGCATAAGCATACCATTGCTCCAACTGCTCCAGTCCGGACGTGATCTCTGCTTCCTTCTTCTCCAGCTCTTCCTTCTGACCGGGCAAAGCCTCCAACTGTGCACGCAGCTGCGCCTCTTTCTCTTTCAGCTCTGCTTCTTTCTCAAGTACCTGCGCTTCCTGCTCATGCAGCTTGGCGGACTTCTCCTCCAGTTCACGCTTGCCCTGTTCCAATTTATCTCTGGCGATCAGAAGCTCCTGTCCATTGGCAAAAATCTCCCATTCATGAAGACTGACTTCCTTCTCTGCATCCAGAAGTTCAGGTTCTTTCTCCGCGATCTCTTTCTCGCCATCCGCAATCTCCTGCTCACCGTCTATCAGTTCCTGTTCCCCGTCCGCAATCTCCTGCTCCCCGTCTGCGATCTTCTTCTCAGCGTCCAAGATCTCCTGTTCCCCATCCGCAAGTTCCTGCTCACCATCCAGGGTCTTCTGCCAGGCGTCATCCAATTCCTCCCTGGCCTCTGTTCTTTTATCATCAAGTTCTGTCTGCGCCTCTTCAATCTTATCCTGCGCTTCCACGATGACCCGTTCATACCGCTTCACAGTGAGATCATGGGCGATGTCCTCTATCTTCCCCTGCAATCCATCAATGTAATCCTCATACTCATCCGTATACACTTTATATTTCAGCTTGGTCGTGGCATATATTTCTGTCAGATAATCACAGTCAAATGCCTCTTCCTGCACATAAAGAAACGCGGTAATCTTGCCGTCACCGATCGAAGTGGTCCCCCGCTCAAAATTAATATAATAAGGAGAACGCACGATACCCACCGCCGTAAACGTACGCTCCCGAAACATCTCCAACGTATCTTCCTCAT
>OFGO01002168.1_pt1 | contig 11988 bp, 13 predicted proteins | sample 1521761 | NCBI WGS metagenome assembly OFGO01 (sample SAMEA3504128, study PRJEB24116) | mouse gut metagenome | biome: mouse gut; feature: mouse-associated habitat; material: faeces | place: Denmark | collected 2011
CAGGCCGTCAATCTTGCCATGATCACCGTCATCGGCCAGTGTGTGGGCGCCGGTGACGAAAGTCAGGTTCGCTTCTATACCAAAAAGCTGCTCGTCATGGCATACCTGCCTACCATTGGGCTGAATATCGTTCTCTTCCTGATCCTGAACCCGGTCCTGGGATTGTACGGGCTGAGTGCAGAGACCACGCAGCTGGCCCGGATACTTGTCTTTATCCACAACGGCTGTGCCTGCTTCCTCTGGCCGCTGTCTTTCACTCTGCCCAATATGCTCAGAGCATGCAACGACGTGCGTTACACTATGATCGTGTCCATCGCTTCCATGTTCATCTTCCGCATTGGCTTCAGCTACCTGATCGGTGTACAGATGGGCTACGGCGCCATCGGTGTATGGATCGCCATGGTGCTGGACTGGCTCTGCAGGATCACCTGCTTTGTGATGAGATATCTGCGCGGCAAGTGGCGGCGGATGGCCGGACTGCAGATCCATGGTACTTAACCTAATACCGACAGGCACTGCCACATATCATCTGTACGTCACGCCGACCCCCACATGCGGCCGCATAGCGCTGTACGTAGCATCCGCTGTAAAGAGCACCACCAGCAGAAGCCCCACTCCCACCTGAATCTTCAACGGAATCCTGCAATAGAATGAATAGAAGAGCGGACTGACCAGCCATACCAGCAAAAGCCCTCCGACGCCGAACAGCAGCGCGCTGTACAGACACACCCTGCCCTGCAGATTCCAGGGCATGGCACTGTAGTCCCACCATTTGACTCCCCAGGTCGATTCCAGATACCATCCGGCTAGATACTCCAGTGTAGTACACATGACCATGGATGATACAAATGTCAGCATCGGCCTGTCCCGCCATCTGTGCAACAACACTTCCATCATGATGCCGCCCATTCCGTAGATCGGAAGCCAGGGTCCTGCCAGGAACCCTCGATTGACATACATATCATCCTTTAAAAGGTACAAGAACCCTTCCCAAAGCCACCCGAAACCTGCCAACAGGAAAAACAACCAGACATAGAAGAAGAAATCCATCCTGGTCGTACGCCGTTTAGGCCTCTGTCCGGCAGTTTGTCTGCAGGGTGATGATACAGACCGGTCGTCCCCATTATACTGCTGCGCCATCAGCTCACCTCTTTTTCATCCTCTCTTATCATAACCACGCATAAGATCGATATTACCGGTAGTATTGCCGGATCTTACCAAATAGATACCCTCCCACCTGTTATACTAAAAATCCTTGTTTATTTTCTGGTATGGTTGAAAAATCTTAAATTGGTACTTTTAATCATACCATTTTGGCATATAATTCATAGTATCCGTTGTGCTTTTGCTTGCGTCTGCTGTAATGAGCGTCGGAAAATAAAATCAAAAGAAATGAGGGATCACCATGAAAAATGAAAAATTACTGAAACTCGTCATGACTGGCGTCTTTGCCGCACTTTCCTATGTAGTATTTACCTTCCTGCAGATCAAGATCACACTGCCCGGCGGCGATGCTACTTCCATACATCTTGGTAACGCGGTCTGTGTTCTGGGCGCACTGCTGTTAGGCGGCCTGTACGGCGGTGTTGGCGGCGCCATCGGCATGACCATAGGCGATCTGCTGGATCCCTATTATATCGTCTACGCCCCAAAGACCTTCGTCCTCAAACTGTGCATCGGCCTGATCACCGGCCTGATCGCTCACAGACTTGGCCATATCAGCACCGAAAAGAACACCTCCAAAGTATTGAAATGGACTATCGCCGCGGCGGTCGGCGGCCTGCTTTTCAATGTCGTCTTTGACCCGTTGGTGGGCTATTTCTACAAGCGGCTTATTCTGGGCAAGCCCGCAGCTGACATAACACTGGCATGGAATATCGCTTCCACTTCCATCAACGCCGTGACTTCCACGATCGTATCCGTAGCCGTCTATATGGCCCTGCGTCCGGCCCTGAAGAGATCCGATCTTTTCTTTACCATCGGTACAAATAAGAAGCTTTTGGAATCACGCTGATTTCCACGCCACAGACAGATCCACTGACAAAAAGCCCCTGTCAGCGCAAGTATTCTTCCCGCGTCTGACAAGGGCTTCCCGTTTCTTTAAATCTTACAGCACGACATCATTATCTTCCGGAATGATCAACGATGCCACAATATAAATGATCAATCCCGTTCCGCAGCTTCCCAGCGAACACAACAGCCAGATCAACCGCACCAGCGTCGGATCTACATTCAGATAATCCCCGATTCCCCCGCACACACCGCATATGGTTCGATTCGTCCTCGAACGCGTCAACTTCTTATATCCATCACCCATAGTAATCCTCCATTCTGCAAATTTCTGTTTTCTCTTCAAAACTTTACTATTCCGTAAAGTCCACATTCACCGTCCCCATTGCGCAGCTGATGCTCACCGTGGAACTACTGCCATGATCGGTCTCGAATTCACCGCCCAGATTATTGTAACGTTTACTGCCTATCTTTACGTTGCCCATGCCGCAGTCAACATCATAGTTGTAATCATCTTCTGCACCTTCCAGAGTAAAATTCAAGTTCCCCATACTGCAGTCGGCATTCAATTCTCCTGCAAAGGATCCGTTAAGATTCGCATTGCCCATACTCACGACAGCCTCCGTGTGCGCAGTCACCTTCGCGTCACTGACATGCAGCTCACCGGCTGCGATATCCAGCTTCGCTTCTTTCGCGAACAGCGTGCCTGCGGTGATCTTCCCGGCGCCCATGGACAGTTCGATAGACTCCGATGCTTCCAGCCCATCAAAAGTGCACTTCCCTGCACCCGCACTGATCTCGATCTCCTTCGCTTTCAAATATCCGGCATCCAGCTTCCCCGCCCCGAAATCGATGCTGATATCATCCAGCACGGCGTCTTTAGGCAAATACAGATAGACTCTGGTATCGCCCCGCGGATGTCTCGAATTCCAGATTCTTCCGAACCCGCCATGATCCATATCTTTGTGGACGAACAACAGGGTATCCCCATCCTTGATACGATACCGATAATGATCCTCGCACTCACCGGTAATGGCAATGCTCACGTCCCGATCATCCGTGTCCTTAATATACATTTTGCAGGCGCCCACTTCAAGATCCAGTCCCCGCAGTGTATCGACTGTCAGGCCTGTAGCCTGCCCGGTCACTACACCATCAATGGCATCATCCACATCTTCTAGCTCCTCCAGGTCTTCCATGGTCTCCGGATCGACAGCCACCTCCGGAGTCTCTAATGCTTCCAGCGCCTTTACGTCTTCCCATTCCTGCGACTCCCAATCCCAGTACTCTTCCCATTCATCGTCCCAGTGTTCGTCGAAGAAACCGAAGGAAAAGATCCCGTTATCGCGGACAAAGCGGAATGGTATCCCCGTCACTGCTCTGACACTGATATGTTCCAGCTGTCGCAGACCGCCAAACAGCGCTCCAACACCAAACAACAAGACACCCATGATAAAAGTAACCAACGCCGTGATCATACAACCCTTTGTAAATCTCTTCATGCCCGTGCACCTCCTCTACGAAAAATCCTTTGACAAAGAGAACCGATCCCCCTGACCAATGCCGGTATTGCCGTACCGGCTAATGCGACCATGACCCAGATTGCCACCAGGCCCAGCGCAAAAAGCGTAAGCGCCGTGCCGACCAGACACAGACCGCCAAAGGGGGCGCTGAACAGCAACCCCATTCCCGTCACCAGCAGCGCAATGGCCACCACTACAAACACCACGCCGATGATCAGGAATGTCAGAAACAGAGCAAACAGTGTCGCCACCAGACTCACTGCGACGCCGAAAAGACCGCCCAGCAATCCCAACCATACCGGTGATGTCAATACTGCCACAATAACGATCAGTACGATCATACCGCCTGACATAGGCTCCTTCTCCGCTTTGGCTTGGCTGTAAGTACTTCCTGTCCCATACCCATATTGCCCATAAGACGTATTCTGCTCGTTCGCCTGACCGTAAGGGTTATTATCCTTTCTTGTGTCCTGTCTGTTGCCATATACGCTGTCCCCTTCCGGGCGCCTGTAATAAGCACCGTCATAATATCCGCTGCCGGAACCTGTCTGCGTCCCCTGCTGTCCAAGTCCGTCGTTCCCCTCATCTTTGTACCGCTCACTGCCACTGTTTTCCCGGGATACACCATCATCATGACCGCCGCCAGACCATCCTCTGCTCCTGGTATCTTTAGGCTGCTTCGAGGCGTTCACATCCTCCGGCCGGATGATCTCGTCTTTAGGCATCTGCGCATAACCGCTGAAACCAGACTCCGTAAACTCTCCGCCGCTGCCACCGTCATTTAGCCCTGCCTTGATGGTACGCGCCAGTTCTTCCGGGGTGCCCAGCGATGCGATCACACCGCTCTCATTCTCTGTCCCCGCATCGTCAAAATAATCATTGTAGTATTGGATGGCTTCCTCCCGCTCCGTCGGCGCTACATCCCCAAGAAGCTCTGCCAGACGTCTCATAAATTCTGCTCTATTCATACTTCCTTCAAACCTCCCTCAAAGATACTGTTTAGTCTGGCTGAATACCGGTGCCATTCACTGATATACAGGTTGAGCTGTGCCCTTCCCTTCTCTGTCACCTGATAATACCGCCTGTTTCTGCCCGCACACTCCATATCGTACACTTCCAGACATTCGTCCTTCTGCAGTCTCCTGAGTACCGGATATAAAGTGGACTCTGAAATCTCAATGACCTCCCGCACTTCCTGCGTGATCTTGTACCCGTATGTCCCTTTCACCTCACTGGATACCACAGCAAGCACGATCGCATCCAGCAATGCCGCGCCCGTGTTAAATACCATGCGATAAACTCCTTTCCTGCTTTTTACATACCTCATATCGATCATCCATTCCTGTTCAGATTATAATTCCCTGCCGCCCTGTCCTTTCGCTGATCCTTCCCCTTTCTTTCGCACTCTGTAAGGCAACCTATAATATTATTAAATTCTATAATATTATATCTTGTATAATATTGTTTCTGCTAATACTATACGTCGTATAATATTATTTGTCAACATACATTTCCTTATTTCTACCTTAAGATAACCTTAACAGAAATGTTGCAGACTGAGCATGATGGAGGTTTACTATCAAAAACGCCTCGGAACACAAAATTTCTTCAAAAACAGAAAACTTCTACCCGCAGATCCCTCCCACATCATCTGAAGAGCCGATTTCCCTTACAATGCAGATAAGGTGCACGGACCTGCTGCTTGGCAAATCCCTGCACCTTATCTGTAACTGTTGTGTATACATTTCTCCGAATATTATCCCTTAACGGAGCCGGCCGTCAATCCTTCTATCATATATTTCTGCGCAAAAGCAAACAGAAGTATCGTAGGGATCAACGCCATGACCGTCCCTGCAGCCATTTCTCCCCATTTAATATCGTATTTCAAGATCAAACCGTTCAATCCTACCGGAATCGTTTTGTATTTATCTTTATCAATGAACATGATCGCCATAAACAATTCATTCCAGGAATTGATAAATGCAAATATAAAGGTAGCAGCGATCCCCGGCTTCATTACCGGAATGATCACCTTCCGCAATGCCATCCCATAACTGCAGCCGTCGATCCACGCCGCCTCTTCCAAAGAAGAGGATATCCCGTCAAAAAATCCCCGCAGAGTCACTACCGAAAACGGTATCATCATATTGGTATACAACAGGGCCATGACCCAGATACTGTTCAGCATGTGGTGTTTGGACAGCATCTGATATAAAGAGGGCAGCATTATGAAAGTTGGGATCATCTGCGTCACCAGATAAAAGAGCAGCAGCGCATTCTTAAACCGGAATTTGAATCTTGAAATGATATACCCCGAACATATACCGACCACACAGGCAAAAAGGCCTGCGGTAAAGGAAACGATAAGGGAATTACGCATGTACTGTCCAAAATTCCCCTTCCACAACATGGACTCATAGTTGATCATACTCGGTTCCTTTGGAAGATACTGCACAGGAAATGCATAGATTTCAGCCTGACTGCCTTTCAGCGATGTTACCAGCATCCACAGGAAAGGGAAAATGACCACTAACAGAAAAGCTGCCAGCACTATATATTTCATGAGTCTTAGAAGAGCCTTGTTTACTTTTTTAGCTTTCATACCTGTTCCTTTCGCATATTTTTCCACCTGTGCGGTTGCAATCCACTTCCAAATGAGTAAAACGCGGATGCGAAAGCAGACGCAGGGAGTGCTTAAGCACGGGTTTTACGAATATGGAAGTCAGGTTGGATGCTCTTTGAAGCGTCCAACCGCACAGTTGGATATTTTTCTCCATTCCGAAGCGGTCCAGCCTTACTCATCTGCTCCGGATAAGTGCTTTGTTGCCGCCAGATATATGATCACAAAGAAGATCATAAACAGTATGGACAGCAAACCTACCGCAGAAGCCAAACCATAATCCAGACTTTGGACAAGCTGCATCATATAGGAAGTTACAATATGTGACGATCCTGCCGGTCCCCCCTGTGTCATCGAATAGATCAGATCCGGGAAATTGAAGATCCATATCACACGCATCAAAAGCGTCAGCAGCAGCACCGATCTTATGGAAGGTACGGTAATACACCAGAATTTAACCCATGCATTGGCCCCGTCAACACTGGCTGCCTCATACAGATCCTCCGAGACGCCTCTGAGTGCCGCCGTTATCATGATCGTAAAGAACGGGATTCCATACCATATATTTGCAAAAATACAGGAATACAGTGCCGTCTTCTTATCGGCCAGCCATCCGATCGGTTCGCTGACCATTCCGATCCGCCTTAGCATATCGTTGATGACCCCGGATGTCCCGTTAAACATCCAGCGCCACATGATACCGATCACAAATCCTGACACTGCCCAGGGAAAGAAGATCAATCCCTGATAGATTCCGGAGCCTCTGAATTTCTTCTTCAGCATCAGCGCGATCCCAAAACCGATCGTAAACTGGAAGAACAGCGAGACACAGACCCACTTCAATGTATTTCCTAATATGGTATAGAAAGAATTGCTTGGATTTGGCGCAAAAAGCTTCCTGAAATTGCCAAATCCGATCCACTTTATATTGCTGATATCCATCAGGTTATAGCTTTGAAAAGCCATCATACTTCCTTTTAGCATCGGATAATAAGTAAAGATCATCGGCAGAATAATAGAAGGAAGAAGCAGACAGACGATATACCTGTTTCTTTTTCGTTTCAATTTACCTACGCCATTCATTTCTGACACCCCTCCTTTGTCTATACAATAACTTTCGGAATCTCATTCATTGAGATTCCGAAAGCTATAAATCTTAGTATTTCTTGCCTTCCTGCTCATATGCATCAACCCAGAAGCCATCCAGCCATGCCATCAGTTCATCCGTGCTGATTTCTTCCGTCAGCCATTTCTGATACATAGTGTCTACTTCTGCCTTATAGGTAGCATACGCATTATACATCATAGGCTGTGTAGCACAGCGATAAGTATTGCTATCCTCTGCCATCTCCATATAGATGGCAAACCTTCCCTCTTTAAAGAAGCTGTCGATCTCCGGTGCCGTCGAATGGATCGGTATCGTAGCATAGTTCTTCGCAAAGTAGGTATTATTCTCAGGATTTGACAGATACAGAATAAAGTCTGCAACCTCATCCGGATGCTCCGTAAAGGAAGCCATCGCCCATCCGGCAAATCCATTCGGATAAACTGCCTGTCCGGAAGGTCCGGTCGGGAACTTGATCAATTCCCATTCTTCATCCTCCAGACTCGCTTCGCAGGTTGAGATAACCTCCGGGTCCTGTATCAGCATAGCGGTCGTTCCTCCGACAAAGCCCTGTACCATCTCCGCAAAGCCCCATGCAATGGAATCCTTAGGAGAGCAGTCTGTATACAGTGATTTATAGAATTCCAATGCCTCTTTCACTTCCGGCATGGTGAAGATCGTCTCTCCGTCCTTATCCTTCAGATAATACCCGGCATCCGGGTTCGCCAGAATGTCTGTGCCGATCCAGGCCCAGATCACATTGTCTGCATACTGATGGCCCAGCGTTCCCCCTCGGAAGGCGAAACCGAACCGATTTTGAGAGGAATCTGTAAGTTCTACACCGGTATCATGAATTTCCTGCCAGGTCGTCGGAAGTTCCATACCTTTTTCCTCAAACCAGCCTTTATGGCAGTAGAGACCCCTCCACAAGAATCCGTACGGCAGCAGATAAGCCTCTCCGCCTGTTTTATTCATCGCTGCGATCGCTGCACTCGTAAGTGTGTCCTTGTCTTCCCATGCTTCAACCCACTGATCGAGCGGCTGGATCCACGAATTGTTGACATACTGTGTAATGGTAAGATCTCTGGTCTCTACGATATCAACACCTGAACCGCTCATCAGCATCTGTGTGATCTTATTGTCAGCGTTCTCAAGCGGAGGGGAAACGATCTCTATCGTAATATTATCATGCTCCGCCTCATACTTGTCTGCGATCTCCCTGATGATCGCTGTACGTTCAGGGCTGGTCAATGATTCCACCATTGTGATCGTGATCTCTCCACCTTCGCTGCTTGCAGGAGCGCTCTCTTCGCTCTCCTGGGCAGTGCTCTCCGTATTACTCTGTGCCGGGGCGTTGTCTCCCGTTCCGGAATCTGTGCCTCCACAGCCTGCCAATGCAGTGATCCCCATAGTCAAAGCCAATATCATCGCTAACCTTCTTTTCATAGTTCTGTAACCTCCTTTTTGTATGTTGCACATATCCTTAAAACTCATTCACAATTCCCATATGCCGTTTAAGCGGCACAAACAATACCTGCAAAATACTTCCTACAGTATAGACAGTGCCTTTTCCAGATCTGAGATCAAAATATCCTCGCCTTCCAGCCCACAGTGAATCCTGATCAGATTCTGCGCAGCTCCCAGCCATTCCACCTCCTCCCCGGACATTCTTGCAAATGGCATCTCGACCAAACTCTCAAATCCTCCCCAGGACACACCGATCTTAAAGATGGAAAGTGCCTGTGAAACCTCCTTCGCCTGCTCTACCGTACCGTCAATCTCAAAACTCATAAGCCCGCAGTTTCCCCTTTGCTGCCTCTTCATCAATTCATACTGCGGGAAGGACGGTAGTCCCGGATAATGCACTTTCTTCACTTTCGGATGCTTCTCCAGAAAATCAGCCACTGCCAATGCCGTCTTCTCATGCTGCCTTAAACGTACTTCAATGGTACGCAATCCCCGAATAGCCAGCCAGGCTTCCATCGGTCCCATGATCCCGCCATACAGTTCCCGCATGAGCGCCAGCTTTTCCAACAAGCCACGATCCTTTGCCACCAATACGCCGCCTATGATATCACTGTGTCCTCCTATGTATTTTGACATGGTATGCATGACAATATCCACGCCCATATCAAGCGGGTTCTGAAAGATCGGCGTACAGAAAGTATTATCGATATACGTCCTGGCATTGTGCTTTGCCGCGATCGACGCCACGCCCTGTATGTCCTGCAAAGTCATGAGAATAGAAGACGGGCTTTCCAGAACCACCAGATCCGTATCATCCGTAATGGCATCCTCGAACTCTTCCAGACAATCCCCCTTCACGAAAGTACAAGTGATCTGTAAATGCTGTGCACAGTATTCCGTAAGAAAAATCTTCAGCGGACCATACACATTGCGTACACAAACGATATGAGAACCCGCATGACACACCGCCATGACTGCTGCCGTAGCCGCCGCCATCCCCGATGAAAAGACGAACGCCCGCTCACCATGTTCCAATGCCGCAATCTTATCTTCCAGGATCCTGACTGTCGGATTCTGCACCCTTCCATAACAATAGACATGTTTATCAGTCTTATCGCTGTCGAAATAGGCATCGATCGTAGGAAAAACATTCAGTGAATTCATAAAAACAGGCGGTACGATCGCATTATAGTAATGCTCATATTCTTCTCCATAATGCGTCTCGATCAGCCTCGAGTCTCTTAAGTATTCTCTTTGATCTGTCATCTTGAATCATCCCTTTCTTTTTCATCTATATGCTATCAGCTATCAGCTATATTATAGCTTGGCATAAAAAATTATTTTTGTATCGCTGCTTCCAAATCACGTCTGATATCTTTGATGATCTCATCATTGGCAAGCAGTGCACTCTTCAAGTCTCTGTTAGCGATCGCTTCATATAGCTTCTGATGGTATGGCATCCCTTCCTCGAAAGCATCATCGATATCAAGCGGATCGTTCCAGAATACCATAATGGAATGCATGATCCGTATCATCACATCATTATGGCAGCAACTGTATATCATATAATGGAATTGCTTATCTTCCTCGGCTTTGTCCTCCTTCTTCCTATATTTCTCCATTAAGATATCTGTCATCTTGCCAAGCTGTACTATTTCCTCGTCCGTGATCCTGTGTACTACCATCTTAAGGATCTCTCTCTCCAGTATGCTGCGTACCTCCAAAGTATCCAGAAAGTACTCCTTCTTCTTATGAAAACTAATGGATACCTGAATCACGTCACTTCCATAATTCCGTCCTACATAAACGCCCTTGCCGTTCCTTACTTCCAATACTCCCTGCGCTTCCAATGTCTTGATCGCTTCCCGCAGACACGTTCTGCTGACTCCGATTATCTCAGACATCTCGCCCTGACTTGGCAGTTTATCGCCACTGGACAGATCATTCTCCTTGATATGGTTCTGGATACATTTGATGATCTCTGACTGCAAAGATATCTTTTGAATTTTGGGCTGCATAGTTTCAATCCTCTTCCTTCTTAAGCAATTCATTCCTGCAGGCAGCGGATCAAACAGTCGCGCTTGCGAAAAATATTAATTATTTACAATCTACTTGTTAACGAGCATATCATCCCATCGCATTTTTGTCAATAATTTTACAAAAATTCTCTTTTTGTTGTGCATTATGACATTAATTCGCGCTACACTGAATCCCGCCTTGGGTATACAGCTGATAAACCTTTCGTTTTATGTACACCCTAGAAAACCCATACATGACTATAGTGGTCAAACACTTATAGCCACAAATGCCATAAAAAAGCTTGACCACTACAGTTTCATTCCTGTATTCCTCCTGTCAGAACAGGTTCACTTTACCGACAACGCCGTCATTGATCACATAATAAGCGGTAAAGTCTTCCGGCTTCACATAAATCTGGATGCTCTCAATAGATCCATGCGCATGGCCCTTGGCATAGTAGTGTGATTTGACCCGATCGGTCACCGCATCCATGCTTGCCTCATATTCCCGATACTGGAAGATGATCTCCGGCGCCGGCTCCTGTTTCGGCTCTTCCTGCTGCACGGCCTTTTCCTCCTGAGCGGCTATGTCCGCCTGTATAACTGCCTCCGGCATCACCGCTGTTTCGTCCTTTTCAGGAATCGCTTCCTTGCCCGCTGTCATTTGTTGCTGCTCTTTCTTATCCATTGTATCTTCCCCCTTTGTACGCCTCACGGCTTGTTGTAAAAAAAGTTATAGCATTCCCACGAAGTCTGTAATCTATTGCTTCTATTGTAACATTATTTTGTTGGCGCGGCAAGCCGCTTTATGCATGATAAAGACTGAACTGTTACTTGTTCTGTGTCTTTTATCTCCCTTCTTGGCTCTTTATTTTTCCTCCGTTTTCGCACCGAATACAACAAATTATTGTATTTCGAACTTTAATATTCCGCACTTGAAGCTCCCGCGCAAATTTTCGAGAATACTTTCCGTTCTTTCTGCGTTTATACACTCGGAAAAATAGACCGAAAAATTTGAACGAAGATTTTCAGTGCGGAGTACTTAAAGTTTAATGACAAAACCGGCATGCTGACGGTGAAGCTGCGCATCCGCCCAACGCTGTCTCCCGCAGTTCATACGGTATTCTTTTGCCGACCTGATACATGGTATCTAACATCTCGTCAAAAGGAATCAGCTGCCGGACACCGGAAAGCGCCAGTTCTGCAGCGATCAATGCATTGGCTACCCCCGCCGCATTCCGATTC
>OFGO01002184.1_pt1 | contig 11916 bp, 12 predicted proteins | sample 1521761 | NCBI WGS metagenome assembly OFGO01 (sample SAMEA3504128, study PRJEB24116) | mouse gut metagenome | biome: mouse gut; feature: mouse-associated habitat; material: faeces | place: Denmark | collected 2011
CAGGGGCCGCAGGAAGATCAATCCCGGAAGACGATCCCATTTTCATCTGCGGACTCAATAATCGCCAACGCGCGATAATTGAGCCCCATCCCCCGCAGCCGGTCGCCGCCGCCTTGGAACCCCTTCTCTACGGCGATGCCGATTCCCTTCAGCTCGGCCCCCGCCTGGTCTACCAGGTCGCACAGCCCGCGGACCGCTTCGCCGTTCGCCATGAAGTCGTCCACAATCAGCACCTTGTCGCTGCTCGTCAGCCATTCCTTGCTGAGGATCTGGGTGACCTTCTTCTTGTAAGTATAGGAAAAAATCTCGCTCTGATACAGACCGCCCTCAATGTTGTCGCTCTTGGCCTTCTTGGCAAACACCATCGGCACGCCATACCGCTGGGCGCAGATGGTCGCCAGCGCGATACCGCTGGCCTCGGCGGTGAGGACCATGGTGATATCCCCGGTGTCAAAGAATTTTGCGAATTCGTCGGCGATGGCCTCCATCAGCTTCACGTCCACCCGATGGTTCAGGAACCCGTCCACCTTGATAATGTTGCCAGGCAGAACCTTGCCCTCTTTGCGAATGCGATCCTGTAACTCCTGCATCGTTCGTTCCATCCTTTCCACATATTGTTGCATATCGGACACACCGGCGCGCTTCGCGCCTATTACCCCTATTATGCCAAGAATCCCCTTCGCTTGCAAGTGGGGAAATGGACAAATTTGCACTTTTTCCGCCGTCCTTTTCCCACGAAGCGTCCCAAAAGCGAAAACGCCCCCGGGCTTGCCCATCCCAGGGGCGCGGCGCCCCCGCTACATGTCGCTGAGGCAGTCCTTGTTTTTCAAAAAGTACTCCACGCCGGAATAAATGGTCGTTACGACGATGACCCCGACGCACGCCGTATTCGCCGCAGCCGGTATGGGCAGGAACATCAGCACGATGCACGCCATAGTGGACGCGGTCTTGACCTTCCCGGACCACCCGGCGGCGATGACCCGCCCCTTGTCGCTGGCCACCATCCGCAGGCCGCTGACGGCGAACTCGCGCACGATCACGATCAGCAGCGCCCACCCGGGCATCCGCCCGATCTCCACGAACCACAGCATGGCCGCCGTCACCAGCATCTTGTCCGCCAGCGGGTCGGAGAACTTGCCGAAATCGGTAACCAGCCCCCGCTTCCGCGCAATCTTCCCGTCCAGCATGTCGGTCAGGCTGGCGGCGATAAAAATCGTCAGGGCAATATACGGCGCGTAGGGTACGTCCAGGTACAGGACCAGCAAAAAGGGCAGAATCAGCGCGATCCGCAGAAGGGTCAGCTTGTTGGGCAGATTCATTTTTCGTCCTCCTTTTGGGCTGCGGCCCAGCTCTCCGGATACTTCTCCCGCATGTAGCGGGCCATGGGCACGTCCTGCCCCAGCAGGCCGGCCTCCAGGATCTCCTCGGTATGGACCCGTATGATCCAGTCCCGCGTCTTCTCCGGCACCGCCTCCCAGCGGATGATCTCCAGGGTCCCCAGACGCCCCTGCTCCAGCAGGGCCTCGTACACGTCCGGGATGGGGACCTCCTCCTCCACGGGGACTTCCGCCGCCGTTACGTACTCGTTGGGGATCGCCGTAGTCTCCATCCCCTCCCGCCAGGCGCAGAGGTAGAGGGACGCGCGCCTCCCCCGGTACAATTCCTCCAGCGCGCCGGGGAAGTACTCCTGATAATACAGTCCGCCATCCTTGCGGTACCCGTAGGTATACTCAAAATGCCGGACGCCGTACAGCAGCGCCATGGGCTTCAGGGACGTGAGGCAGACCTGCTTCGGCTTCCCGAAGAATTCCGTCACGCTGGGCCGCAGGACCGTCAGCCCCGCCGTGGGGGAAACGTGGTACAGCTTCATCGCGCTCCCTCCTCTCCGTGGCCGGGGATCAGGCCGCATTCGAAGAGGAACATGCCGCATCCGTCGCCTGCGGCGGGCTCCTTTTGGAAGGAGCCGTACGCGGCCACGTGGGAGAAGCCCAGCTCCCGCAGAAGCTCCTCCATTTCTCCGGGCCGGTAAAGGTGGGTCTGGAAATCCATGGGCTCCCTCTGCAGCAGCTCCTCGCCGCGGTACAGCTCGTACACCCCCGGCGAAAACTGGGTCTGGCTGCGCTTATCGTAATAATTTTTGGTTTTGAGCAGGAGCGTCAGGCCCTCCCTGGTCTTTACCGAGGCGGATACCTGGTAGTCCGCGTCGTCGGGACATCTGTCGGCCAGGGTTTCCACCGCGAAAACAAGCCGCCCGCCGTCCGCCAGGAGCTCCTTCAGCCTGCGCAGCACGGCCTTGCACAGGGACATGTCCGTCAGCAGCGAGATCGAGCCGGAGGGAATAAAAATATAGTCGAATTTCTCCCCCGGGTCATACGCGGTAAGGTCCGCCTGGACGGCCTTCGCGCCGGGGACCTTCCGCTTCAGCTCTTCCAGCATTTCTCCCGACAGGTCCACGCCGCTGATGTCGTAGCCCCGCTCCGCAAAGGGCGCGAAGAAACGCCCGCTGCCGCACATCGGCTCCAGGATTTTCTGCCCCTTTTTCGCGTAAGAGAGGTAAAAATCCAGCTCCTCTTGGGGCGCGGCTTCGTGAAGGAGCTCGTACATCTTCGTACACAAGCTCCCGTAGTAATTCTGCATGGGCTCCTCCTTATTCGTCCGCCAGCTCTCCCGTCAGCTCTCCGTCCATGGCCCCGGTGATCCTGACCCGGACGAAGGTCCCGGCCTCCACCTCGCCGTCCGCGGTGAAGTAGATCCGCCCGTCGATGTCCGGGCTCTCCGCCCAGCTCCGGCCCACGTAGGACATGGACTGCCCGTCGAAGCCCTCGCAGAGGACCTCCACCACTTCGCCCTGCATGTCCTCGTTCCACTGGTCCATGATCCTGGACTGGATGTCCACCACCAGCTCGGCCCGCCGTTCGGCCTCCGAGGTGTCCACCCGGTCCATCTTCGCCGCAGGGGTGCCCTCCTCCGGGGAGTAGGGGAACACCCCCGCCCGGAGCATCCGCTGGTCCCACAGGAACTGGCACAGCTCCTCGAACTCCGCCTCGCCCTCCCCGGGCAGGCCGGTAATCAGGCTGGTACGTAGTACCACCCCCGGAATTTTCTCCCGCAGGGTATCCAGCAGATTTTCGATATACGCCTTGTCCCCCCGGCGGTTCATCTTTTTCAAGATGCCGTCGTTGCAGTGCTGCAGGGGGATGTCCAGATATTTCAATATCTTCTCTTCCCGCGCGATCACATCAATGAGCCGTTCGTCCATCTGATCCGGATACAGATAGTGGAGCCGGATCCAGTGGAAGTCCAGTTTGCACAGCTCCTCCAGCAGGTCCGCCAGATGGTGCTTTCCGTCCCAGTCCGTCCCGTAGCGGGTAATGTCCTGAGCCACCACGATGAGCTCCTTCACGCCCCGGGCCGCCAGCTCCCCGGCCTCCGCCAGGACCTTATCCATGGGGCGGCTCCGGTACTTTCCCCGGAGCTTGGGAATAATGCAGAAGGCGCACCAGTTGTCGCACCCCTCCGCAATCCGCAGGTAGGCGTACCAGGGCGGCGTGGTCAGCACACGGCCGAACTCGTCCACCGGGGCGTTGAGGTCGCCGAAGTACCGGGGATGCGCCCCGGACATCACGTCCTCCACGGCGGAGACGATGTCCTTGTAGCTCCCGGTGCCCAGGATGCCGTCCACCTCCGGCAGCTCCGTGAACACGTCCTCGCCATACCGCTGGGCCATGCACCCGGTCACCAGGATTTTTTTTATTTTTCCCGCCGCCTTCAGCTCCGCCATCCGGAGGATGTTCTGGATGGCCTCCTCGCTGGCGGAGGAGCCCTGTTGGGCCATGATGTTGGTCATGAGCTGGGCCATGTCATAGCGGCTTAGGGGCTGGTCCACATAGCGGTCCCAGCGCTTCCCCAGGTCCCGCCAGGTCGCCTCGATGGACGTGCCCTCTAAAACGGGGAGGCAGGCCTCCATGGCCTGGTACTTCCCCTCCTTGGCGGCGGCGTGCTCCTCCGCCAGGAAGGACCGGGTGAGCATGGCGCAGAATTGGGCGGCCGTGACCTTCCGGGTGGGCTGGAAGGAGCCGTCGCCATAGCCGTTCACCACCCCGGCGTCCAGAGCCTGCCGGATTTCCGCCCCGGCCCAGTGATTTTGCGGAAGGTCGTAAAAGTCCGCCGCCCGGACCGGGAGAAGCAGGCAGAGAAGGGCCAGCAGGGGCGGGAGAATCTTCTTCATAGGGGGTACTCCTTTTTCATGGGTTTTCTCCATCTTACCACGCCCCGGGGAAAACCGCAAGCGCCCCCCGGCAGAGTTCAAAATCTGGTTACAGTTTTCCAAGCGCGGAGCCGCGCCGGTCCGCTTGGCCCAAGGGGCCTTCTCCTTCGGGGGCCTTGAGCTGAAACAGCAGATTTTGGGCAAACGCCTCCAGCCGTTCCCCGATTCCCGGCAGGCGGAGAGCCGCCCCGGCGTCGTTGGCGGTCTCCAGCATGCAGAAGCGGGGCGGGAGATAGAAGCTCTTGTTCATGTTCAAAGCGGAGATCAGCTGCCGGGCCACCAGGTCCCCGCCGGAGTAGCCGGAGACCACGAGGCCGTAGAGCCGCTTGTCGTAGAACCGGCTCTGCCGGAAGAGGGCGGTGAGGCGGTTGACGAAGGCGGTGAGGTTGGCCGAGAGGGCGTCGTTGTAGTTGGCGCAGAGCATCACCAGGGCGTCGCACTCCCGCACCGCCGGAAACACCTCGTCCACCATGGGCCCGCCGTAGAAGCACCCCCCCTGCTCCCCGAAGTGGAGGCAGGTGGTGTACGCGCAGCCGTTGCAGTCGGATACCGTACCGTTGCGCAGGCCCAGCTCCGTTACCTCGATATCCGCCGGCAGGTTCCGCCGCACCAGGTCCCACAGGGCCAGGGTGTTGCTGGTGGCCCGGGAGGAGGCATGGAGGGCGGTCAGCCGCCGGATGGGCGGAGGCGGAGGCTCGCAGTGCAGCCGGTCGATCAGCTCCTCCGCCGCCAGGGCGAAGGCGGCGGCCTCGTCGGTGCCCCGGATCTCCGCCTGAACCCGGAAGTTCCGCAAAGACCCGGTGGCCTCCACCAGGGGCCGCCCCAGGAAGGCGCAGCCCGCCATATTGGCCGACAGCACCAGATCCCGGGCCACGTCCTTGGTATACAGCTCCCCCTGGCCTGTGACCACTAGGCCGGCGGTACAGCCGGTCAGGGATTCCTCCCCCCGGCGCAGGTCGGACAGCATCCGGTAGTATTCCAGCCCGCAGCCCCCCTCGTCCAGGGCCACGGCGAAGAGCAGCCGCTCTCCCTCCAGCCCCCCAAGCCCCTCCGCCGGGTCCCGCCAGCGGGTTCCGGCGGGCAGCAGGGGCGCGAGCATGCCCCGCAGCCGTTCGCTGTAGGGCGGATTTCCGGGCAGAATGACGGTCATGCAAACGCCTCTTTTCTATCCCAGGTGGACCAGCTGTTCCACGCCGATGGAGGTGACCATGGCCCCCGCCTCGGTGCGCAGGCCGTGGTTCTTGGCGACGGCGTCCATGATGCGGTTTCGGATCTCCGTGGGCGCCACGATGAAGATCAGCTCCTTCTCCTCCTGGAGGGTGGTGATGCCGGAGGACTGGGCGAAGCTCTCGTCCCCGGCCCAGCGGCCCCGGATGATGGTGCCGCCCCGGGCCCCCGCCTTCCGGGCGGTGTCCATGACGGCCTCGGTGTACCCCTGGTTCACGGTGACCAGGATCATGCTGCTCTTGGGCTGGTTATTTTCCATAACGGCGCTCCCCTCGCTTTCCGGTTTTGTTTTCAGACCAATATAGGCGGCCAGCAGGCTGCTCACCGCCGACAGGGGCAGGGTGAAGGCGATGCCCCGCCCCGGCTCCGCCCCCCGCAGCTCGTCGTCCAGCTTATCCAGCAGGGCCCGGGCGGCCGTGCTGGTGGTGATGCTGAGAAGGATGTCCTTCTCCGACCCGCCCAGGCCCAGGATATCCAGGATCTCCGAGGTGGCGGTGCCCTGTCCCTCGCAGCGGATATGGGTAAAAACCTGGTTTTTATGGTACAGCTTCGCCAGCTTGCTGCCGCTGCCCCGCTCTACGATGGACATGATAAGGGACATCTGTTCCGGTCTTTTCATAGTCGGTTCCCCCTAATTCGCTTCCCCGGGCGGATAGCGTTTTTTACGCCCGGGCATATCAGTCATAGTAGAAGACGCCGTCCCGCACCCGGGCCATTTCGGCCTTCAGCGCGTCGTCGGCCAGCCGCTTCCTCACCCGGCCCGCCAGGCCCAGCAGCTGGATGGCCACCAGGGGCGTCATCGCCACCAGGGCCACCAGGCCGAAGGCGTCGGTCATCAGATTGCCGCCCCATTTCTCGCAGGCGCCCATGGCGAAGGGCAGCAGGAAGGTGGCGGTCATGGGTCCCGACGCCACGCCGCCGGCGTCGAAGGCCACGCCGGTGAACAGCTGGGGTACGAAGAAGGTCAGCGCCAGGGAGACGGCGTATCCGGGAATGAGGAACCACAGGATGGAGATCCCCGTCAGCACCCGCAGCATGGCGATGCCGATGGAGACCGCCACGCCGATAGCCAGCCCCTGCTTCATGGCCCCCTGGGAGATGGAGCCCATGGAGACCTCCTCCACCTGCTTGACCAGCACGTGGACCGCCGGCTCGGCGGCTACGATGAAATAGCCCATGATCATCCCCACGGGAATCAGCAGGAAGGGCAGGTCCCCGCCGGCGATGGTGGCTCCGATGAGCTCTCCCGCGCCCATGAAGCCCACGTTGACCCCGGTGAGGAACATCACCAGGCCCACGTATGTATACACCAGGCCGCTGGCGATCCGCAGCAGCTGGGTCCGCTTGAACCGCCGGGTGAACAGCTGGAACAGCAGGAACACCCCGCAGATGGGCAGGATGGCCCCCGCCACCTCTCCCGCGTAGTGGGGGAAGGCGGCGGCGAACTCCCGGGCGGCGTCCCGGGTGGTGGCGATGTCCGGCAGGGCCGCCGGGACGTAGCTGGCGCTGTCGGGGGCGTAGCAGATGCCCAGGACCAGCACCGAGAGAATGGGCCCGATACTGCACAGGGCCACCAGGCCGAAGCTGTCGTTAGTGGCGTTTTTATCGTTGCGCACCGAGGCGAGGCCCACGCCCAGGGCCATGATGAAGGGCACCGTAATGGGCCCCGTGGTGACGCCGCCGGAGTCAAAGGACACGGGGATGAAATCGTTGGGCGTCAGCGCGATGGCCAGCACAAACACGATCAGATAGGACCCCACCAGCAGCTGGGACAGAGGGACATGCAGCATGGTGCGCAGCAGGGCGATCACCAGAAACAGTCCCACCCCGGCGGACACCGTCCAGATCAGCACCTGGTTGGGGATGGCGGGCACCTGCTCGGCCAGCACCGTCAGATCCGGCTCCGCCATGGTAATCAGCACCCCCAGGGCGAAGGCCACTGCCAGGGGGATGGCCATGTGGCGGGCCCGGCCCATGTACGCGCCGATGCCGCTGCCCATGGGGGTCATGGACATGTCCACCCCCAGGGTGAACACCCCCACCCCCACGATCAGCAGCAGGGACCCGAAGAGAAACAGCACCAGCGCCCCCGTGGTCAGAGGCACGATGGACACGCTCAGCAGCAGCACGATGGCTGTGATGGGCAGGACAGAGGACAGGGATTCCTTGATTTTTTCCATGAGCTGCGGATTGATGCGCACGGGCCGCTCCTTTCTCCTCCCCGGCGGGAGGTTCCAGATAATTGTCTTTATTCTATTTTACAGGATCTTTTCCCTGTTGTACAGGGGAAAGACGGAGTTTTTTCCCCGTATCTCACATTTTATCTGCCGGCGGGCAGGGAATAAGCAGGGACCGGGCAGGGAACGCTTCCCCGCCCGGTCCGTTATGCGCGCAAGATGAGAACGCAGACCGTCTCACCCGATGGTGATCTCCTCCTGGGGCAGGGTGACCGGGGGCAGGGCCCGCTTCTCCAGGAGCGCCACGGCGAAGGAGATGCTGCCCACCCGGCCGCAGTACATGAGGAAGATAATCACAGCCTGGCTCAGGGGCAGCAGGTCCCGGGTGATCCCGGTGGTCATGCCGGCGGTGCCGATGGCGGAGAAGGTCTCGAAGAGCACGTCCGTCAGGGGCAGGGGCTGGACCGCGCTGATGACCAGGGCGCCCGCCAGGGCCAGAAGCAGGTTGGTGTAGAGCACGGAGGTGGCCTTCTTCAGGGCCCCATCCCCGATGCTGCGGCCAAAGGCGTTGGCGCTCCGCTCCCGGCGCACGCCGGAGAGGGCGTGGAGGAGGACCACGAACACGGTGGTGGTCTTGACACCGCCGGCCGTGGACCCGGGACTTCCGCCGATGAACATGAAGATGATGGTCAGCAGGAGGCTGCCCGGGCTGAGGGCGGCGGTGTCCGTGGAGTTGAACCCGGCGGTGCGGGGGGTGACCGCGTCAAAGAGGGCGGAGAGGATCTGCTCCCCCAGGGGCCGCCCGGCGCCCAGATTCTCCCGCTCCAGCAGGAAGAAGAGGGCCCCGCCCCCCAGGGTCAGCGCCGCCGTCACCGTGAGCACCACCTTGGTTTGCAGCCGGTAGCGCCGCCAGCGGAGCTTATTGCGCACCAGATCGTCCCACACCAGAAAGCCCAGCCCGCCCACCAGAATCAGCGCGCAGACGGTCAGGCTCACCAGGGGGTCCCCGGCGTAGGCGGTGAAGGAGGAGTAGGGGCCGCTGCAGGGGCCCATGAGGTCAAAGCCCGCGTTGCAGAAGGCGGAGATGCTGTGCCACACGCCGTAGTAGATCCCCCGGCCCAGGCCCATCTCCGGGACGAACCGGATGCTCAGCAGCGCGGCCCCCAGGCCCTCCATGAGCAGCGTGCCCAGCAGGACCCGGCGGATAAAGGGGGCAAAGCCGCCCAGCTGGTTGTAGCTGATGCCCTCCACCACCACCTCCCGCTGGCGCAGGCCCATTCGCCGGCGCAGCAGCAGGAGGAACAGGGTGGCGATGGTCATGAACCCCAGGCCGCCGATCTGGATGAGGGTGATGATGACCAGCTGGCCGAAGGTGGTCCAATAGGTCCCCGTGTCCTGCTGCACCAGTCCGGTGACGCAGGAGGCGGAGGTGGCGGTAAACAGAGCGTCGCCAAAGGAGGCGGGCGATACGCTGGATATGGGCAGCATCAGCAGCCCCGTGCCCAGCAGGATCATGATGAAGAAGCCCAGGGCAATGATCTGCACATTGGAGAGCTTCGCTTTTTTCCGTCGCTTCATAGTCATTCTCTTTCCGGCTTCTTTCTCTCACTCCGTCGCCTGGCGGGGTCATACATCATCTGGGTATTATATCATCTGGGTCTCGATCATCTGGGCCTCGATCTTCTGCTCCAGCCTTTTCAGCCGCTCCAGGTTCTCCTTGCCCACGCATCCTACCAGGAGATAGCGCCGGTTGAAGGGGTCGTGGACAAAGTGGTAGAGCAGGTGGAAGTCCTTGATCTGGCCGGTGTTGGTCACATGGATACGGGGGCCGGTGCAGGGGTGGACGCTTCCGCCGATGGACACGTGCTTCTCGTCCAGGTACGTCACAGGCAGGTTCTGGTCGATCATCGCGTAGACCTTCTTCTCCAGCTCCTCAATGTCGAAATTGGGCTTGTGGTCGTCGGGGAAGGTGATGACAAAGCCGTGGCGGACGTCGCCGTGGCCGCACCGCTCCAGCTCCTCCGGGGGCATACAGAATTCGCACAGGTCCTCCGCTGTGTGGGACATGAGCCGGAAGGGCAGGGACTTGTAGACGATGTCGTAGATCTCCCTGGGCTTGGGGCCGAAGATGGTGGGCCGGGTGATGACCACCTCCTCGCCCACGCCGATGAGCAGATCCGCCTTCACCTGGAGCATGGGGTAGACCAGATCAAAGTGCTCCACAATCACCCGCTTGCCCTTGTGGAGGGCCTGGGTGATGGCGTCGGCCAGGACGCTCATCTGGGTGAAGCCGTTTTCAAAGCGGATGTCCAGGTGGTAGGTGTGGGGGGAGAAGAAGCTGCGCTCATCGTCCAGATCCAGCAGGGGCAGGGGCCGGACGTAGACGCCGTCGTCGTCGTTGGTCAGATCCAGACCCGGGAACATGCCCCGGATGAGGGCGCTCTTGCCGGAGCCCGCCTCTCCGATGATGCCGATGAGCTTGTCAAAGGGGGAGAGATAGAGCTGCACCAGCTGCATCCCCAGCTGATACATGCGCTTGTGGCCGCGGGGGGCAAAGTAGGTGCTGATGATATGGCTTGCTTGGCGGTCAAACATGTTCTTTCTCCTTTCTAAAGTGGGCGCGGGTGTTGTTTTCCATTGTATCATATTTTTTCCCCGTTGAAAAGCCTCAGGGCGAAAAAATGGATTGCAATTCCCGGCGTTTTATTATATAATGCAGGCACATTGATATAGATCATTCAACCCATGATATCTATGAAAATGGAGGAGGTACAGCAATGGCAGAGATTGTTCGCCTTGCGTCGGCGGGCACCCTGGAGTCCAGCGACGTGTACGTGGAGATCGAGCCCTGGGATGAGGGCATCGAGCTCCAGCTGGAGAGCGTGGTAAAGGGGCAGTTCGGCGGCGCCATTGAGAGCGCGGTGCGCGCCACCCTGGCGGAGTGCGGCGTGGAGCGGGCCAGGCTCACCGTGTCGGACCGGGGGGCGCTGGAGTGCGTCATCCGGGCCCGGGTGGAGACTGCGGTTTTACGGGGAAGGGGGGAGAGCTGATGCGCCGGTCCATGCTGTTTTTGCCGGGCAACACGCCCAACATGCTGGTCAACGGGCCCTACCTGGGCGCGGACGCCCTGATCCTGGATCTGGAGGACGCGGTGGCCCCCTCGGAGAAGGACGCGGCCCGTCTGCTGGTGCGCAGCGCCATCCGGGACATGGACTTCCGGGGCTGCGAGATCATCGTGCGCATCAACTCCATTGACACCAGCTTCTGGCAGGCGGACATCGACGCCATCCTGCCCCAGAGGCCGGATCTGATCCTGCTGCCCAAGTCCGGCTCCGCCCAGGACATCCTCACGGCGGACGAGTACATCACCCGGACGGAGGAGCGGCTGGGCATGGCCCCCAACACGGTCCGGCTCATGCCCCTCATCGAAACCGCCCTGGGAGTGGAGAACGCCTTTGCCATCGCCTCGGCCAGCCCCCGGGTGGCGGCCCTCTTCCTGGGGGCGGAGGACCTGACGGCGGACCTCCGCTGCCAGCGGACCAAGGAGGGGCGGGAGATCGAGTACGCCCGCACCCGGCTGGTGACGGCGGCCCGGGCCGCCGGGGTGGACGTGTACGACACCCCCTTCACCGACGTGAACGACGATGCGGGCATCCGCACTGACGCGGCCTGCGCCAAGGCCCTGGGCTTCACCGGCAAGGCCTCCATCTCCCCCCGCCATGTGGAGGTCATCAACCAGGTGTTCAGCCCCACCATGAAGGAGATTGACTACGCCTACGAGGTCATGGACGCCATCCGGCTGGCCAAGGAGCAGGGCCGGGGGGCCATCGCCCTGCGGGGCAAGATGATTGACGCGCCCATTGTGAACCGGGCGCAGCAGACCATCGCGGCGGCCCGTGAGCTGGGCCTGGGAAGGGAGGACGCGCAGTGAGCACGAAAGTGGTAAAGTCCATCCGGGAGGCTATTGCGCTGACCGGCCTGAGAGACGGCATGACCGTGTCCTTCCACCACCACCTGCGAAACGGCGACTATGTGCTCAACATGGTCATGGAGCAGATCGCGGATCTGGGCATCCGGGACCTGACGGTCAACGCCAGCTCCCTCTTTGACGCCCACCAGCCCCTGGCGGACCACATCCGCAACCACGTGGTCACCGGGGTTCTCACCGACTACATGGCCGCCGGTCTGGGCCGGGAAATCTCCCGGGGCCTGCTGGAGAGGCCGGTGGAGTTCCGCACCCACGGC
>OFGO01002187.1_pt1 | contig 11898 bp, 10 predicted proteins | sample 1521761 | NCBI WGS metagenome assembly OFGO01 (sample SAMEA3504128, study PRJEB24116) | mouse gut metagenome | biome: mouse gut; feature: mouse-associated habitat; material: faeces | place: Denmark | collected 2011
CCTCCGTCAGTATCTCTGTCAGGCTGCCTTCATAGGACCGGCGGCTGTCGGAACCCGCGATCACCCGTTCCTCCGGCGTACACAGATATACGTTGGCCGGCTCTCCGAAATAGGTGGCGGCAAGCATGCTCCGCAGATATTCCTCCGCCAGATAGGCCGCGCGCAGCACTCCCACGATTTCTCCCTGCCTGTAAACAGGCGCGTAAAAACACACCATCTTCTCGTCAAAAAAATGAGGGTCAAAAAGAATACCGGTTCCGTTTTCCCCCTTCATTCCCTTCTGATAGAAAAAGAGAGCCGTCGCATCGGCCGTCCGCCCGTCGGAAGCATAATCCACCCCTTCGGCATCCGTATACATCAATGCGTCAAAGATCATTTTCTCTTCCATATCTGCCAGCGTCTGCGCCGTAACCACCGATCCCTCCATACTTTCCCCCACAAAAAAAGCATATGTAGTAATCCGGTTCAGCGCGTTCCGCAGTTCGCCGTCAATCTGATCCGCCTTCAGCTGCGCGGCATCCGCCGCATAATTTTTGTTGCGCTCTTCAATGCGCTCCCGGTTCCGCGAGGTGTACCATTGGAATAAAACGACGATTGCCGCCAAAAGAAATACGACGTAGACTACCTGCTGCAGAGACTTTTTTCTGTTCATTTTAAGGGTTCTCCTGTAAATCGTGCCTGTTGCCGGTTCCGAATTTCAGCTGAGTGAAACTTGGTTCTATTATACTACTGAAGAGTTCCCAACGCAATAACGAAAATAAAAGCATACGTCCCGGTACATTCCCGGCACATTCTCCGCGGCAGACGGCCGCCGGAAAGTATTTAGGGGCTTGGGCGAAACTCCGGCGATGTAGCGCATGTCGTTCAGAGACATGGCAAAATTGGGGACGTAGCGTCCGTCCATGATGTCGATATGGAAGGAGTCTATGCCACTTTCCGCCAGGTTTTTTACTTCCTGCTCCAGATGGCCGTAATCGGCACACATCATGGAGGCTGTGAGTTCGAAGTTCATCTACGCATTACCTCCTATTCGGGATTTTATTCGCAATTCTCCGTAATTCCGAATAATCAACCTTGCCTGTGCCTGTACGGGGCAACTCTCCTATGTGACAGCACACTGCCAATTTACCTGGTATGGAAAATTGCTGCCTGCAAAAGTCAAGTACTTCTTTTTCTGTCCGACTGCCACTGAAAAAAACAGCGATTCTATCGTCTTCACCGGAACATACGAATTCAGTACCTGAAAAATGTAACGTCAAGGCAGTTTCCAGTTCGTCTAAACTAATTCTTTCACCTAAAAGCTTAACAATACGGGATTTTCTTCCTTTAATGAATAGATACCCCTCCTCATCCGTATATACCAAGTCTCCGGTATGCAGATACCCTTTATTATGGTCTCCCTGCGCCAGGTCCTCCCACCCGAAAGCATACCCTAAGCTTACCGTCCTACCCTTTACAATCAGTTCCCCAACTCCCCTTTCATCTGGATTCTCGATAAAAGTGTCAATACCCAAGAGTGGTTCTCCCACACTGTCCGGCCTTTTCAGGGAATCCTCATAAGACAAACAGGAAATAAATGTGCTTGCCTCTGTCTGCCCATAACATATATAAAAATCCACATTCTTCTTCCGCAGTCCCTCGCTGAATTCCTTTTTAATCGCATCGTTCATTTTTGTGCCGGCCTGTGTCACAAAGCGCAATGACGGATAGTCATTTTCAAGAAAGTCAATTTGTTTCAGCATCTCGTAAGTATACGAAACACCTGCAAAATTTGTGGCTCCCGCCTTTTTCAGCAAATCCCAAAACCTGACATCCAGAACCGACCAGTCTGTCACGCATATGGACGCCCCGACCAGCCAATGCATGTGTAAGAGTGACAAACCATAGCAATGGTGCATGGGCAGAGTCGTGATTCCCCTGCTCTCTTCACAAATATTGATTTTTTTGACATAAGCCTGTATATTGAACAGCAAATTCTCATAGCTTAACCTGACAAATTTTGCGCTCCCGGTGGTTCCGGATGTGGTCAAAAGCAACGCCAGCCCTGCGTCCATTTCACACCTGCCAAAGCCCAGCCTTATCAGCAGATGGTTGCCTGCATTACAGATTCTTTCCGCAGCAACAGTGGCCAGGTACTCTTCCGTTCCGGATACACACCAGATAAACTGCGGTCTGTATGTTTCTATTATTTTTAGCAATATATCAGGCTTTGTTTTTCTGTCAATCAGCATAGGAACTGACTCATTCGACAATTGAGAATAATAAAACGCGATTGTTTCAATCGCGTAATCACACAGAATCATTACCAGGCTTCTTGTCGGAATACAGCGCTTATAGTCCTCACTTATCTTCTCCAGTTCTCCGTAAGTTAATTTGTTATCAAACCCATCCACCACAGCGATTCTGTGTGCTATGGAGGCCATATTTCTCAAAAACATTTCTCACACTCCCTCCATCATCTGCAGCAAATCACGTATATACTGTACCGCAGATATCTGCTCGATACTGATTTTTCGTCCATATGTCTCTTTTATTGTGACCAGAAAATTCATAATATGAAACGAATCCCACTCAAGGCTGCTCTCAACTTCCTTATCAAGGTCATCCGCTGCCAGTTTCCTCTCAAATATTTCATTCAAAAGTTCAATTTTATGTTCTGTTTCCATTGTCATACCCCCTTGTATGGTTCAGCGCTTTCTGTTTCTTTACGGGAACATATGCCTCTTTTTAAGCAGCAATATTTCTTTGCATGTCTCATAGTAAATTTTAATGTACTCTTCTGTCTCCACTTTTCTCCAACCTCCATAAGTATACAAATCCAGCTTCTCATTCCATACATCCCATTTCAGCCCAAGCGCCCTTGCCACACATGGATAAATAAAGTGTTGGGAGCAGTTTAAAAACGGCTCCTGCAGCTCCTGGACTTGCCCTCCGCAGCCCAGATATTGCAAAATTTGCAGAGCATACTGGCATATAATCTCGTTTTCCATATGTGCTTCATTTCGGAAAAGTCTGTGTTTCCAATAATTTTTTTCCAGATAATCCGCAATCCGAAAGTCACTTTCCCCTTCCTGATATCTTAATCGCTTCCATTCATTTTCCGCATATCTTAAAATAAAATCCCTGGAATAAACCTCTCCGTCCGCAATATGCTCCAGAACCTCGTCAACACCCATCCCCTGTAAAATGCATTTATTGAGCCAGCTATCCCCATAAGAAAATGGTGTATAATCATATCCTTCACATTTCACAGCCAGATCATTCATGGCATTGTATGATCGCTTTTCCTGCGGAAAATATCCGCCGAAATACACAGGATGCAGGCACATCCTTTTTACACCCTCCTTTAATCCGCCCAATATCGCACTATTTTTACGATAATTTTCCTGTGCCAGTGCCATGCCATAGATCAAAACGCTGCAATGCGCAGCCAGATACGTCAATCGCCCCTCTCTGTAAAATCCAAGTGGCAGGTAATTCGGTACAAAGACCGGCGCATAAGTATCCGAAAACTCCCTGGTCCCCTTCAGGCATTCCGCGATTCCTCTCAGATGACAAAAGCCATAGAACAGCACAATCCTTCTTCCTGACCACAAAATATCCGCCAGCTCATAGTCTATAAAATCTATAAACGGAGTGTAACCCAATAAAACCAACTGTTCCGCAATATTTTCATATTCCGCGCTGCAGATGACAATTGTTCCGTCCAGCTTCTTTTTCCTGTTTTCAGGCCTTATTACCGGGAATTCCTTTCCGTCATCCGCGGTAAATATGGTTTCCCTGTAATTATTGGATATCCCATATAACAATGTAAATTCTGCCCCGTATCTGTTGTACATATCATGCGCAATTTTACCGCATCCCCAAAAGATTACATTATTGCTCATCTGCATTTACCGCTATCCACTTAAGTGCCTGCTGATAGCCCTCCTTTTCCAGCACATCATAAAACTTTTTCATATCCGTGTCACCCTTTCCAAGCGAATTGTCCAGACAGGGATTTCCTTTTTGAATGTCTTCCAGCCGCATTTTCTGTCCGACCACATTACCGCTGATTTCCGCAAGAAGTCCGGTGCCTTTCTCAGTACGGCATATGACGGCGGAAGTACCCTTATTATCGTCCAGCTCTGTATTGTCCAATCCCCAGAAATCTCCCAGCGTAATATCCGCAGCGCTCTTATTTCCTTTAAATCCGCATGCATAACAGGACTCTCTTACACCCACATTATATTTCAGATAAAGCCGAACATAGCTGTCATTCATACCTTCCCTTCTATATTCCGCCCCGTTTTCAAATCCGATTACGGTCGTCAGGCTGTGCCATCCGTTGCACTTGTTTTTCATCCACACATACTTGATATCCGAAGCAAATCGATTCCTTAAATCCTCTATATACTTTGCAAATATTTTAGGCGAACTCACTCCTCTGCAAATAAAATCACACACGAAAAGATTGTCATAATCCTTTCCCAAAAAGGCCTTCAGCCCTGCCGCCTGACACGGCGTTCCGCAAAAAAGAATCTCTTTCCGTTCATCAAGCGCCTCCTTCACCTTCCTGAACTGCAGTTCGATATTACTCTGCTGATACTTGGAACGTCTTACTTTTTCCAAATCACCAGAATTCCATATGATATCATGTCCCACAGACCAGTCGTCACGATAAACCGCACCGCAGATACCGCCTTTTCTTTCCAGGATACAACACGCCAGTTCCGAAAAAATTCCGCCGGATGTACTTCGCAGCCTGACTTCCTCATTCCTGCTTCGCATGGCATATACAGTCCGGCAAACAGATGAATGTTCCGCTCTCTCCCGGCAAGCCTTACATACCTTCACACACGCTCCGCAGTCAATGCATATATCTTTATTGACATAAGGATATACGAATCCCTTCTCATCCCTGACCATTTCTATAGCATTCATTTTACATATATTGGCACACGCCGCACATCCTGTACACTGTCCCTCGAAAGCCCCCGTCCATTTATCCATCTATACTCCTCTCTAAATCATCCTTCAGGATTTTCGTCTGCCGCAAAACATCTCCTGTAAAACACGCCGCTCCCTTTTTCGCCAAAAAACAGGGCAATCCATATAAATCAGGATTACAGAACACTCTATCCTCAGAGTAATCCAATACCGGAATCTCTTCTCCGATCACTGTATATAAAATGTCATAAAAATTAACTTTCCTGAACGCCATGCTTATCCTGTCAAGCAGCAGCCGACTCATGGGCGGAACAATAATAACCGGCCTCCAGTTTTTTTCTTTGCATAATAGCAGGATTTTTTTCAGCCATGTTTTAGATGCATCTATATCCCGCCTCCATTCCGGTCTTTGTACGCCTGTTCCATGCGTCGGAATTCCCAATTGCCTATTCCAGATATCCAGCAGTTCTTCAACCTGCCGCTCCTGTATGCTTCGATCCCTGTTTTCTTCCAGAGCGTACTCCGCTTCTATCTGATGTAGGTCCTGTCTTGCCATATAGACTTTAAATACAGTATTACATCTCGGCTCCACCTCCGTTTCTGGTAAAACGGAATAATATCGCTCGTTAATTTCATCAATTTCGGGAATGTGATCAGCCAGGAAAATGTCATAGGTAAGCACAATACAAACCAGGCATCCTTCTGACAATTTATGCTGATAATACTTCATCAGCTTATAATCAAATTCAAGGCTCTGCTGGGGCATGGCAAAATTAAATGCTCTCACCGGCAACCCATCATAGGAGAAATCATAATACCCCATGCCTGTTCCGAAATTGACTGCCTGAAGATCGTTGACTTCATCTATTTTTCGAAATTTGGCCAATTCCGGATACACCCGCTTGTCCGTCTCCTTTTTCACTGCATCCCGTTCCAGCATATCCAAAACATGATCCAGTAAAATAATATGCCTGCATCCCAGTCCTTTCAGTAAATTAACGATTGTCCATGCCGCGGACAATACGCTGACCAGAATATATTCCTGCTCCAATCCCGCCGCCGATCTGCGAAACATAAGATTCCCTTTTTCCGAGTCGGTTTCCCGGTCTATCACACAAAGGATATCTACAGAAGTTCCTTCCAGTGCCTTAATCACCTGTCGCCCCAGCACGCCATATCCATATATACAGATTCGTGTAATTCCCCGTCGGCAAAAATAATCTGCCAGATGAATCTGTTCCATCTCCAGGCGCAGCCACCTGGCAAGACATGTTTCATTGATACGGCGCTTTTCAGACAAATTTCGCGCCTGACATAATTTCATATCCAGTTTGCCGTACAGCGCCGCCCAGTGGTTTTTGTTATCGCTACATGCTGATATATACTTTATATGCGCTTTTCCTTTCTCTTTCGCCTCTTCAATTACCCGTCGTATCTGCCACTCTGTTGTTTCCGGCCACCCGGCATATTCATAGTGACACAGAAAATATTTTACACACTCACACAGGTTATCCAGGACATTTCTGCCTGTGCGGTATGCGCTCCCAAGAATCTGTTTCACTTTTTCGTTGGAATAAGAATCATGCCATCCGCCTTCCGTAAGCGGTTCCATGTCTGTCTTCCCCATGAATTCGTCCCTCGGCACATAACAGGCCACTGCCTCTACGCCAAGGCACTCAGAGAGTTTTTCAAGAACCTGATTGGAGGTAATATATTCATCTCCGCACAGATTAAAGCACTCATTTTCACTCTCTTTCCTGTTCAGCAGCTCATATAGGTTATCTGTCAAATCTGCCGAATGAATCACCTGTATCTTATCTTCTCCCCTGTCTGCAGTGAGAATTTCTCTTTCCTTCAGCATGCAATGAATTAAATACCCCGGCATGTTATAGGAATCAATGGGCGAATAGGGAATAAACATTTCACTGCATGTAATTCCCGGACGGACAATTGTATAACAGCAGTCTTTTTGATTGCAATATAATGATTGTAATACGCTCTCACATTCGCTCTTCCTCCTTCCGTAGGGCCACAAGCTGTTACCGACGGGCATTTTCTCCGTATAAGATTTTATTCCCTGTTTTCTTTCATAAACCGCCACGGAAGAGATAAATACATATTGCCTGCACCGTTTTTGCAGTGTTTCCGCCTTCATCCGCATAACGGATTTGTCATATGTAACAAAATCCAGAATTTTATCATAAAAACGATTTCCGACTCCTGCCAGCAGCCCCTCCGGGCTGTTGGCGTTCCCGTTTACATATTCCACACCGTCTATATTCAATTCTCTTCGATTCCCACGATTTATTACCGTCACCCGATGCCCCATATTCCTGTATTTTTCTACCACATAATGACTGATAACGCCTGTTCCGCCAAGAATTAGAATATGCATAGCTTTTACCCTCCAAACACCTTTTGCCTTACTCTCCCGTCTGTGTCCTGCTCGAATGCCTTATCTTACCTTCTATTATGTCCAGTACATCGTATTCTTTATATAGGCCCTCAGCATTCCCATACGCTGAATACCAGGTTGCGTTTATATGCATATGCGGATTTCTGCATTCATGTGTTTTTATCGTCAGACAGGACGGAAAATCTGTTTGAAAGGGAACAAAGCATACCTTATTAGAATAGGGCAGCTGTTCAAATTCTTCCGCTTCCATAATATTTTCAGTAAACATGGCAACAAAAATATTGTCAAAGTTAATGCGCTTCACCCTTTCTTCCCATTTTTGCTCCTCCTGATTTAAGTCAGCCGCATGAGGCATATGAATTTCGATTCCTTCTCCCAGCGTGTATATCGGATATATTATATTATCCTGCAATTCCGAACTATTACGTTTGAATTTCAGCGGTCTGTTTATACTTTCCCCCAGGCCGTTCATAAGCCGCAGAAAACTCTCCGCCGGAACATATGTGTTAATCAGCGGAGACCGAAACTCCCACTGCAGCTTACGATAGGTTGCCCCGCCCCAACAACTGTTTGCCAGAATCGTCATATGCTGATTCTTAAGTCTCATATATCTCTCAATTTCAAATCCTGGAATCTGCAATGCAAATGCAGATAAAATTTTCTCGTCCGGAATACCTGCCCAATTTGCTTCTCTTTTAATGGAACCATAAAAAGTTCTGGAGCATATAAGCAAATAATCAAACGGAAGCTTTACAATTTCATCACGTTTGAAAAAAGGATATCCGTCCAAGTACAAATAATCATCGATTTCAGAAGTTATCCCAATTACTGAAAATGCATTTATCATCTCATAATATTGAAATAACAGCCTTAATTCTTCGTAATCCCTTCCCATTCCCCATATAATGACTTTTTTCATAATACGCATCCCTTTCTATAATCGCATAGACGATTATATATTGTGCTTCCGCAATTTTCCCGCTGGTTATATTCAACCGATATGTCAGCAGCGCTTATTAAATTTATACATTCTTCCAGGCTTTCCTCTTCTTCATACTGTATTTCATTGAATAAATGCTTTAACAGATACTCGCTGATTGTTTTTCTGTTATACTGACAGTCCTGCCCATAAAACGGTATCAACCGCATTTTGCCGTTCTCGTAACAAAGCTGACTGAAACTCTCATTCTCGGCAGTTATTGCCAGAAAACGTTCCCCGCTCCTCCCCACATAATAAACACTGCCGACTTCATGACCGTTATTCTGTATTTCATACTCCTCCCTTATTTCTTTCGTTTTGGCATCCATTGACAAAATCATGCCGCCGGAAAAAGGGAAAAAGAATATCTTTTCTCCTATAACAGCGGAATAAGAATACAGACTCGCTTCCGCGCAAGGCGTTTCCGGACACGGGTAAGAAAATATTGATAAATCCTGTTTATCACATTCATATATCCTGTTTTCGCCTGCAGATGCCAAATATAATTTGCCCTTATAACCGCTTATTGTTGTACATCCGCCTTTGATCGTAAGATATTTGATATCCATAGTCTCCCGGTCCGGGTCAAAAACGGCAATTGCGTTTATACATGAAAACGGGAGATATATCTTGCCGTCAATCATTTCATACTGCATGATAAAACATGTCTCCTCAGAAGGTACATCCCTTAATGCGGCTGCTATACCGCAGTCCAAATAACGGATGCTGTTTGATTTAACATCATATCTTACAACACATCTGGATCTTGTGGGAAACATATAGACATATTGATTATATACACAGGCGTTCCCAAAAAGCGTACTCTCTTTTCCTGTCATCTTATAATCCAGGCTAACCGAATGATACCGCCCGGTCAAAACATGATATGAAATAATCTCCCTGCTTTCATTTGGTATAAATACCAGGTACCCTTCTATAGATACTGCCGTAGAAAACAGAAACCGGCATCGTATATTATAATCGGTAAATTTTTCCAAAGCCTCTATTTTCCCTGTTATTTTATTCATCTTTACCAATGCATTAAAATAAAGATTGGGAAACCAGATTGCGTCCCCTATTTCCGCATAACCCAAACATCTCAATTGATACAGCAGCTCCATTTAACGTAATATCCTCTCTCCTCGAAATCGCTTTCAGGTAATCCTTCCAGTCCCAAAGCCTATAAAACCTCTCCGAATAAGGCTTTTACCTCTTCCCAACAATTACCCGCCTGTACTTTTCCGTAATCTATTTCCCCGGCTTCTTCTACGTCTCTGACACACTTTACAAATCGCTGTCTTCCAATACCTGCTCTTTCCAACAGGTTTTCCTGCCTTACAAAATTTGCGTTTACATTTGCCTGTAAATCCCGTCTGTCCAATACAAAAAACTGCCTGCGGTAAATAACGGACAAAGCCAACCCGTGAAACGAATCCGTACATACAGCATTAGCATCACGTATCAATGCAAGAAACTGTGCCGGACCTGCATTTTTTACCGGGTAAAAGTATCCGCCCCTTTCCAGGTCGCTCTCATTTTCATAATACCCAGACACAATATACAGAACTCTGTCCGCCTCATATTTTTTCATAATATATTTTAACAGAACCTTATGCGCTCTCAGCCTTCCAAGGGAATAGCAGAATATATACGGCTTTCCCGTCACGCTTCCCGCCGACACGCGATTCCAGTCCTCCTGCGTCAGCAACAAAGTCGGATCCCATACATCTCTTATTTTTTTCTTTGTATATTTTTCCAGGATCGCAATACTCTTCTTTTCACGGACCGTAACCAAATCAAATCTGTCAATGTATTTTCCCAATTGCCTGTACACCTTTTTATTCCTTTCATTTTCAATCATCACACCGCTGGGTGCATAGGCAATTCTTTTCTGCGAGTCCTTTCCGAAATTTAACGCATAAACATCCTGAAACCATGCAGGATTCCATATCTGGTCGCTTCCGCATACCAGAACTTCACAATCGCCGCATTCTTTTTCCACCTGTTCTTTTGTGTAACATTGTCTTGAAAGAAATATATTTCTTCCGATGAATGTGACAAATCTCAATATTCTTACATCAAGCTTTTTTTCCACCCTGATTAATCTGTACGCCAATTCATACAGATTAATTACCGCTTGGGGCTTTCGTTCCCATGACACCGCTTCATCGTGTTCTCTCTTTCTATATCGTATCACTTTCGTGTTATATCCCAGCCTCTGCATTATCGTCTGCATGGCATAACACTGTAAAATTTGTCCGTAATTCGTTTTTCCGTTATCGTAACACCATGTAACAATAGCAGCCTTGGAACTTTTTTTCCTTTTATTCATCTGATTTCCTTCATGGCATGTCCTTCCCCATGCAATACTCCAGCAACTCTTCTATAAAAATGACATCAACATCTTTTCCCATACTTCGATAAATATCTCTCTGTATATCATAAAATGCTATGGGCGTCACAACAATTGCATCAACTTTCGGAAGATTACCGCCCAGTGTTTTCAGTTCCAGGCCTTCTATGCCTGCTGCATTGCGGTCAATTCCATAAAGAACCTCCACTTGTCCCTGTCTGAGTTCTTCCAGCAACCTTCTTCCGATTGCCCCCAAGCCATAGATGGCTACATTGTGAATTTCATTATCCTCAAAATATTCCGTTAATGACCTGCCGCCGTTTTTAATCTGAAGCCACTTGTCAAATATCTGAAAACCCCAGTGAAAAAAAGACTGCTTTTCTTCTTGACTGCCTTTTATTAACTTCATCTTTACACTCCTGTCACCTACAAAAACATTTGTTCTATTCTACTGTCCGATATTCCCATGGAATTGAGTTTTCCATGAATATCTCTCACAATCTCCGGATTACAGGCAGCAATAATTACATAATCCCATTCATACTCCGGAATCTTTTCAGGTGCTTCGATATGAAACCCTCCCGTCATTTCCTTATAATTTCTATCAACCCAGGCCACTAAATGATAGCACCCTTCCCTCTTAAACTGCGCAAAATAATCTCTCCCGACTTCTCCCGCTCCATACAGGATAATCCTGCTTCCGGCAGGCACCTTTTTGCTTTCGAAAATCCATTTCCTGTTCGATTTTATGAACTCTAAATTCTTCTTAAGCTTCTCCGTATATTCCAGGAGTCCGGCAAAGTCCTTATTTATCTTCTCTATAACCTGCCTTTTGTCCTGCAGCAGAAAAAAAAGATATTCCCTCTGATCGTATTGACACAGCCGTTTTATTTTTTGATGTAAATCGTCACGAATAAAATCCGCTGCTTCCATTCTTCCGACCTGAACGATATCTCTGAAATATTCCTTTGTTTTCGCATATAGACACTCGTAGCCATCTCCGGCCATCACTTCCAGGTTCCACAAAAAATGTTCTGCCGCATAATTTACAAACCCTTTCCAAACCTGTTCATAGATGCCTTCCTCCACAAGTGCCTGCCGCAAAGCCTCCATCGCATCGTACACACACATAGGATATTTCTGTCTGACAATTTTTCCCGTCAGAGAAGCATGATTATTCTGTCTGTATTTCACAAGCGGCTCGTCCAGAAAAGAAAGTTT
>OFGO01002188.1_pt1 | contig 11895 bp, 9 predicted proteins | sample 1521761 | NCBI WGS metagenome assembly OFGO01 (sample SAMEA3504128, study PRJEB24116) | mouse gut metagenome | biome: mouse gut; feature: mouse-associated habitat; material: faeces | place: Denmark | collected 2011
TAAGCTGCCTGTATAGATACGGTTCCCCATAAGGGGCATCTGAACTGTACAGGCATCTCTCCGGCAGCTCGGTCAATGCCATTTTAGTGGCAATGGAAGCAAATGCCGCTGAGAGGTCTAAGTAGATATTCTCATGTTCTTCCGCAAATTTTATGACCTCCATCCAGTTTGAGCCGCCCAAATGCCCGAAAATAACGGGAATACCGGGATATTTTTCGCATAAGGACATCAGAAGTTTTATCCCCTCCATCGTAACCGGGTGGAAAGTATGCACCCAAACCGGATAAATCCTTGTATCCATCAATGCCTGAAATACAGTGTCCAACTGCCTGATCTGCTGCTCGTTTCCGGGTGTAAACTCTCCGATTCCATACAGAGAATTGGAAGTGATCTGTGTGTCAATCCATTTTTCCGTTTCTTCCAGTTCCATTCCCAAAGGCACAGCGCCGAAGCCTAAAAAGCGGTCAGGATATGCCCTTACTGCCTCCACTACTTCTTCAATATTCTTTTTCAGGCGGCTGATGTTATCCTCCTTAGTGTTGGAGCCTGCTAAAATCTTTTTCAAAGCCGCCATTTCTTCTTCCAGTTCATTTAATGTGCCTGCTTTCTCCGGGTGCGGTGCCGTGCAGAATAATACCGTCTTATCCACCCCCGCCGCATCCGTTTTATCCAACTGCATTTTTATCGGGAACATGATATGTTCGTGGCTGTCTATCACCATTTTCAGAACCTCCTTGACAATTTTGGTATATTGACGTCAGCATTAAGGAATGCTAAAATCAAGTACGCACTTTTTTGAAATAAAGTTTCCTTTTTGAAACCGTGCGTGGAAAGGGGCAATACATAATGGCAAAGGTGCAGGCAGTGGATGAACAATGCCCGGTTGAACTTGGGCTGAATATTTTAAGCGGGAAGTGGAAATTGAAAATATTGTGGCATCTCTCCAAAGGCACAATCCGTTTTAATGAGCTGCAGCGGCTCCTGGGCAGCATCACCACCAAGACACTGACAGAACAGCTCCGGGAACTGGAGGAACAGGGAATCATCCTTAGAACTGTTTTCCCCGAAGTCCCTCCGAGGGTTGAATATTCATTAAGCGAAATAGGCAATACCCTGAAACCAATCTTAGGCGGGCTGTGTGAATGGGGAAAGGCTTATCAGGAATATCAAAAGCAATAAAAGTATTCTCTGAAAATGCCATCTACACAGAAGCCAAGATCAAAACACCACGGTATCACTCACATACGCTGCTGATTATGTGATGAGTTTCCCGCATATGGGAACAACGGGTCTGCCAGCTGGAAACTGAAACTCTCCCTGTCTACCAACCCCACCACTTTTTCACTGTCATACAATTCAAGCAGGAAACCAGCCATCTGTTCGCCCGTATGGTATGTCCCAAAAGATTTATCATAGTCATACTCACTGACATTGTTTGCTACCATTCCGAACTCTGTCTTTGTCGCCGCAGGTGCAAGCACCTTTGCCTTCATCTTTGCACCTGTCTTTTTCAGTTCCCATGCCAGCCCTTCCGTAAATGTGCTGACATAAAACTTCACTGCACAGTATGTCACGGCCGTAGGCACAATGGTATACCCACCAGCCGAAGATACATTGATAAGCTGTGTCCCCTCTACATCCTTATAGTCATGGACAAACAGGGAGGACAGTATTGTCAGCGCCTCAATATTCAGATGCAGCATTGCCCCGATTTTTCCCAAGTCCTGATCTGCCACGCTGTCATAATTTCCAAAACCCGCATTATTCACCCACGTCTCTATCCCATAATCTTTCAGCCCCTCATAAAACTGGTACGCATTTTCCGGGACGGATAAATCCGTACTTCGGATAACAACATCCACGTCCGGGTGTTCCTCCAATATCTCCTTTTTCAGCATCTCCAAGTTATCCCTGCGCCTTGCTGCTATGACCAGATTTTTCCCCCGCCCTGCAAATGCCTTTGCCGTTTCATAGCCAATGCCGGAGCTTGCCCCGGTGATGACTGTATATTTTCCTTTTTCCTGAACCATTTGATAATCCTCCTCCGATTTGGTATAATCCAACCATACAATGTAGAGTGAACTCTATGTCAAGAGGATTGGAGTGATTTTTTATGGAATATTCTATCGGGGAATTTTCAAAGCTGACGGGGCTTGGCATCCATACCCTGCGCTACTATGAACAGGAAGGGCTGATTGCCCCGGAGCGCAATTCCGGCAACCGCCGCTGTTATTACGATAAAGACCTCACATGGGTTGAATTCATCAAACGCCTGAAAGACACTGGTATGCCCATTAAGGAAATCAAGCACTATGCTGAACTCCGGGCAGCGGGTGATCCCACCCTTTCTGAAAGGATGGAAATGCTGGTGCAGCACCGACAGGCGCTTAATGAGCAGATTGCAATGCTACAGGAACATAAAATTAAATTGGATAAGAAGATAGAATTTTACAGAAATGAGATTGAGCGTGTGAATAAAGACTTTGTTGAAAACTGAATATATAAATGACAGACCGCCGCAAGTGGGGTAAATTTATAGTTGCGGCTACTTTTTGTGCATTTCTTCATCTAAGCAAAACAGAATAACTATATAATCCCATTCAGAGACAGAATCTGCGGAGTGCAGGTGATGATGATTGCCAAAAAACAGTCATAAACCAACAGGCTTTTTATTCTATACTCCGATGGATCCTGATATATTTTGTATATCGACACAGAGAGGCCAGAAGCCTTGTAAAATCAAGGCTTCTGGTTCTATTGCATTTTTTAAAAAATCTAAATACCGAAAAAATCTTCCAGTGCTTTTTCTGTTTTTCTTTTTGGAAAACCCTTTGCTTCCGCCACACAGGCGATTACTGTGTTGATATAATTTTTGTAGGGAATTCCGCAGTTTACAACATCCCGTAATGAGCTGTAAATTGCCAGCTTTCCTCTGATAGCACCTTGGGAATAGGGATCACACTCTTCGCAAAAGAAGGATGGAACAGCAACACCTCCATGATATAAGCTGAATTTCGCTGCCGCCTTCTGTCTGCAGGAATAGCACTTTTGGTAAAAGGGCTTGGCATCTAAAATTTGCAGCAGTCGGAGAGCCTCTGTATATTCTGGACGGTTGGACATATTGTTTTGATACATCCAGATAAAATATTCAAAGTCTTTTAAAACTACATATGCTACACTTTTTCCTTGGTATTTTCCAAACGACATTTTTTGCATCATGATATTCATTCCTTTCATATTACATAGACATAAAAGCTCATTGGCAGATGTCTGCTTTTCTTTTGGGTAGCAACTATCAAAAATTATAACTTTTATAAATATATACCTGAATCCGTGAAGTTCAATTGCATAATTAGGCATAGAAAACCAAGATTTATGCTGTATTCCAGCTTTTCGAGATGCTAAAATTCTATCACCCAATGGTTGAAGAAATTTTGGTACTTCTAAATCCCAAGAGACCTTGTAAAATATGGTTCTAAAGGAAATAGTACCGACTTAAATTTCACGGATTCAGGATATAATTAAAGTCCTTATCCTCGATAAGAAATTCTACTATACTTAAAATCAATATCACTTAATTTATTACTTGCTACATACAGAGAAAAATCCTTTTCCATTATTTTATTTTGAGGCCCTACAATTATTTGCTTTATTGGATTAGGAGATATCTCCGTAAAATTTATTGGATAAAACGGTATTAGGTCATCACTGGTTATATTGAATTCAATCCGGTTTTTTATAACTTTCAGCATGTCATCATAAACTATAGTTTCTATTTCTTCATCACTATATATCCATTTCGCGAATTTATAAATTTGTTGAGAAAAAAATAATCGCCATTCCTGTTCCTCTTTAAAAGAGTCGTTTTTATATTTTAATGAACTCATTAAAACACCACTTATCATTTGATGAAAACAATATTGACACATTTTATCAATTTTTTCCTCATCAAATGACGGCATGCTTTCGACAATCCACTTTCTCAATCCTCTTAATTCATTTAATACTTTCAAAGATTTTTCAACAATCGTATCACTAATTTCTTTTACTGTTTTATATTCAACCTTCTCAAATCGCAAAATTCCCTTATATGTATTACAATACTCTTCCAATTCTTTCACTGAAAATCCAAGTGAACACCCTTTTCCATTGTCCGCATATCCACGCCATTGACTTAGCACATCTCCATCTTCACAAAAGCAAACAACAAAATTTGTAACTCCTCCTCTATCAAATTCGTACCTAAGAATATCATATTCCCAATCTAAAAGTTTTCCCAATGCATCACGGTTGGTATTACCCATGTATTGCAATGGAAATTCATCTTTTCTATATTCATCTTCTATTGCATCCAATATACCCGGAAAAAACAGTTTTACTTCTTCGTAATCGTTACTTTTTGTAATATCACTCATTCGCAGAGTTTTACCCGATAATATACTAGCCATCTTATGATTATCGCAATAGTGATATACTAATTCATCCATAAATATAACCCCCTTTAAATTTTTAATGCTACTCTTTTGAAAAGCAACTATTAAATATTTTGATATATGTAATTACCTACACATAAAATTATAGTATCACTGCAATATAGATTAAACAATATACTTTTGGGATAAATGATTCTTTCTCAATAATCTGTCGTTACTCCATCTCCCTGAACGTGCCAGCCATTCCTCCTACAAGGCTCCACTGGCGCTGCATATAGGATTTTAGATTTTCCGTGCTTTGCCGATAAGCCTCACGAGCTATTTTCGGATTATCAAAATGTTCCATAATCGCACAGGAGGCACAGTACCCGCTCTCCATCCCAGCAGATATGCCCTCGCCCATAGGATTTAAGAACCCGGCGACTTCCCCGACAAAAAGGATACGCCCCACACCGTAGTCTACACGGCATCCCGGACGGATATGCGGCATCAGCCACTTCTCACTCTTGGTCTGCCTGCTGATCCGCAGGTGATGCTTTTCCTCCATATAGGCAATGAAGCGCCCATAATAATGCCCGATTTTATCCATATCCTTCACGGACACACCAAGCACCAGCAGATCATCCTTCACGTTGAACCACGCATCATACTCCGACAATTCCGGTTGCAGGTACGCATAAAAGTAATGTGGGTCTAAATCAATGCTGCCCTCGTTGAATGTCTGGAACGTGGTTATGTATCCGGGAACCTCCCCAGTAATCTTCCGTTTCAGTGTTCCGACAACACCCTCGCCGTCAATCACATACCTTGCGCTTTCCGTATAATCACTTTCCCCATGCAGGCTGATTTCCACAAATCCGTCCTTTTCCGTGCAGGAAAGTGCCGCCACACCATCCCTGACCTCTGCTCCACTCTCCTTTGCTTTCTTGGCAAGCCACCCGTCAAAATGGCTACGCCATACATTCAGCCCCTCCTGCTCGAAGCGGTATTCTTTCCCTGCATCATTTGTGAAGATCATTCCCTTGTTCTCTGTCGGGGTACACATGGCAGATTCCGGCACATCCTCCCCGAAATAACTCTTCACAAGTTCCATTGATTTCTTTATCAAAACACCCGAACAGGACTTATACCTTGGCATTTTGAACTTCTCCACCAAGAGAACCTTATAGCCTTTTTCCGCCAAAACCTTGGATGCCGTACATCCCGCTGGTCCCGCCCCGACCACTATCACATCATACATCTGCATACCATCCTCTCTGCTGTTTCCTATTACTTCGGCAGAATACCGTTCCCGCTAAAGTAAAAACATCCACTGAATTATATCATAGAAATTTTCTGTTTTTCACCCGATGGCATGAAATGACTATTTTTCGGGAATGGAAAGCAAAAAAGAGCCATTGCACAGCCCTCTTTCTCCTGTTATTATTTTTCAATTTTTCTGTACACTATCACGCAAAACTCCAAACTATCACGGAAACTCATATACAAACACGAAAACTCCGAGCCATTTCCGTGTTTGTATTATATCTCCCGTTTTTCAACAGTATTTTCCGTCAAGCTAATACAACTTTCAGCCAAAACCGCCAATATCCTACACCTTTTGACCTTTCCGTTTTATACTAACACGGAAGTCCCGGACTTTTGCGTGAAAGTATACTTTTGCCTGATAGTACGATTTTTCCCCCTATCGCCATCCTATCAGCGGCATCCAAAAACACGAAAAAACGGGGTCCACCACCCACCGTGATGAACCCCACCAAGCCTTAAAACCCTTGAATTTAAGCCATTCTTCAATACTTTTGCCTGCGAGTACCCAAATTCCTATGGCATTATTTCTGAATAGCCGCCTGTGCTGCCGCCAGCCGTGCAATCGGCACTCTAAACGGTGAGCAGGACACATAGTCCAGACCGATTTTATGACAGAATTCTACGGAAGACGGGTCGCCCCCATGCTCACCGCAGATACCGACATGCAGCTTCTCATTTACCGGCTTTCCAAGTTTAATCGCCGTTTCCATTAATTTACCGACGCCTGTCTGGTCAAGTTTTGCAAACGGATCGTATTCCAAAATCTTCGTGTCATAATATGCAGACAGATACTTTCCGGCGTCATCTCTGGAGAACCCAAATGTCATCTGTGTCAAATCGTTTGTTCCAAAGCAGAAGAAATCCGCTTCCTTTGCAATCTCATCTGCCGTAAGCGCCGCACGCGGAATCTCGATCATCGTGCCGACTTCATAATCCAGTTTGATATCTGCTGCTGCAATTTCTGCGTCCGCTGCTTCCACGACCGCTTTCTTGACAAATTTCAATTCTTTCAGTTCACAAATCAGAGGAATCATAATCTCCGGTCTTACCGTCCAGTCCGGATGTGCTTTCTGCACATGGATTGCAGCGCGGATCACCGCTTTCGTCTGCATTCTGGCAATTTCAGGATAGGTAACGGCAAGACGGCATCCTCTGTGTCCCATCATCGGGTTAAACTCATGCAGAGAAGCAATCAGCGCTTTGATATCTTCCACCGATTTCCCCTGCGCAAACGCAAGCTTTTTGATATCTTCTTCATCCGTCGGAACGAACTCATGCAGAGGCGGATCTAAGAAACGGATCGTCACCGGATTTCCCTCTAACGCTTCATATAACGCTTCAAAATCTTCCTGCTGATACGGAAGGATCTTCTCAAGCGCCGCTTCACGCTCTTCTACCGTATCCGCACAGATCATCTCACGGAATGCGGCGATTCTGTCTTCTTCAAAGAACATATGCTCCGTACGGCAAAGCCCGATACCTTCGGCTCCAAGTTCACGTGCCTTTTTTGCATCTGCAGGAGTATCTGCATTCGTGCGGACTTTTAATCTGCGGAACTTATCTGCCCATGCCATAATCCGTCCAAATTCACCGGCGATGGTAGCGTCTACCGTCGGAATAATACCGTCGTAGATATTTCCGGTCGTGCCGTCGATGGAAATGGAATCCCCTTCGTGATATTCTTTCCCTGCCAGTGTAAACTTTTTATTTTCTTCATCCATACTGATATCGCCGCAGCCGGAAACGCAACAGGTACCCATACCGCGTGCTACAACTGCCGCATGGCTTGTCATACCGCCGCGGACAGTCAAAATCCCCTGCGCCGCTTTCATTCCCGTAATATCTTCCGGGGATGTCTCAAGACGTACCAGAACGACTTTTTCACCTTTTGCATTCTGCTTTTCCGCATCTTCCGCCGAAAATACAATCTTTCCGCAGGCAGCTCCCGGAGAAGCGCCAAGCCCCTTTCCTACCGGAACAGCCTCTTTTAATTTTACCGTGTCAAACTGCGGATGCAGCAGCGTATCCAGATTACGCGGATCGATCATAGCCACCGCTTCTTCCTCCGTACGCATTCCCTCATCTACCAGGTCGCATGCGATTTTTAAAGCAGCCTGCGCCGTCCGTTTCCCGCTGCGCGTCTGAAGCATATAGAGCTTTTTATTTTCAACGGTGAATTCCATATCCTGCATATCTCTGTAATGATCTTCCAGTCTCTGGCAGACATCTTGAAACTGAGCAAACGCTTCCGGAAATTCTTCTTCCATTTTTGCGATCGGCATCGGTGTGCGGACGCCCGCAACAACATCTTCTCCCTGCGCATTGATCAAAAATTCACCCATCAGTTTTTTCTCGCCGGTGGCTGGATCTCTGGTAAATGCAACGCCTGTCCCGCAGTCGTCTCCCATGTTCCCAAACGCCATGCTCTGAACATTGACAGCGGTTCCCCAGGAATACGGAATATCATTGTCACGACGGTACACATTCGCACGCGGGTTGTCCCAGGAACGGAACACTGCTTTTACCGCTCCCATCAGCTGCTCTTTTGGATCGTCCGGAAAATCCTGTCCGATTTTTGCTTTATATTCTGCCTTAAACTGTCCCGCCAGTTCTTTTAAATCTTCAGCCGTCAAATCCACATCAAACGTAACGCCTTTTTTCTCTTTCATCTGATCGATCAGTTCTTCAAAATATTTCTTGCCGACTTCCATAACAACGTCGGAGTACATCTGGATAAATCTGCGGTAGCAATCCCATGCCCAGCGGGGATTTCCCGATTTTTCCGCGATGACATTGACAACTGCCTCATTTAAACCGAGATTTAAAATCGTATCCATCATGCCCGGCATAGAAGCCCTTGCGCCGGAACGAACAGAAACGAGAAGCGGATTTTCACTGTCGCCGAACTTCTTTCCGGTGATTTCTTCCATCTTTACAATGTACTCATTGATCTGTCCCTGGATCTCTTCATTGATTTCCCGGCCGTCTTCATAGTACTGCGTACAAGCTTCCGTTGTGATCGTAAATCCCTGCGGTACCGGAAGCCCAAGGCTTGTCATCTCTGCCAAGTTCGCTCCTTTCCCCCCAAGAAGCTCCCTCATGTTCGCATTGCCCTCGCTAAAAAGGTAGACCCATTTGTTTGCCATTTTGCATTCTCCTCCTAATTCCAAATTTATCAGGTACTTCACATAGTTTTATTTTACCATAAATTTCTATGAAATCAATCATTTTTACAGTGTTTTCAATATATTCAGAAAATTAACCGGTTCCATTCGTTCCGTGGCCGGCAGTCCGAAAGCATCCATGAAAAATCCATAAAAAGCACTTTACGAAAAATAGAAAATATGCGAAAATAAAGTCAGTATGCAGAATATGTCGTACTCTGCAGCTATATCATGTTTAATTGAAAGGAGTCTTATAATGATTTACACGAAGGAAGTCGAGAATATGTGTCCTGTGGCAAAGGGCGCAAAACATGAACCAGCACCCATTCCGGAAGAAGGCAGATGGGTACACTCCAAAAAAATTGAAGATATCTCAGGATTTACACACGGTGTCGGCTGGTGTGCGCCGCAGCAGGGTGCCTGCAAGCTGTCGCTGAACGTAAAAAACGGCGTAATCGAAGAAGCATTGGTTGAAACCATCGGATGCTCCGGCATGACACATTCTGCAGCTATGGCGGCAGAAATTTTACAGGGCAAAACGATTTTAGAAGCTCTCAATACAGACTTAGTCTGTGATGCGATCAACACGGCAATGAGAGAACTGTTCTTACAGATCGTTTACGGACGTACACAGAGCGCATTTTCCGATGACGGACTTGCCGTAGGCGCTGGTCTTGAGGATCTCGGAAAAGGGCTTCGTTCCCAGGTTGGAACGATGTATGCAACCAAAGAAAAAGGCGTTCGTTACCTGGAAATGGCAGAAGGATATGTGACAGGCATTGCGCTTGACGCTGACAACGAAGTCATCGGTTACAAGTTCGTTTCTCTTGGAAAAATGACTGACTTCATCAAAAAAGGCGATGATCCGAACACAGCATGGGAAAAAGCACAGGGACAGTACGGCCGTGTTGCAGACGCTGTTAAGATTATTGACCCGCGTGTAGAATAAGGAAAGGAGAGACGAAGATAATGGCTTTATTTGAATCATATGAAAGAAGAATTGACCAGATCAACGCTGTATTAAACAGCTATGGCATCAGCTCCGTAGAAGAAGCTGAAAAAATCACAAAAGACGCTGGACTTGACGTATACGAGCAGGTGAAAAAAATCCAGCCGATCTGTTTTGAAAATGCATGCTGGGCTTACACCGTAGGCGCTGCCATCGCAATCAAAAAAGGCGCGACAAGAGCTGCAGACGCTGCTGCTGCTATCGGCGAAGGCTTACAGGCATTTTGTATCCCGGGTTCTGTTGCAGACCACAGAAAAGTAGGTTTGGGACATGGAAACCTCGGCAAAATGTTATTAGAAGAAGAAACCGAATGCTTCTGCTTTTTGGCAGGACATGAATCGTTTGCCGCTGCAGAAGGCGCAATCGGTATCGCTGAAAAAGCCAACAAAGTACGCCAGAAACCGCTGCGCGTAATCTTAAACGGACTTGGCAAAGACGCTGCACAGATCATCTCCCGTATCAACGGATTTACCTTTGTAGAGACTCAGTTTGATTATCAGGAAAACAAAGTAAATGTAATTTATGAAAAAGCATATTCCGAAGGACTGCGTGCAACCGTAAAATGCTACGGTGCAGACGACGTTCAGGAAGGCGTTGCGATTATGCATATGGAAAACGTAGGCGTTTCCATCACCGGAAACTCCACCAACCCGACACGCTTCCAGCATCCGGTTGCAGGTACATATAAGAAAGAATGCAACGAACAGGGCAAAAAATACTTCTCCGTTGCATCCGGCGGCGGTACCGGCCGTACCCTTCATCCGGACAACATGGCTGCAGGTCCCGCTTCTTACGGCATGACGGATACCATGGGACGTATGCATTCCGACGCACAGTTTGCAGGCTCCTCTTCCGTACCGGCTCACGTAGAAATGATGGGACTGATCGGAATGGGCAACAACCCGATGGTAGGCGCTACCGTTGCCGTAGCCGTTTCCATCGAAGAGGCTCATAAAGCAGGAAAGTTCTAAAGACTGTCCTTTCACCGTAAAATCAAAAATAACTGAAAAAGAACCAATTGTTTGTGCGCCGGTTAGATACGTTTGTTCTAATGTTGATAACGCCTCAGACAGTTGGTTTTTTTACGGATGAGATCATAAAAAGGAGAGTACAAATGAAGAAAAAAACACGATTATTTTTACCGCTCATCATCGTGAGCTCCATGTTTTTATGTGGTTGTGAAGATGCCGAACATACAGATTCAGAACCAAAAGTAAGTACAGAACAATCCAAAGACCATGCCGGCTCCGACGATATAAACCTTCCACCTACAGAAAATGATGGCGAAACGACGGACACCTCTGACGAAGACGAAGAAACAACAGAAAGCTTGGAAGACGATAGTGAAGACAACATGATAAATTTCAGTGATGATGAAACAGCAAATACAATTATTGCCAGATACAACCAACTCAATCCCGACAAGATGATTACCGGGGAAATGGTATCTTGTCCGGATAACAGCGGAATAAATCTTACGGTCATTCACTTCAAATACATGGATTTTCAGATCGGTGAAACAGACGGTTCTCCATCATTTAAATGCCAAAGCACATTAGAATATAATCCGGAGAATACAGACGGTTTTTTCCAGGAAGCATTTTCAATGATCCAGGCAGTCCAGGAAGGCTACAAAGACGATGCAATCAAAGATATTTTATCTCAATTACGAGAAGGGGAGTATCCTATTTCAAACTCAATATCAATAGGTGACAGACGCTTTCATTTCTGTTCTCCCGCCAGCGGAGAGATTACTTACGAATTAAAATGGAATTGGGCAAAACTATATTAAAAGCAGCAGCCACGGCAAACCCGTGACTGCTTTTTCTTCCATCAAATCTCTCCAATAAGCTACCTCATCATACTCCAGCTCTCCTCCATACCTTTTTTCTAATAAAATAACCAAATAGAAAGATTTTTTGAAAGAATCGGGTAGGAGGTAGATAATTATTTTATCTACCGACCTCCCACACCACCGTAC
>OFGO01002193.1_pt1 | contig 11833 bp, 13 predicted proteins | sample 1521761 | NCBI WGS metagenome assembly OFGO01 (sample SAMEA3504128, study PRJEB24116) | mouse gut metagenome | biome: mouse gut; feature: mouse-associated habitat; material: faeces | place: Denmark | collected 2011
CAATATAGAGGAGGAGCTGGGGGATCTGCTCTTCGCCGCCGTCAAGGCCGGCCGGTTTGCCGGCGTGGACGGCGAGACCGCCTTGCAGAAGGCCTGCGAGAAATTTATCCGCCGCTTCCGGCGGGTGGAGCAGCTTGCCGCCGCTCCGCTGGACAAGCTGAATGTCCCCGCCCTGGAGGAGCTCTGGGCCAGGGCAAAAGAGGAAGAGGCTTAACACCCGGAAGGATCTGTATTGACAGCCAGGAAATTACGCGCCGGAGAATTCCCGTCCGGGCCGGAGGTTTACGGCTGTGAATGTAGACCAGAAGGGTTTTAAGTATATATTTAGGCAGCCGGTTGAAAGCTGTCAAACAATTGCACAGGAGGAGAAAATATGAATAAAACCGAACTGATTGCGGCAGTGGCTGAGAAGTCCGAGCTGTCCAAGAAGGACGCTGAGGTCGCCATCTCCGCCGCCATCGACGTGATCACCGACGCTCTGCGCGGCGGTGAGAAGGTTCAGCTGGTAGGCTTTGGCTCTTTTGAGGTAAAGACCCGCGCCGAGCGCATGGGCCGCAACCCTCAGACCAAGGAGCCCATTCCCATTCCCGCCTCCAAGGCCCCCGTGTTCAAAGCCGGCAAGGCCCTGAAGGACGCGGTCGCCCGCTGAACGGGACTGTTTCATCAGGAGACGCCGCCGCGAGGCGGCGCCTCTTTCTTTTGGAGGACGCTATGCGACTGGATAAATGGTTAAAGGTATCCCGGCTCATCAAGCGCCGCACCGTGGCCAACGAGGCCTGCGATAACGAGCGGGTGTCCGTCAACGGCCGGCCCGTCCGGGCCAGCTACGACGTGAAGGTGGGCGACCGGGTGGAGCTGAAATTTGGACAGAACATCGTGAAGGTGGAGGTGCTGGTGGTGGCCGACAACGTGGGCAAAGCGGACGCCGCCGCCATGTACAAGGAGATATTATGAGAAAACGGCTGCTGTGCGCCCTACTGGCCGCGGCACTGGTTATGTCCGCCGGTTGCTCCCGTTATACGGCGTCTAAGGAGTTCAGCCTGTTCGCCATGGATACGCTGGTCAATGTCACCCTCTATACGGGGAAGCAGGAGTCGGCGAGCAAGGAACAGGCGATTATGAGCGGCGCTGTCAGCAGCATAGAGAAGGCGCTGTCAGTGACCCGAGAGGACAGCGACATCTCCCGCGTCAACCGGAAATCCGGCCAACAGGGAACCACGGTGGACAGTGGAACCATCGAGGTGTTGTCCCGTGCCCTGGAGCTGTGTCAGGTCACGGACGGAGCCCTGGACATCACCGCCTACCCCGCCGTGAAGGCCTGGGGCTTCACCCAGGAGGGGCACCGGGTGCCCTCTCCCACCGAGTTGGAAGCACTGGCGGCAAAGATCGACTACTCCGCCGTCAAGCTGGAGGAGGATACCGTCACCCTCCCGGAGGGAGTGGAGATCGACCTGGGGGCGGTGGCCAAGGGCTACGCCGGGGACTGGCTGGCCAGGGATGCCCGAGGGAATGGCATTACCTCCGCCTTGCTGGACCTGGGCCAGAGTACCATCGTCGCCGTGGGGAGCAAGCCGGGGGGCAGGCCCTGGCGCATCGGGGTGGTGGACCCCGCCCGGCCGGAGAACTACTTCGCCGTGGTGGAGCTGGAGGACATGGCCATGGGCACCTCCGGGGGCTACCAGCGGTACTTTGAGCAGGACGGCGTCACCTACTGGCACATTCTGGACCCGAATACCGCCGCCCCCGCCCGGTCCGGGCTCAGTTCGGTGACGGTGGTGTCCCCCTCGGCCTTCCTCTGCGACGGCCTGTCCACCGCCCTGTTCGTCATGGGACTGGAGGAGGGAACCGCCTTCTGGCGGGACCACCCAGAGCTGGAGTTCGACGTCATTTTCGTCACCGAGGACGGGGAAATCTTCCGCACCGCCGGGCTGGAGGGCCGGTTTTCCCTGGCGGAGGGGTATACGGACCGGGAGGTGACCGTGCTGGAATGAAAACCAAAGTGATCTTGTTCCTGCTGCTGGCCGCCGCCGCCGTCTCCGCCGCCGTTCTCCTGCTCCGGGGAGGGGGAGAGGACAGCCCCGTGGCCCGGATTACCCGGGACGGCGTCCTGCTGGAGGAGATTGACCTGAACGAGGTCGGCCGGCCCTACACTCTCACCTTTGAGGACGAGAGCGGGTCCAACACCGTTTCCGTAGAACGGGGCCGCATCCGGGTATCGGAGGCCGACTGCCCCGACCGGGTCTGCGTCAATCAGGGCTGGATCTCCGACGGCGCCGTACCCGTCGTCTGCCTGCCCCACAGGCTGATGGTGGAAATCGTGGGGGGCGGAGGTGAGCTGGATGGCGGGGCCGGTTAAAGGGGTAAGGCGAATCACGCTTCTGGCCCTGCTCACCGCCATCGCCCTGACCATCTTCATGGCGGAGGCCCAGATTCACGCACTCCCTCCCATCCCCGGAGTTAAGCTGGGACTGGCCAATATTGTAACGGTATATGTGATGTTCGCCCTGGGTCCGGGGGACGCCCTGCTGGTGCTGTCCGCCCGGATATTCCTGGGGGCGGCGTTTTCCGGGCAGCCGATGACTCTCATTTACAGCGCAGCTGGGGGAGGAGTGAGCTGGTGCGCCCTGTGCCTGCTGCGCAAGGTCCTCACTCGGGAGCACATCTGGCTGGCCAGCCCCGTGGCCGCCATTTTCCACAATCTCGGGCAGCTCCTCGCCGCCGCCGCCGTCCTGCGCTCCTGGGCCGTGATGGCCTACCTGCCCTACCTCATTATCGCCGCCGTGCTGGCCGGACTGTTCACCGGCATCGCCGCCCAGGCGCTGATCCGCCGGCTGGACCGGATCAAACTATGACAGAAGCGAAAAGCCCCGGACACCTGCTCCAAGGTATCCGGGGTTTCCCGTTGAAAAAGAGGATTAAAATGAAACGAACTGTCTCTTGCGAATTTTATTATATCGAAAAGATATTAACAAATCCAACGTCAGATGTTACAAAATGATTAAATCGTCTATAAATTCAAAGGACCGGCGGGCTTTTTTCGCTCTTTTCGCCAGAACGCTCCAGCCAAAAAGGGGGAAAGGCTAACGGAGCGACCCGTCAGCCTTTCAAAAAATGGAGGATAGAATGAAAAGATGTTCTTGCCTTGCGAGTATGAGTATAGCCAAAAGATTTTACAAAAGTTCTCGCCAGTTGTTACAAAAGCTTTAAATCTTTTCGAGAAAATTTCCCGCCGGGACGGGCCGCCGCTATTTCCCGCCAAAAAGCTTTTTCAGCCATCCGGCTTTCTTCTTCCCGGCGGCCTCCGGGGCGGGCGGATCCGGAACATTCACGGTATGTACCTGCCGCTCCACCTGGGCCGTGGCCGGGTCGCCGCCCTGGGCACGGATGGCCTCCTCCAGCTGCCGCCGGCAGGTCTCCACATAGATGGTCACGCCCTCTATGTCGCAGTTATTTAAATAGGAGCGGCACACCGTCTCCTGGATATTCATGGGGTTGGGCTCTATGACCTCGGTGGCCTCCAGCAGCCCCAGGCTCTCCCGCCCGGCGTGCTCCAGGGCCTTGAAAAATACAGGCAGCGTGTTGCCAAAGACCGACTCCAGCGCCGCCCGGACCGGGCCGCTCTGGCCGTCGGCCAGCAACCGGGGCACCTGGTCCTCCGGGATGTACACCCCGCCGCTGTAGTTTTCCAGAATGCAGTTCTGAACCGGATTTGAAAGCCGGTCCCCCAGTATCTTCTGGAAGGGCAGGGTGTAGGCCGCCATGGCTGGCTGGTCCATCAGGTTGGAGTACAGTCCGCCCCGGGTGTAGTAATAGGTGCGGAACAGCCCCTGAACCGCCGCCAGGATGTAGCTGTGGGTCTTGTCGAAGGACTCCCCCGGCCGGACCTTCGCCGCCGTGTCCATAATCTCCTGGTACCGGGCGGCGCAGAATTTCTCGTTGCCGTTGTCGCTGCCCATCCGGTACTCCTCCGCCAGCGCCATAAGCCTGGAGTGGTCCCCTGAGCGTACCTCCTCCAGCCGGTCGAAATACCAGCGGAACATCTCCTTCTGACTGATCGGATGCCAGCTTACGTCAAATCCCATTTTATAATGCCTCCTTTGTTTGCACCGATATCGGAGCAATTATACCCCATTCCTTTGCTATTGTCAAACTATGTTTGTTCCGAAATTGGTGCAAAGGATGTGGGGTTTTGAATAAAGCGTATGAATATGCTCTGGGACAAAATATCCGCACACTTCGGGAGCAGCGAGGGCTGACACAGGAACAGTTATCCGCCCAACTGCAAGTCCGTGGCTGTGATATCACCAGAAGCTGTCTGGCTAAAATCGAAGCTGGACAGCGGCACATTTATCCAGACGAGCTGCGCTGCGTAAAAGAGGTTCTGCGTGTTTCTTTTGAGGAGCTTTTCCCGAAATAGCGTCACCGCAGACCTTGAAAAAATTCCTGTAGCACCGCCTCGCACTCCCTCTCCAGGGGGCCCTGGTAGATGCGGGGGCGGTGGTTGAACCGCTCCTCGAACAGGTTGAGCACCGACCCGCAGCACCCGGCCTTCTCGTCCCGGACTCCGTAGCGGACCTCCTCGATCCGGGCATTGACAATGGCCCCGGCGCACATGGGACAGGGCTCCAGGGTGACGTACAGGGCACAGCGGTGCAGCCGCCAGCTCCCCAGCCGGCCACAGGCGTCCCGGATGGCCTCCACCTCGGCGTGGGCGGTGGCGTCGCCTCTGGCCTCCCGGCGGTTGCGCCCCCGGCCCACAATCTCCCCGTCCCGGACAATCACACAGCCCACCGGCACGTCCCCATCTGCCGCCGCCTCTCGCGCCAGGGCCAGGGCCTGGCCCATAAAGTATTCGTGGTCCATCTCGCCCCTCTTTTCTGAAAAAGCCCCTCGCGGCTTAAGGCCGGAGGGGCTTGGTTCTTATGACGGAAAAATCAGATCAGGCTCAACACCAGGGTAATGACAATCCACAGAATGGCCACCCACTTGGTCATTTTGGCCAGCTTGGCGTCCAGGCTCTTGGCCTTGTTCTTGGACAGGAAGGTGTCGGCGCCGCCGGCAATGGCTCCGGACAGGCCGGCGCTCTTGCCGGACTGGAGCATGACCACGGCGATGACGGCCAGACCGCACAGGACCTGGATGATGGTAAGAATCAGATTCAGCGTATTCATATTACTCGTTCCTTTCAAGGCCCTGGGGCCGAAAATTTACTGTGGGAAAACCCGGAAGTACAGAAGAGCATACCACAGTTTCAAGCGGATTGCAAGTATTTTCTCCAATTTTCAGGAATTTTCCGTCCTTCGGTAGTAGGTTGCGCCGTTTTGGCACACCTCGTCCAGCCGGCCGGCGTCCACCAGATACTCGATAAAAAACCGGACGTTGCGCTCAAAGCGCAGAGAGCGGCGGGGCTTGCGGGTAAAGAGCTGGTAGAGAACGCAGGCCGCCTCGTCGATCTGGCTGGCCGTCATGGGCCGGTCCACCAGATTTAAGATCTCCTCCGCCCGGCGGCGCACCAGGTCCTGGTTGGCGTCGATGAGCGCACCAATCTCCCCGCCGGGGCACACCCCCCGGTGGGCCATGATATAGGCGTCGCAGCCCAGATGGCGCAGCTTCTCCCGGCTGTCCGCAGCCATGGCTTGGCTCAGGTTGTAGGGCAGCTTGGCCCCCATCAGCTCCTGGCTGAGGAGGGCGTCGGCGGTGTAGCACACGTTGTCCGGGGTGATCGTGCACACATGCCCCGAAGAGTGCCCCGGAGTGTGGACAATGCGGAAGTCCGCCCCGCAGAAGGAGAAGGGTCCGTCCTCCGCCGGGATGAACACGTCGGGCGTGTGGATCATGCAGGCCGACTCCCGCTCCACCGTGCCGGGGGAGAGCAGAAGGAAGTAGCACTTCAGCGTCAGCAGCGAGGAGCACATCCCCGCCTCCGGAAAGGTGAGGGCCACCTTCGCGCCATATTTCTCCTGCAAATAGCCGTTGTTGGCGCAGTGGTCCACATGGGCGTGGGAGCACAGCACGCCCACAGGGGTCAGTCCCGCGGCGCCCAGCGCCTGCTCCAGCTCCTCCCGCTCCTGGAGCAAGCCGGTGTCCAGCAGAACGCACCGGCTCTCGTCCAGCTTATACAGCGGAATATACTCGATGCCCTCAAGCACCCATGTATTGCCTTTAATTTGTGTCAGGTTCATGGCTTCCTCCGTAGGGGCCGCCGGCCTTGGCGGCTACCGTTCATTTTGTTTCAGATACACCATCAGCACCGCCACATCCGCCGGAGACACTCCGGACACCCGCCCGGCCTGGCCCAGGTTCCTGGGGCGGATGGCGGCCAGCTTCTGCCGGGCCTCCAGGCGAAGGCCCTCGATAGACAGGTAGTCAATGTCCTCGGGCATGGGCCGCTCCTCCAGCCGGCGGACCTCCTCCACCTGGCGCAGCTGGCGGTCGATGTACCCGGCGTATTTGATGGTGATCTCCGCCTCGCTGACCACCGCCGGCGGCAGGTCGGGCCGGTCCGGGTCGAAGGAGGCCAGGTCGGCGTAGGACAGCCGGGGACGGCGGAGCAGGTCGGCCAGCCGGGCCCCGTCCTTCACCGGCGGCTCTCCCCGTTTCTCCAGCATCGCGGTCAGGGCGGGCGAGGGGGGCGTACCGGTGTGCTCCAGGCGGCGGACCTCCCGGTCCACGGCCTCGTATTTCCGCTGCACCCGCTCATATTGTTCCCGGGAGACCAGTCCCAATTCATAGCCGATGGGGGTCAGCCGCCGGTCGGCGTTGTCCTGGCGGTGGAGGAGCCGGTACTCGGTGCGGGAGGTCATCATCCGGTAGGGCTCGTTGGTGCCCTTGGTGACCAAATCGTCGATGAGCACCCCGATGTACCCCTGGTCCCGGCGGAGAACGAGGGGCGGCCTGCCTTGAATTTTCAGCGCGGCGTTCACCCCGGCCACAAAGCCCTGGACGGCGGCCTCCTCGTAGCCGGAGGAGCCGTTGAACTGCCCCGCCCCGTAGAGACCGGGGACAGCCTTGGTCTCCAGGGTGGCCTCCAGCCCGGTGGGGTCCACGCAGTCGTACTCGATGGCGTAGGCGCACCGGGTCATCTCGGCGCGCTCCAGTCCAGGGACGGTGTGGAGCATCTCAATCTGCACCTCCTCGGGCAGAGAGGAGGAGAAGCCCTGGATATACAGCTCCTCGGTGTCCAGCCCCATGGGTTCGATGAAAAGCTGGTGGCGCTCCTTGTCGGGGAAGCGCTCCACCTTAGTCTCAATGGAGGGGCAGTACCGGGGGCCGACCCCCTCGATGGTGCCGTCGTAGAGAGGAGAGCGGGCCATATTGGCCCGGATGACTTTGTGGGTCTCCTCGTTGGTATAGGTGAGGTAGCACACCGCCCGGTTTTCCGGAGGCGTCTCCGTGCGGAAGGAGAAGGCCAGACCGTCGCCGTCCCCCTCCTGGAGCTCCATTTTGGAAAAATCCACCGACCGGCGGTTAACCCGGGGGGGCGTGCCCGTCTTGAACCGGCGGATGGACAGGCCCAGCCGCTTCAGGCTGTCCGTCAGGGGCAAGGCGGCCAACAGGCCGTCGGGACCGGAGTCCCGGATCACCTCTCCCACCACGATGCGGCCCCCCAGGTGGGTGCCGGTGGCCACCACGGCGGCCTTTACCTGATACATCGCCCCGGTGTGGGCGACCACCCCGGATACCGCCCCGTTTTCCGTGAGGATGTCCACAATTTCCGCCTGCTTCACCCACAGGTTTTCCTGCTTCTCCAGGGTGTGCTTCATCACCTTCTGGTACTCCCGGCGGTCGGCCTGGGCCCGGAGGGACCAGACGGCGGGGCCCTTGCTCCGGTTGAGCAGCCGGTACTGGATGCAGGCCCTGTCCGCCGCCTTGGCCATCTCGCCCCCCAGGGCGTCCAGCTCCCGGACCAGATGGCCCTTGCCCGTTCCCCCGATGGCCGGGTTGCAGGGCATGTTGCCCACCACGTCCAGATTGACGGTGAAGCACAAGGTCCGCATCCCCATCCGGGCGGCGGCCAGAGCGGCCTCGATGCCTGCGTGGCCCGCCCCGATGACGGCGATATCAAATTGTCCTGCCCGATAGGTTTTCATGGAAATGCTCCTCATGTATGGCCAATTTTCGATGTATTGTATCACGGTTTATCCGCCGGCGCAAGGGCGGGGACGGCCTGGGCCGCCCCCGCATTCTTTTTATTTCACCGAGAACACCGCGCCGGATCGCGGAGGGAGGACGACGGTGTACAGCCCGTCCCGCTGAGAAAACTGGGGCCGGCCCATCAGGGGGAACAGCCGGCCGCCGTCAAAGGAAAAGGCGCGCTCCTCGTCTCCGGCGTTAAAGGCGCACAGCAGCCGTTCGTCTCCCGCCTCACGCAGGAAGGCCAGCAAAGGACCCTTGCCCAGGACATACCGGATGGAACCCCGGCGCAGAGCGGGATGCCGGCTGCGCAGCCGGCCCAGGGCCCGGTACCAATTCAGCAGGTCCTGGTCCTCCTTGCCCCAGGGGAAGGTCTGGCGGTTGAAGGGGTCCTCAAAGCCCTCCATGCCCGCCTCGTCCCCGTAATACACCGTGGGGGAGCCGGGAAAGCAGAACAGCAGCAAGGAGGCCGCTTTCAGCAGCTCCCGGCCCCGGCTGCGCTGCCTGGAGGAGAGCCTGAACTGGGCCCGCCACTCCTTGGTCTGGTCCCGGTACTCGCCGCCCGCCCCCAGCAAGGTGAGAATACGGGCGGTGTCATGGGTGTCCAAAGAGTTCATGGCGGAGTAGAAGGCGAAGGGAGGGTAGTTCTCCCGGATGGTCTCCATGCTCTCCACAAAGGTCTCGCCCCCGCCTCCCTGGAAGTAGGAGAGAATGGCGGCGCGGAGGGGGTAGTTCATCAATCCGTCGCAGTGGCCCCCCAGAATGTGCTTGCGGCGCACGCCGTAGGCCACCTTGGTGGACCCGTCCTCCCATACCTCGCCGATGACCACCGCGTCGGGCTTCTCCGCCCGGGCGGCCTGGTGAATGCCGTGGACAAAGCTGTCCGGCAGCTCGTCGGCCACGTCCAGCCGCCAGCCGTCCGCCCCTGCCCGCAGCCACCGGCGGACCACGCTGTTCTCCCCGCCGAAAATAAACTCCTGGTAGGAGGGGTCATTTTCGTTGACGGCGGGCAGGGTGTAAATCCCCCACCAGCTCTCGTACCTGCCGGGCCACTGGGTGAAGTTAAACCAGGGGCGGTAAGGGGAGTCCTGGCTCTGCTTTGCCCCCGCCTCCGGGTAGAAGCCGTCGCCGTTGAAGTAGCGGCTCACATAGCCGGTGTGGTTGAACACCCCGTCCAGCATCACCCGCATACCCCGCCGGTGAGCCTCGGCGCACAGGCGGGAGAAGTCCTCGTTGGTGCCCAGCATGGGGTCCACACGGCTGTAATCGGCGGTGCCGTAGCGGTGGTTCTCCGCCGCCTCAAAGATGGGGTTGAAGTAGATGGTCTCCACACCCAGCTCCTTCAAATAGTCCAGCCCGTCGATCACGCCCTGAAAGTCCCCGCCAAAGAAGTCCCGGTTGCGCACCTCGCCCCGGTCGTCGGGGCGGAACTCGGGAAATTCCTCCCAGCTCTGATGGACCCACCGTCTCCCCACCATACCCTCCGGATCGGGAATCCGGCTGCGGCGGAAGCGGTCGGGGAATATCTGATAGGTGGTGCCCTCTCCGAACCAGGTAGGGACTTCTTCCTCTCCGTCGTAGACGGTGAGCTGATATGGGCCCAGGTCCTGCTTGGCGCCGTTCAGCTTTTTCAGCTGGAAGGAATACCAGACCAGTCCCACGTAGCCTGTGGTGTCCAGCTCCGCCGAGAACAGGTCCTGGCCCAGGTCGTGGCCCTGCCAGGGCATTTTCATGATGATGGTCTCGTCGTGGCGGCCCTCAAATCGGGCGGTCAGGCTGGCGTGGGAATAGCCCTCCGCCCGGGGCGGGCGGAGGGTAAACCGCACCTGCGTCCCGGAAGCCGCCGCCCCGAAGGGCGTCTTATACCGGAGGTCCCGGGAGTCGTATGTGGGTCTGTAGTGCAATTGGCATCACTCCGTGTTAAGGTTCTCAGTGGTATTGATAGCTCCCGCCGCCGATGAACTCCCGCAAAAGAGAGTCCTTGGCTACCAGGGCCGGATCAATGGCCTCAAAGTGCCCGAAGGCCTCCACCAGCTGCAGCAGCTCATCGTGGCGCTCGTTGTCCTCCGGCACGCTCTTCAGGATGGGCACGGCAAAATTTTTCATCACCGGCACCTCGTAGGGCAAAGAGGAATCGAACACGATATCCGCCTTATTTTTAAAGGGGGATATGTACAGCTTTTCCCCCCGGCGAACGTTGGCCCACATGGCCAGCGTCTGCTCCACCCCGGCGCCCCGGAAGCTGTAGTCCCGGACGGCCCGGCGGGTCAGCCGCATCCAGGTGCCCTTGAAGCGCAGGACGGCCCCCTCGTTGATGTTGGACCGGGCGGAGATGTACAGCTTGGCAGCCTCCGGGTGACGGCCGGTAATGTCATCGTTGAGGGCGTGAATACCCTCAAAAATGGCGATCTCGTTCTTCTCCAGCTTCAGGGGGGTGCCCTGGCTGTCGTTGCGCATCTGCCGGGCAAACTCAAACTTGGGGACCAGCACCCACTCCCCCCGGCTCAGGGCGGTAAAATGCTCGCTGAGCAGCTCCATGTCCAGGCACAGGGGGGACTCGTAGTCGATGCTCCCGTCCGGGGTGCGGGGAACGGTCTCCGGGTCCTGGGTGAGAAAGTAGTTGTCCATGGCCACCGCGTGGGAATTGACCCCCCGGCGGCGCAGCTCCTCGGCAATCTTCAGGGCCGTGGTGGTCTTGCCCGAGCCGGAGGGTCCGGACAACAGCACGATGGGGCTGTGTTCCAGGCCGGACAGGATTTTGTCCGCCGCCAGGGACACCCGCTGGGCGTAGGCCTGGTCGCACTCGGCCAAAAATTCCGCCACATCGGTTCGGATGCGCCGGTTGATCTCCTGCAGTTGATAGGCCATAGATAGGTCCCCTTTCACTTCTGGCAGAACGCCTCAATCTCCCGCTTCTGTTCCAGCACCTGATCCAGGCCGGACAGGTAGTCCTGAGGGAATTTCGGGTTGGTGAGGCGGAAGAGCCTCCCCCCGCCGATGAGCTTGGTCACGCCCCCGGCCCCCAGGGAAATCACGGTGTGCAGCTCCTCCATCATCACAATGTTATAAAGGCTCTCGCTCCCCGGCCTGGTCCAGCCCACGTTCTCCAGCGAACCGGACATATACTTCTGCCGGTACAGATAATATGGGATATAACCCCTTGTTGTCAATATTTTTCTGGAAAAATCAAGCATTTGAGCCGCTTCGTCCCCGGAGGGGAGCTGGCCGCCCTGTTGTTCCATAAGCCGGGAGCCCTTTTTTAGGGCCAGGGTGTGAACAGTGATGTTCTCCGGGTCCATGGCCAGCACCCCCTCCAGGGAGCGGGCGAAGCCTGTGACGCTGTCCCGGGGCAGGCCGGCGATCAGGTCCATGTTAATACAGTCGAAACCCACCGCCCGGGCCAGATCATAGGCCGTCCGGAAATCTCCGGGGGTGTGCTTCCTGCCGATGGCCTCCAGCACATGCCCCTCCAGGGTCTGGGGGTTGATGGAGATACGGCCCACCCGGTGGGTCTTCAGCACCTCCAGCTTTTCCCGGGTAATGGTATCCGGCCGGCCGGCCTCCACAGTGTACTCGGCACAGCGCTCCAGAGGCAGGCGCCGCTCACAGTCGGACAGCAGCCGGTCTATCTGGTCCGCGCTCAGAGTGGTGGGGGTGCCGCCCCCCATATAGAAGGAGCGCACATTCAGCCCCAGCCTTT
>OFGO01002202.1_pt1 | contig 11803 bp, 12 predicted proteins | sample 1521761 | NCBI WGS metagenome assembly OFGO01 (sample SAMEA3504128, study PRJEB24116) | mouse gut metagenome | biome: mouse gut; feature: mouse-associated habitat; material: faeces | place: Denmark | collected 2011
CGCTGGATATCATAATCGTGTCTGCCATTCCCACTGCCACCAGAAGAATCTGCTCAATAATCAGCGGCAGAATCAGCCTTTTCAAATCCTGCTTGGTAAACATTCGTCTTCACTCCTCATTCGTGCCCTGAGAATTACGGTTTGCTGACTATAAGCCGCACCCGCAAAACTTCATCCCTCTATTCTAGCAGCTTTCATACAAATGTCAACGGATTTTCTTATCCATTTTTCTGGTGGAGATATTTTTCCTTCGTTGCCATGCCGCCCCGGATATGCCGCTGGGCCTTGTTCACGTCCAGGACCTCCTTGACCTGTATGTACAGCGCCCTGTTGAACTGGGGCAGGCGCTCAGAGATGTCCTTGTGTACGGTTATCACTAATTAGAACGGTACTGTCCAGCCCTAAATCGCCCAAAAGCCGCAGATAGATGTCAACATTCCCCTCCTTATCCACCTCGATTTTCTGTATAATACGTTTGAGTTGAACGTTTGTCATCTCGTGTACGTCTGTGATATCCTCGATTTCTTGGAAAGTGCTGCTAAGGACGCTTTCAAGCTGCTCACCCTTGGTTAGGTTGTAAGACACCATCTTCAACTCGTTTTCCAGTCGCTCGATCTCCTTGCGCATCCCACCAATTTTAGCATTTAGTTCATCCCGGGAGATCAGGTCATCGGCGTACATATCCATATACTTCTGCCGGGTCTTTTGCAGCTTGGTGAGCTGGGCAGCCAACTCCTTTTCATAGTTCAGGTTTTCGCTCTTGGCCTTGTAAACCTTTTGAAACTGGCCCACAACATAGCTAATGACGGACTTCTTTGCTTTCAGTACCCCAGCAAAGTACTCCTGCAAGACCTCAATCAACTCTTCTTCATCGACTGTTATGGCGTTGGGACAGCTGTCCGCTCCCCGCCCGTTATGGCCGGAGCAGACCCAGCGGACATAGGTGTTCTTGTAGGTGCGGACGGTGCGCCGGAATGACCAACCGCACTCCTTACACTTGATAAGAGTGGAGAACAGATGCTTGTTGCTCTGCCGCTCCCTGGTAATTTTGAAAGAGCTGTGGCGGGATGCCAATATCTCCTGAGCCAACTGAAAGGCCTCATCGTCAATGATACGAAGCTCGGGCTTGTCCACCACGATCCAGTCTGTTTCGTCTTTGTCAGCCCTCTGGCCTGTCAGAAAATCCGTGACCTCCTGCTTTCCATTGATAACCTTGCCTGTATACAACTCATTTCGCAAAATGTGGCCTACCCCATTTTGGTTCCATGGGCAGTTGCGCTTGGTCTTGAGACCACGCTCATTCAGCATGATGGCGATTTTAGCGGAGCCGTAGCCCTCTTGGGTATACCAGTGATAAATTTGTCGAATAACAGCGGCCTCCTCCTCGTTGATGGTGAGGTTAAAGTAGTCACCAATAGTCTTATTGTAGCCATACACAAGGTTTGGAACACGGCCTTTCTCGGCGTTCATCTTCTTGCCGAACTTCACCCGCTTAGAGGTGTTGGCGCTTTCCTCTTGCGCCAAGGCACCGAAAATGGTTAAAACAAACTCGCTGTTGCCCATGCTGGTCATATTTGCGGTGAGGAACTGGGTCTCGATACCAAGGGCTTTCAGCTTACGGACGTTTTGCAAAAGATCAACAGTATTCCGAGCAAAGCGGGAAATGTCCTTGACCACCACCATATCAAACAAGTGGTGTTCGGCGTCTGCCATCATTTGTAAGAACTCCTTGCGGTTCTTGATCTTTGTGCCGGATAGCCCTTCGTCAGCATAGAGGCATACCAAAGTATCGCCTGTACGCTTGGTATACTCAGAAAAAAACTCCTTTTGAGCCTCCAGACTGTTGAGCTGATCTTCTTTTTCGGTGGATACCCGGCAGTAAGCGGCGATTTTCATAGATGTACCTCTCCATTAAAATCAAATCGTTCCATTATATCTGTATTATACCACAACTCACACCGAGAAGCAACATCAAAGTTCGGTGGAACTATTGTTAGTAAATCGTAATTGACTAAATTGCAACTGATGTGGTATACTGAATGCATGAAGGGAGGTATGTCTATGTTCATTGGGAGAGAGCGTGAATCAAAGGCGCTGGAGCAGTTGTACACATCAGAAAAGTTTGAATTTGCCGTCCTGTATGGCCGTCGGCGTGTCGGGAAAACTGCGCTTCTGACCCAATTCATCCAAGATAAGCAAGCGATTTATTTTATGGGCGTGGAGAGCAACGCCAAGCAGAATCTTGAAAACCTCAGCAAAAGCATACTGGAATATACAAGCGGCATTACGGCAGAAAACTCTTTTATGTCCTTTCAGGCGGCATTGGAATATGTTTTCAAACTGGCGGAAAAAGAACGGGTCGTTCTTGTGATCGACGAGTACCCCTATGTGGCCCGCTCCTCCAAAAGCCTTGCCTCCACCTTGCAGCTCCTGATTGACAAAAATAAGGATACCTCCAAGCTGATGCTGATCCTCTGCGGATCTTCTATGTCCTACATGGAAGATCGGGTGCTGGCGTACAAGGCCCCGCTCTATGGTAGGCGCACAGCACAAATAAAGCTCCTGCCCTTCGACTTTCAGGAGACCTGCCGCTATTTTGAACACTTCCAAGGTGAGGACAAGGCGCTGGCCTACGGCATCGTTGGCGGGACACCACAGTATCTGCTTCAGTTCGATGACCGGCTGACCATTGAGGAAAATATCAAGCACACCTTTCTTGACCCGATTTCTTTCCTCTATGAGGAGCCGACGAACCTCTTGAAACAGGAAGTGCGGGAACCTGCCATCTATACGGCGATCATTACCGCCATTGCAGCAGGCGCTTCCCGGATGTCTGAAATCTCAAGCAAGGTTGGAGAGGATACCAATGTCTGCACAAGCTATATCAAGAACCTCATCAGTTTGGGAATTGTGCAGAAGGAAACACCCTATGGGGAGAAAGCATCCCGCAAGTCCCTGTATTCCATTGAGGACAATATGTTTCGTTTCTGGCACCGCTTTGTACTGGGGAACAATTCTCTGATTGCCCGTGGTGCCGCTGAACTGGTCTACCAGCGCATTGCGCCGCAGCTTGACCACTATATGGGCAAAGTGTTTGAAGAAATATGCAAGCAGTTCCTCTGGCAGCAGCTGTTGGACGGAAAATCTCCGGTGGAGTTTACCTCCTTGGGCCGCTGGTGGGGGAATGACCCCATTGAAAAGGTACAGGCGGAAATCGATATTCTGGGGGAGCAGGATAAAACAACTGCCCTCTTTGGCGAATGCAAATGGACAAACGAAAAAATTGACTTGGGCGTGTTGGAAACGCTGATACACCGCAGCCATTTATTCTCATACAGCAAGGTACACTACTATCTATTTTCCAAAGCTGGTTTTACCAAGGGCTGCGCTGAAAGAGCAAGCGAGCTTGGTAGCGTAACACTGGTCGGATACGAGGATATATTAAAAAGCTATGGCATCTAAGAGAAAAAAAGAGGGATACCCCGCATTATGCAGGGTGTCCCTCACGGCAGCTTGAACTTTCATCAGAGACTGAAATGGTATCAGTGACCTCTTGAAGCGCCGCCTCCACCTTCTTTGTGTTAGCCTCGATAAATATTTTTAGTATGTAGTTGGCGGTCACTGCCGCTGAATTGGGGTCATGGAACCGATAATTCAATTTGCGCTTTTTCACAGCAGCATCGCCACCTCCTCCTTACCGACTTGTCCAATTCTATGAGAGTAGAGCTGGAAATAGTACATTGTCAGCCGTATTCTGTAGTTGCAATCTCCATTAGATTTATTAAACTGACTCATGTTGACCTCCTTTTGCGCAGCTTGCGCCACAAAAATTTGCAAAAGATATAGGCCAACTGAGTGGACAACTGAGCATAGTGCCAGCTGAATGCACCATAGAGGCATTTCGTAAGAAAAAGCCCAACTGAGCCGTTGCGATAAAAAGCCCGCTGGAACAGAATGCGAGAAATCGCACACTCTTTTCCAACGGGCTTCTTCAATTATGGCGTGCCCCCACCCCAAAAGGCGGGGATATCCTCAAGGCTGACAGGGGACATCCCATTTGCATCTACCCCCACATCAAAACGCCGCACCCCAGCAACTCGGAGGATGTTGTTGTGAAAAGAATGTGTATCTGCGGTAAAATAAATCATAGCCTTTCCTCCTGAAGCGCAAGATCAAATCAGGGATGGTAGTCCTTTATAAAGGGAAAGTACACTACTGCATCTGCGTCAACAGAATCTGTATATACATAATCCACATTCGTACCTTCGAGTTCTTCGATGGCAGAATCGTCAATCTCCTTTGCCTCCAAGAAGCTGGATAGCTGTTCTAATGCGTCAAAAAAATTGCGGTCAGGTTTTACGATAAAAGCCAGGGTTGTAACCATCTCTCCAAGAAACGTAGAGCCTGAATAATTTTCAATACGGCTACCGCACCTCGCTGCGATCCACCCACGCACAAAACCTCCCATGTGGCAGAGTAAATGAAACCAGCAAAGGCCAAATCACAGCAGCAAAGGATTTCTCAAATCAAAGCAGAATGGCTGCCCTCAATTTCAGAAGATATCATGACGGCTCAGACGAGGTAAAAACAACACAAAGACTTTTCAAGTCAAAACAGAGAGGCTGCTTTCAATTTCAGGCGATATCAAGGCAAAACAGAATGGCTGCTTTTAACTTCAGACAATATAAAAATAAAGCAGAATAGCTGCTTTCAATATCAGACAGTATCAAAACAACGCAGATGTGCTTAAAACAACATAGTTTCACTTGAAACAATACAGATATGCTTAAAACAATGGTATGGAACAGGTCGCAGAACAGCGGGCATGAGAAAAGGCGGGGGTTTATAGCCCCCGCCTTCGGTGTGCGCTCAGTTCAACATATGGCCTGCGTCCCGTTAGGTTCCAGAAGGAAACCCATGCCTACTTCCTATTCTCATACTCGCTCCAAGCCGCATCCAAATCCAACTCCACCTCGACCGCCATATCGCCTAAAGCTATATTACAAAGGGAATACCACTCATTGCGTGCAGCCCATCCCGTTCCTTCGTCCACAGATGCTCCATTCACTTCCGCACTTGAAAATTCAAAAATGCCGTCAGCATCTGCATCATAAATAACATATACTTCATAGAAAGGTCGCCATTCTGGACAGTGATCGGCAGAAATGATCACAAAGTCGCTGTAACCTTCTCCCTCGGATATCGTCTTAAGAGGGAGCAGGCGACGCTCAATTTCCGCTATATCCTCGTGCTTGATACTGGCGAACTCGTTTCCGCTTCTACTGCGCCGAACGCACAGAATATTGCCACGAAAAAAATCATGAATCTTTTCGCCGTCCATCCAGGCACGATTGAGAGGATCAGGATTGAAAGAAAATTGCCAGAGTTTGGCCGCATCTTGACAAATTATAACGATTTCAGGCGTCAGGGACACGACTCGGAGCAGAGTGCAATTGATATAGCTTTGAAATGCCTTAACCGTGTTTTCAACCCGCCAAATATAACCACGGTATGTCCCATCATAATCACATCTGAGGATGTAGGCATCAATCAGCGCCGCCATCTGTTTCGCCCCCGTCAGGGATTACTACCCCCGCACCATTCTCACGATCCATATCGCCGTCATTTGGGGCCGTCTCGCTCTCGGATACCCCATAATTGGGAGCGTCCTCAGCGGAGACATCATCAGCAGGCACGTCGCTGGGAAGCTCGGAGTTTTCCGCAGTGCTTGGGTCAGCGGAGGCAGCTTCACCTACCCCCTCATGCCCGAAGCCTTCTGGGTACAGGGGGATTTCCTCCGCAAACGGCTTGCGTACCGCTTCAGCCTTCCAGCCGAAATACTGGCACATAGCAAGGAACATGACACGCAGGCGCATCTGTACCTTTGGAGCCTTGATGTTGCCAGAGCCGCTGGCTTCCTCATAGTGCGGGTACACATTATTGCTGAACTCGCAGATGAATGTCTTAAAGTCCTTGGACGATACCCCTTGCTCCTGCGCAACCTTGGCGCACACACCCACGATTGGGATGTTGTTCTTGCGGAGAAACTTCATCTTCTGGAGGAATGTGTCGTCCAGATATTCCACAAGGTCTTGAAGCATATCCTTTTTGTCACCGTTGTAGGTATTGCGGATGCTCTCAGCGTAGGCAAGGCAGGTGGCCGCTGAGATATTCTTGTACTCTCGGCCCTCGTGACGATTATCCAGCAGAAGCATCGTCTGGAGCAGGAGCAGCAGATCATCCTCCCGCTTGGCTTGGGCTTCGGTGAGGTTGACGGACTGCGTAAAGAAACCGCTCGTGAGCAGCCCATTGAAGAATTCCATGTTCTCGGTACCCAACTTAGCCTTCGATTTTTGGACTGTCGAAAGGGCAACCCCGCTGTTGATGTTGAAAAACAGCTTCTCCACCTCGGGGTATGTATAGTTTTCCAAGGCTTGGATGGAGAAGCGATACCCCTTGATCGCGTCCTGTAACTCCGGCTCCAGCTCGCTGAATTTTTTCCCGGCGATGTCATAGGTAAAGCCGTCAAACTCAATCGGCTCAATCGAGCCGTGCAAGGCCCACCTATCGTCCAAGAATTCAAATAGGCTGGTGAGCCGCTGCTGGCCATCCAGAATCTCATAGCGGCAAATATCTTTCCCCTTATCGTTCGTGCCGACCTTGTCCTTAAGGAAAACAACTGCCGGGATAAAGGAATCGCTCAGGACGCTGGCCACCAAGCTGCTCTTGGTAATCAGGTTCCACATACCGCTGTTCCGCTGGAAGCTGAGGGAACACCTCAGCGTCTGCTCACTGGAAGTCCAGTACTTATAAAGCGCCATTACGCCGAGGGGTAACGAACTTCTATTCATCGGCGCAGTCCTCCTCTCTGTCCTCTTCGACATCCTTGGCCTTACTCTCCACGGGGCAATCCCCAGCCATGAACGGATGATACCCCAGGGCATTGGCACAGCACATATTCGCCTCAAAGCCTTGGAGCATATATGCGCCAGACGCACCGTTATCAAACACATAGCTGGAAACCATAGGCTGCGCCTTCTGGAGTTTCAGGCCAGACAGGTCAACATACCCCTGCCGTACCAGCGAAGCGAGTACCTCTCTGACAAAATCATTGGACAGGTTTCCGAGCAGGGTAGTGCCTCCTGTGGCGATGTCATGAACGTTGGCCTTGGAGAGGAAAGATACCCCATTTGCTAAGTCAATGTCTGTGGCGCACTCGCACAGACGCACCTCACGTCCATTGAACGCTATCCGCTGCTCGCTGACAGCACAGACCTTTTCAATCGTCATTACTGTGCCGTTTGGCATCATTACACGCATAAAATCCTCGCTTTCTATGAAAAATCGGCAATAATATCCACTTTTGGAAACATGATATAACGAACAAATCAGAAAACACGAATGCCCCCGGCTCCAAACTACCCCTGTGTATCCAGCTCAGGACTGCCGTCTTCCATACGGTAAGCGTCCTCGACCTGTTCGCACATAGAAGTGACTGCAGAAAAATCATCCTGAATATACAGAGACAGCACTCCATATAGACATCGGAGCAAGGCTGTGCGCTGGGAGGGTGTAGCTTTCGCCGTGCCAAGTATCGCCAGTTTAGATAGATCTCGCCTGAGTGAATGAGCGTCCAGCGCATACAGGTTTAGAAACAAAGTGTTGATTACACCTTGTTCACGTTCTGCCTCCATTTTTCTAAATTCGGCCGCAACCGTCTGGATAGACGATGTGAAGTCGGCGTCTGGATCACGGCAGACCTCTTCTTTGAATTTTGACAGAAGCATTTCATGCTTACTCGGAATCAACGCAATGGGAAGCACCTCCTTTTCAAACTACCCCATCGGCTTACCGCAATCCGAAGAACACCCTGAAGTATCGGGCTGCCAAATCTCCCTCGATGACAATTTGCTCGTCTGTGGAGACAGGAACAGCATCCCTCACACCATCCAGATCAAGGCGTTCAAGGGCCGCTCTTACGGCATCGACTGTGTCTACCGCTTGCAGGCATATCCACGACACCACCCGATGGCTCCTGAGATCACGCAGGTGAGGTTGGCAAATGCAGACTTTCCCCGGATGCTCACGCCGCAAGTCTTGGAATCTCACATACTCACCTCCTCTCCCAACAGAAGTAATCAGGACTCATTTCGGGGTCGCTTCGAGCGTTTTTGGGGCATTCGCAGCAAGAAATACGAAGCGCCATTTTGCTACCCCCGAACGCCCAGACAAACCCAGAGTGGTGGTATGTTAGCTCTGGCTTTAACAGTTGTCAAGCGACTCATAAAAACCCACTCAAAAACATTTTGTGAGATGAGCAAACTACCCCGAAATTGCCATTTTTCACTCGCCATTCACACAATTCGTCCATACTGACGCATAAATTTGAACCAAATGGCATTACTTCATAAATAAAAAAAGACCATAGGTAACCCTATAGTCTTTGACAGATATCTAAAGCGGTTTATTCAGTTTTAACGGAGGGTAACTACCCCGATACTGGCGAGGGACAATCAACTACATCAAACAAGTGATACTACCCCGCACAGGAAACAGTTACCCCACCAAGGGAGCAATGCCGCCAACGGCGGGAATCTACCTCAAGCAAGAGGCCAACGCCGCCAGCTATGGGAAACTACCCCAGGACTGGCGAGTACCAATCAAATCATGGCAAAACAGTCACCTCTACCCCGTACAGGAAACGGCTACCCCAAAGGCAGGAGACAGGCCAAATACATTCCACAGCTTTCTCATACGGCAATCTGCGCAAACAAAAACTCCCCCTGAGACAGTCTCTCCACTATCCCCAAACGGGAAACAGGATGTACCACATACTCGACGGGACTCCCGGCTACGAACCGCCACGGCGGGGGACTCGGGGTGCTGTCTGCTATAGCTGGGTAGCTACGTACTCTGCAGGATCGGCTGGTGGCTGACTGAGATTACTATCATTGGTGTACTCAGAATCCCAGCGGTTTACCAATCGGAAGATATCGGTAATTAGTAGTCTCACCTACCCGTACATTAACTAATCGGACAACTCAGTTAATTATAACCTGAAAAACATAATCGTAACTATTTGAATAGACCGAAAAAATCATTAATATACAGACAGACTAATGGGAAAATACAATCAAAATAGCAACAAAAAGCCGTGAAACACTGAAATCAGCCTCGGGATGCTGCATAATTCGCACCATACTTCGACATCAAAATCGTCTACACAGGACCCAAAGCCCCTGTTTTTGCGCCGTTGTAGACTTACCATTTAACCCTGTTTCGCCCTGCTGCCAGCGTTGTGACTACACCAGCAGACCGTTTAGCGCCCCATTTCAAACTTACCATTTAACCCTGTTTCGCCCTGTTGCCAGCATTGTGACTACACCTGCCAGCCGTTTAACATCCCATTTCAAACTCACCATTTAACCCTTTCTTAGCTATATCGCCAATATTGATAACTCTGTAAAGGTCTCCAAAGCAGACACCTATTTCCCAGCCCGGCAGAGTAGAAAATGGGGGGCATCATACGGCGGACTGACCTGCATAATTTTTTTCGATGTTGTCCTTCCTCCAAGCGATTGCCCGCTCCACGATGTCTGTGTAGTCCACGCCATCATCGGCGCATTGCAAGAACAGGTCGAATGGAAGCACAACCGCTGAATCATGAAGCGGAATCGTAGAAAGGCAGTTGAAGTTCACCACGAGCATCTCATGCGTTTCAGAATATATCTTCTGCTTCTTTCTCTTGGCTGTTTCAACATCGAACAAGATTGCATAAAGTTTTTTTGCATCTTCCATCGGGGTACCGGTTGCGACATAAAACCTTTGGTCTGCATCTAGCTGAAACGGAGCGTAGAACCCTCGATAATAGGCCCCATAATCCTTTATAATATGTGGCTGTTTTTTGCGCTTGTTCTCATCTGAAGAAGTGGTACTTGCATCCGTCTTAGAGGGATAATACTGCATAGAGAATATCCATTTGAATTCCGCCTTTCTTAATAGGTCAAGCATATCTTTGTGGGCATTATCCAAGAAGCCTACATCATAGCCTACTGTAAGAAAATAGGGGCTGTCCAAATAGTAAATCCTATCAGAGGTGTCGTTCTGTAATATCTCTCTGAAGTCTTTGCAATAGAACTTCGAACCTCGCAGATATCTGGAAAAATGCCCGGTGGACTCCAGACTGAGTAAAGAGGCTTCAAGATCGAGCTTTAACAGCGTTTTGGCTTTCTCAGCCACATCTTCCTTTCTGGCAGTATCCAAGTCGACCTGTAAACGTTCCATATACGAAATGTAGCTGTCTGTACTTACATTAATTGTATCATAAATGTGGCCGTTCACTGGCGGAAACGAATAGAAGTAAAACAGCGCCAAAGCATTATCAAGTATATCGTCAATGACAGGGTTTTTCTTGGCATCAATCACACGTAAATGCTTTGGAAGCTTGTTGAACTCTATATCCCTTAATCGATCTCTTTCACAATCGGATAACTTTTTTAAAAACAGATTGACATCCATGTACCTACTACGGGTTCGAATGATTAGCTCTTGATGTCGCTGAGCGCCATATTCAAGTTCTTCTTTTGACTCCCCATAGACCTTCTTACGCAACCACTTATCCCTGTCTCTAAGTTTATTATCCCAAGCTTTTGGGTTTGTGTGCACATTCCTTGGATCATTCTCTACAAAATGACGTTCATAGTCATCTACACTATAGCTCCAATTTGTGGACTCGAAGTCCTGTTTCATCAGGGCGTTATGAAATTCAGCGATTCTCTTGCGAAGCTCGCTTTGATAAAATGTGAATGCCCAAGCGAAACAAACCAAAACTGGGTCGTAGTCATTTACGATCGGGGACGGACATCCTTCTGACACTACCGATGCCGCCACACCTGCAGTTCCCGCAAACACATCAACAAACGTAGGCAGCTTCTTTAATTTCTTTGAATTACTCTCTTGCCGCCCAGCCTCATGATAGAGCCTTTTGACCAAGGAAACGATATATGGCCTTTTCACACCAAGCCTAAAGGTCTTGATTACCGAGTAGGTGTTTGCTTCCGCATACCTACGAAATTGCGGGGAGATCTCCCACTTCCTGAAACAGGTTACTTGGAGACCAATCCGCCCCATAAAATCACTTCCGCTGAGTGTCCCCTTAACCATCAAATAAAAGCAGATCTTCTTGAAAAGCAGGGGAAGCCGGGTGCGTCCATACGCAGCCTTCCACTGCCGAAGCCAGTCTACATCATCAAAAGCCTCCTGCTGGACACAATAATGGAAGCCTGAAAATAAATCATGAAGCATGGATTGTGGCTGCTGATAATTCCCAGACAAAATATTATCTATGTATATTTTTTCCTCTGGAAGAAACTTTCTAAACGGCTCGTAGGTTAGCAGTTCAAGCATCAGTTCTCTCATGATAAAAAACCTGCCTTTTTTGACAAGTCTATCATAAAACGATGGCCGTATCAATACAAAAGTATGAAATTGCCGACATCGCAGATTGACTGACGACAGGATAAAGGCCAGCACCCGATTTGTGGGTATTGGCCTCACTTATCCTATTGGATTGTCCAGATGAACCGTTCTATTTTACTATAACCATATGCACGGTTGATTTGCTGATGCCGAATTTCTGCGCGGCGGCGCGGACAGTGGTCCGGTTCTCTATAATGTACTGGGCCAGGCGCTCTGCCCGCTCCTCCATGTTACCCTTCACTGACAACACTCCCCACTGAGAAGCTGTCCCAATCGCCTCAGCACCCAGCTTCACGGCTCAAATTGCCGCTGGCCTCGTCAGGCA
>OFGO01002210.1_pt1 | contig 11783 bp, 12 predicted proteins | sample 1521761 | NCBI WGS metagenome assembly OFGO01 (sample SAMEA3504128, study PRJEB24116) | mouse gut metagenome | biome: mouse gut; feature: mouse-associated habitat; material: faeces | place: Denmark | collected 2011
GCCTCCGGCCGAGCGGCCGCCGTGGCCGGAGCCGCCGGAGAACCCGCCGCCCCTGGGGCCGCTGGAAAATCCACCGCCCCGGGAGCCTCCGGAGAAGCCGCCGCCCCGAGGACCGCTGGAAAACCCGCCGCCTCGGGAGCTGCCGCCCCCTTTGGGGCCGCTGAAGCCGGTAAAGCTGCTTCCGCCCCCGCCGGGCCGGCTCCCGGGACCGGGGCCGCCCGGGCCTCTGGGAGGCCGGGGCGGAGGAGGTGGGGGAGGCTGCCTCCAGTGCCGCCTGTACCACCAGGAGCCGGGAGCGTGCCAGAAGAAGATGGGCCGGAACATCACCGGAGGATTGACCACGCCGTAATACTGCCGCCGGTAGGTGTTGTACCGGCTGCGGTCGATGGCGTTGATGACCACCACAATGGCAATGAGGATAAAGATAAGCATGATGATGCCAACAGCTGTGTCTCCGCTGTTGGAGTAGCCCGGGACATAGGAATTGCCGTTGTCCAGATAGCCCAGGCCGTAGTTGTCCACATAGTACGTGTTCAGGTCCTTGAACAGATTCAGCACGCCCGACCCGTAATCCCCGGACTTGACATACTCGTACATGGAGTTGTCCATGTAGGAGGTCACCTGGCCGTCGGTGAGAGGGTAGTCCGGACCCACAGCCAGATAGGCGTCCTTGGCGGAGACATCGATGACCAGAATGCCGTCGGCACTGGCCAGCTCAATTTCCTCGCCCAGACCATAGGCGTAGTCGTCCAGGTTTCCGTCGGCCGACTTGACCGCCGCCACGGCGATAATGCTTTCATACCGCTGATTCCAGTTGGCGTTGTAGAGGCAAATTTGTTCCTCCTGCTTGGAGGACAGTACTCCCGCCTCATCCCAAATATAGTCAGCGAACTGCTGGGTGGACAGGCTCTCGTCCAGGGCGGCGCTGCCGGAGGGCAGCGGCTCAGGCTCCCGCTGTCCGCCCTTGGCCTGACCAATCCCAACGGCCGCCGCGATCATGACCGCGGTGAGCAGCCATGCTGCCCAGGTTTTTTGGAAAAATTTCATGGTGTTCTCCTAAATTCAGCCCCGCAGCTCCAGCAGCTTCTGTTTCAGCTCGCCCTCAATGCGGCCCAGCTCCTTCTCGGCCTCTTTCCGCTTTTGAGCGCCCTCGGTCTGAATCTTCATCACCTCGTCCAGGGTAGTGATGAGCTGCTGGTTGGTGTGCTGGAGGGTCTCGATGGAGACCACGCTCCGCTCGGCCTCCTTGGCGGTCTCGATGGTGCCCATTTTCAGCATGTCGGCGTTTTTCTGGAGCAGCTCATTGGTCATATTGGTGACGGCGGCCTGGGCGGCGGTGGCCTGACGGCCGTGCTCCAGCCCCAGCGCCAGCACCATCTGGCTCTTCCACAGGGGGATGGTGTTCACCAGGGAGGACTGGATTTTCTCCAGCATCTGGGTGTCGTTGTTTTGCAGCAGGCGGGTCTGGGGACCCATCTGAATGGAGATCATCCGGGTCAGCTCCAGATCGTGGAGCTTCTTCTCAAAGCGGTTGCACAGGTTGGCGAAATCGTTATAGGCCTGGGCGTCTTCCTGGGCGCCGGTGGCCTCCGCCTTCTTCTTCAGCTCCGCCAGATCATTGGAGCGCAGGTACTCCAGCCGCTTCTTGCCGGCCAGAATATACATGGTCAGCTCCTTGTAATACTTGGTGTTCAGTTCATACATCTGGTCGAACATGGCCACGTCCTTCATCAGGGTGACCTGGTGGTTCTCCAGCACCTTGACGATCTTGTCTACGTTGACCTCGGCCTTGGAGTAGCTGGCCTTCAGGGCCTCCAGCTCGTTTTTCTTCTTTTGGAAAAAGCCGCCGATGCCCTTCTTCTCCGGCTGGCCGAAGGTTTTCAGCTCTACCACCAGGGAGCTGAGGGCCTCGCCCACCTCGCCCAGGTCCTTGGTCTTGACGTTGTTCAGGGCGCTCTCGGAGAAAGCGGCGATGTTCTTCTGGGCGGCGGCGCCGTAGTTGAGTACCAGATTGCTGTCGGTCACGTCGATCTTCTTGGAGAAGTCGTCCACCATCTTCTTCTCCGCCTCGCTGAGCATGGACTCGTCCAGCTTGACGGCGTTGGCGTCGCGGGCGGCCTGGGCCGCCTCGTCCACCTGAGGGGCCATCGGAGGGGCGGAGGGCTCCAGGGTCAGGGCCGGGGCCTCCACCGCCTGGGCGGCGGAGGGCTCGAAGGTCAGCTCCGGGGTGGTGTTCAGGTTCAGTTCGTCACTCATGGTTTTGTTCCTCCTGTCGTTTTTTTGCGCAGTTGATCCACCAAAGGATCGCGTCAAAGGTAAAAACTATGGCAGCCAAGATTTGAAATGGGCCTGCCTCCCGAAATAATATAACAGCAGTGGCAAGGATTGCCAAGAGCGTCCATACGATCGCCATGGACAGGGCGTGCTTTACATCTCTGTTCATCACAACTCCCCCTACAGCTCCAGCGTAGGTCCTCCGGTGCCGCCGGTGGGTTTGGAGGGGCCGGACAGCCCCTCCTGGGCCAGCAGGTTCTCCATCACGGTGATATCGGTGGAGATGTCCAGGGCCTCATCGCCGAACAGGGCGTCCAGCTGCTTGTCAAATGCGGCGCAGAGGGTGTCCAGCATGGTCTCCACTTTCTGCTTGGTGGCGTTGATGTTGCTGCCCGAGATACCGGCGGAGTCCATCCGGTCGTAAGCGTTGAGCAGCTTGATGGTGGTGGGCAGGAAGTAGTCCAGAAAGCGGGAAATCTGGGGCTGCTTGGCCGGATTGGCAATCACATGGTCGATGATCTTCCCCGTGACTTCCTCCAGGTGGTCGATCTGGGCGGAAATTTTCGGGTCGGGGATGGCGTCGTTGAGGCGGCGCAGCTCGGAGATGGCCCGGTCCTTCTCCTTCCGGAGGGCGGCCACCTTGGGGTCCTCCTCCTTCTTTGCCTCGGGCTTCCTGGCCTCCTCCTTGGCCGCGCCGGGGGTCTGGTAGACCTTGTCGGGGAAAATGGCCTTGCCCACGATAAAAGCGATCAGCGACAGCCCGGCGCACAGAATATAGTGCAGCGGGGAGCGGAGCGGGAACAACAAGGCGTAGGCCAGCCAGGTGAAGCCCACCAGATAGATGGGCAGGACGGATACTTTTTTGTGGGTGGTCATGGCGTACCTCCGCATAAAATGATTTACCTGTATTGTACCCCTAAAGGACAGGAGGTGTCAAGGAAATTGGGATAGATTGCAAAATCGTCGGGGAAGGGGTATAATAAGAAAAAAGCGCCCGATACGGACGCAGGAGGTTTTATGAAAACAGGTTTGGTATTGGAGGGCGGGGCCCTCCGCGCGATTTTCTCCAGCGGTGTGTGCGACGGCCTGCTGGAGGGCGGGGTCATGACGGACTATGTCATCGGCGTGTCGGCGGGTATCGCCTATGGGGTGAGCTATGTGTCCCGGCAGCCCCGGCGCAATCTGGAGGTGGTCACCCGATACGCCCCCGATAAGCGGTACATGGGGCTTCACAATCTGACGGACAAGGAAAACCGCAGCTACTTCGGCCGGGAGTTCGGGTTCAGCACCATCCCCAACGAGCTGGTCCCCTTCGACTACGATACCTTCGCCGCTTTCCCCGGCGAGGTGGAGGCGGTGGTCACCAATCTGAATACCGGCAGGGCGGACTATCTGGCCGTCCCCCGGCGGGACCCGGAGTCGGTCGTCCTCCAGGCAAGCTGCGCCATGCCCTTACTGTTCCCCACCTTTGAGATCAACGGCCAGCCCTATCTGGACGGCGGCATCGGCGACGCCATCCCATGGAAGCGGGCGCTGAACAAGTGCGACAGGGTGGTGGCGGTGCTCACCCGCCCCAGAAGCTACCGCCGCAAGCCGGACCGCATGATGAAGCTGATTCGAAGGCGGTATCGTGACTACCCCAATTTTGTGGAGGCTATGGAGAACCGGGCGGAGGTTTACAACCGGGATCGGGCGGAGCTGTTCCGGGCGGAGCGGGAAGGAAAGCTGCTGGTAATTGCCCCGGACTCTACTCTGGGGGTGGCCCGTACGGAGCGGGACACCGAAAAGCTGCGCCTGCTGTGGGCGGAGGGGTATCAGATGGCGGTGGACCGCATGGAGGAGATCAGAGATTATCTGCGAGACTGAGGGCTGTCCCGGTACGGTTGACCTGGCTGGGCTGGAGGGCGTAGAGATTCAGGGTATCGCCCACGATGGTGAAGAAGGCCCCCAGTTTGGCCAGCTGCTCCTGGCTCTGCCCCTGGGCCAGCGCGGCGGAAAGGGCCACCGCCATGGTGAGCAGTTCGCCGCTGTTGGCGTTATAGATGGATGACAATAAGACCACCCCCGGATCATCTTATGCGAAATTGAGCCGGAGGGGTGCAGAAATGAGGCGTTTTTATGAAAATCGTAGTGGTTGACGGCCAGGGCGGCCGGCTGGGCCGGCTGCTGGTGGAGGAGGTCAAGGCCCGCCTGCCCCAGGCGCAGGTCTATGCCCTGGGCACGAATACCGTGGCCACCGCCGCCATGCTGAAGGCGGGGGCGGACTTCGGCGCCACCGGGGAGAACCCGGTAGTCCGGAACGTGGCCGATGCCGACGGGGTGCTGGGTCCGGTGGGGATAGTGATAGCCAACGCTATTCTGGGGGAGGTCACCCCGGCGATGGCCGAGGCGGTGGGAAGCTGTCGGGCGAAGAAATTCCTGATTCCCATGAACAGCTGCGGCGTGGTAGTGGCCGGGGTAGGGGAGCTGCCCATGTCTGCCTATGTGTCTCTGGCGGCGGAGGCCCTGGCGGCGGAACTGAAAAAGGATTGACTTTTTCTTCGGGTTTCTGTATGATAATGCTCAGAACAGCGGCGGGCAGTGCTGCCGCTCATATATGCGCCTGTGATGGAATTGGCAGACATGCGAGATTTAGGTTCTCGTGTCGCGAGACGTGTGGGTTCGAGTCCCTTCAGGCGCACCAAACCCAGATAATCCGAACCAAGTCTTCCCTGTGGGAGATGGGTTCGGATTATTTGTTTATTTTAAGAGGTTTGAGGATACCCATTTCAGAAACGGTGTGGTCAAGCGGCCTGAGTCCAAACCAAGGGGGCCGAGGAAACCAAAGAAAATCAAATTGGAGGAAACGATATGAGCAAATTGTTGAGCTGTGAGTTCAATATGGATACCGCCTGCGTGGAACTGCGGTTTTCTGACAGGATCATGATCTCCATCGACTGCATCGCTGTCGAAAATGAAATTGCCGACAACCTATACGAGCGGTCAGAATTGGACTACCTCATTTACAATGCGCCTTTGGAGTATGTTGACCTGATTCTAAATGGTGATCCAGAAAGATATCTGAAAGCTGTTACAGAGTATAAACCGTTTGAGAATTAGACATAGCAAGTGGTGGGGGTCAAAATGATCCCCACCACTTGTTTCTATGTAGAGGGCAACGGTCATGGCCGTTACCCGAAATATTTTAAGTATCGTTGTCTTGTGTCTGAGTCTTCTCCCGCTGCGCTTTCCATTCGGCAAACTCCCTCTGCCACTCTGCGCTGTCGTAGTAGGCGAGGATGTCCGGCAGGATACACCGCGCGATCTTCTCAATTTCGTACTGCGGGATGTTGGTGTGGTTGATGAGCTTCTTTCTTCTCCCCAAAGGCACGCCCCCTTTCTGCTGTAAAATAAAAGTGCAGACACAATCCGCCCCGCAGGGCTTATGGTGTCTGCACTGTATCTTATATAAATTTATTTTAGCATAGGAGGCAGGCGATGTCAAGCCTTTGCGAATGAGAGGGAGTAATTGAGAAAATTCTACTCATTCCGAATTTCGGTAGCAGCTACCGAAAAACTGAGTATCGCCCTATAAACAGGATACAATCTAATCTCCTGCGGTACATATATAGGACGATCTCCTATGAACAATTTGTAAATATCTGATGCAGTCCATTGATTTCTTCTGTCTAATAGAGTAGACTATAATTAAAGTCTAATGGTGTAGACAAGGAGGGCTTAAGGGTGACAATTCCGAAGATCCACGAAAGTGAATATCGCTTTTGCCTGATTATGTGGGAGCATGAGCCAGTTACTGCGGTGGAACTTGTAAAGCTGTGCCAGAAGCAGCTTGGCTGGAAGCGAACCACAACCTATACCGTTATCAAGCGCCTTGGAGAGCGCGGTGTGCTGAAGAATGAGGATGGCACCGTCACTTCTCTCGTATCTAAAGATGAAGCCCAGGCGTGCGAAATTGACGAACTGCTTGAAAAGAAATTTGAAGGTTCCCTGCCTGCTTTTATCGCCGCTTTTACAAAGCACCAAGATATGTCCGAAGATGATCTTAACGAGGTGCAGCGCATGATTGATCGCATCCGGAGAGGAGGAGAACAATGAGCGAACTCTTTTTGAAAATCATCGTCATGAGCATATCAGCAAGTTGGCTCGTCCTGGCTGTACTGATTCTCAGACTCGTTCTGAAGAAAGCCCCTAAGTGGATGAATGTTTTGCTGTGGGGTATCGTAGCAGTCAGACTGATTTGCCCGTTTACGATTGAAAGCCCAGTTTCTATGATTCCCGATTCTGTTGGAAGCGGCAAATTTGTTTCGGAGTGGATGGATGATTACGTTGGCAATGTGGACATTCATCATTCTGACTCTGTGTATTATGACGCAGCAATCGGTGCCGGCAGAGAGCCAATCTCTGATGGCGAGGGCGGCTACTATGTTGTGACAAAGCACGACCAGTTAGGTGAACCGGCTACCATTAAAAACACGGTTGTACCTGTTCTCTCCGTTATGTGGGTTGCCGGCATTACGGTCTTGGCTTTCTATACAGTTATCAGCTTCTGGCGTCTGCGGCGTAAGGTCAACGAAGCGGTCATTTTCAGGGAGAACATCTACCTGAGTGAAAATGTCTGCTCTCCCTTTGTCCTGGGCATCATCAAGCCAAAAATCTATCTGCCATTCAAAATGGACGATCAGAACCTGGAACACATTATAGCGCATGAGAAGGCGCATATTCGCCGCAAAGACCACTGGTGGAAGCCCTTTGGGTTTCTACTGTTGACACTCCATTGGTTTAACCCATTGATGTGGATAGCTTATGTACTGCTGTGCAGGGACATTGAGCTGGCCTGTGATGAAAAGGTCATTAAGGAGCTGGGCAATGAGCAGAGAGCCGATTATACCCAGGCGCTCGTCGCTTGCAGCGTGAACCGGCGAATGATTGCAGCCTGTCCCCTTGCCTTTGGAGAAATTGGCGTAAAAGAAAGGGTGAAAAATGTGCTGAATTACAAAAAACCGGCGTTTTGGATCATTGTTGTAGCCGTTATCGCTTGTGCGGTGGTGACGGTGTGCTTTGCGACGAACCCGAAGCAGGACTCCATCCAAGAGCGGCACACAGTTCAGGCGCGGATTACCGAGATTGAGAACGGCTCCTTCCTGGTTGCACCAGTGGAGGGGGCTTCGGAGCTATTCTCAAGTGATTTGTTCCGTGTTCCCATCACGAATATACCTCCGTCCCCTGAACCGCAGGTGGGAGACATTGTGGAGATTAGCTATGACGGCTCTATTCTGGAGAGTTATCCGGCCCAGTTTGGTACAGTTTATAGCATGAGAGTGGTTTTGCAGGATAATTCGCCGGAAATAGAAGAGCTACGGGTGAAATATCCGGAATACTTTGAACTCGGGACCTTCAAGGGACTGGAGGTTTATGTCTGGCAAATGGCCGAGAATAACTACCGTTTCGGGCTGATGCAGGGAACCAACCGTGAGAAAACGCCGGAAGAGAAAATGGCATTGAAAGGCGCTACAGCGGAGGAAATGGCGCTGATTCTGTCCACCTTCGATATTGAAGACAAAGATATTTTTGTGATCCCATGGCAGAATCCTGTTTCAAGCTATATGGTCACAGAGGACATGGCGAAAGACCCGGAATACATCAACAACATTCGTGCCATGCTGGGGTTGGATGGTACTTCGATGGGTTCCGCCGGAGAGGAAGATACGCCAACCACTGTTGGGCCGGACGCAGCCGATACAACGATCTCCGAAGAACAGGCCGCGATCCGTCAGGCGATTCTGGAGCATAACAAGTCTTCCAACTCACAAGAGTACGATGTAGCCTGTTGCAGTTTTATCACATTGGAAACACTTTCCGGCACACCTTTGGTGGGAAGCAACACCCATAAAATCACCTATTACGGGTGGGTGCTATACAATGAGTACAAGGTCACGGATAACGGGTTGAATACAGTCAGCGGCGGCCATATTCCAGTGGCGCTTTCCTTTGACTTGGACGAGCGTGGTTACACTCTGACTGAATATTGGGAACCCAGAGATGGCAGCTACTATGCGCAGGACATTCGGGAAAAGTTCCCTGCGCACATTGTCGAAGATGCCCTCCACGGTCAAAAGTTCGTCCTTCAGCAGACACAGGAGTGCTATGAGCAGGCGATATCGTCCACCGGGCTGGATACCGACAAGGTGATCGGGTCAATCATTGAGACGATTTGCAGCAGCCCCGCACTGTCCTCAAATCCGGGGGATTATATTGAAGAACACTTCATCGAGTACCGGGAGCTGACATACTATGGCCGGTACACCCTGAAATACTGCTTCACCGAGTTTTTGAAGGGCGGGCAAACTGATCTGCGCGGGCATATTATGAGAGCCGCCATTGATGACATAGCGCCGGAAGCTCAACTCAATTTTGATGCGAAAACCGGACAGGAGTATTTCGATGCATGGAAGGACGCTGCAATATCCGTTGGGGAGCAGCACGATATGGAATGGATTGAAACGCATCAACCGGCTATCTATCTTCTCCTGCAAATGATAGACGAATAAACACTAAGAAAACCGTTGCAACTGTGCAAGCTGGGCATCTGTATACACAAATGCAAAAAACGGGAGATTTCCGCCTGAGCGGAAACCTCCCGTTTTGCTTGTTGATGGCTCTCGCCCCCAAACCCCTTTTTCAAAAATTTCATTTTTGGCTACTCGCCGTTCCGGCGCTTTCTGAGATTTCCCCCTATCGTGATTTTTGGAAAATTGCAAAAATCATCAAGTGGACAAATTTGAAAAATTCATTTTCAGAATACCTATATCATGTTAATTTCGGATTGACTTTGAAGCCCTGATTTGCTATACTGTCCATAGTGATTGGAGGTGCTGCAAATGAAAATCGTCGGAGAACGATTGAAAGCCTTGCGGGAAAGCGTGGGGCTTTCTCAAATGCGGATAGCCAAGACTTTCGGTGCGGGGCAGTCGAGCATCTATCGCTATGAGAGCGGAGAAGCCGGTGTTCCGGCTGAGCTGCTTGTAAAATACGCAGACTACTTTGATGTGTCTATGGACTATATTTTCGGGCGCACCGATGACCCGCATGGGATGTACTGTGAGGCCAAGCCGAAAGTAGAACAGAGTTATCCTGAGATGGACAAGTTTATCGAGATGTGCTTTGACCCATCCTCGCCCATGAGTGCAAGGCTGAAAGAAACGCTGCGGCAAATGCTGAAGGAGGACACAAGATGAAAGCAGTGATCTACGCCCGCTATTCCTCCGACAATCAGCGTGAAGAATCTATCGAAGGCCAAATCCGCGAGTGCACTGCCTTTGCCGAGAAGAACGGCATTACCATTCTGCGGCACTATATCGACCGGGCTGTTTCTGCAAAGACCGACAATCGGCCTGAATTCCAGAACATGATAAAGGACAGCGGCAAGCGGCTCTTTGACATGGTGATTGTCTGGAAGCTGGACAGGTTCGCCCGCAACCGCTATGACAGTGCCAGATATAAAGCGGGCCTGAAAAAGAATGGCGTCAAGGTGGTATCCGCTACCGAAATTATCTCCGAGGGCGCGGAGGGCATCATTCTGGAATCTGTTTTGGAGGGCTACGCCGAATACTACTCTGCTGATTTGTCCGAGAAAGTTATCCGAGGTATGACCGACAACGCGCTGAAATGCAAATTCAACGGCGGCACAAAGCCTGTAGGTTATGTCATAGATGAGGAGCAGCATTTTCAACTTGACCCGCTGACGGCCCCCTTTGTTTTGGAAACTTTCAAGAGATATGACGGGGGCGCGACCATGACGGAAATCCGAGATTGGCTCAATGACCAAGGGGTAAAATATACACGAGGTCAGCCCATGAGCTACAACAGCGTGGAGCATCTTTTGAAAAACAGGCGGTACATCGGCGAGTTCAGATACAGGGAAACGGTAGTCCCTGACGGCATCCCCGCCATCGTTCCACAAGACCTGTTTGACAGGGTGCAGGAAAAGCTGGACAAGAACAAAAAGGCCCCGGCCCGCCACAAGGCCGAGGACGATTACCTATTGACCACCAAGCTGTTCTGCGGATACTGTGGGGCCTATCTCTGCGGCGAGAGCGGCACCAGCCGGACTGGGGTTGTCCATCACTATTACAAGTGCGTGTCGGTCAAAAAGAAGCGCACCGACTGCCACAAGAAGTCCGTCCGAAAGGAATGGATAGAGGATTTGGTGGTCAATGAAACCATGAAGATGGTGATGGACGATAAGGCGATAGAGGCAATTGTATCCATGCTGATGGCCTTGCAGGAACAGGATAATGTCAACTTGCCTTTGTATGAAAAGCAGCTTGTGGAGGCCGACAACGCCATTCAGAATCTGCTCAACGCTATCCAGCAGGGTATCCTCACCAAGTCCACCAAGGGACGGTTGGAGGAATTGGAGGCCGTCAAGGAGGAACTGGAAACCCGTATTGCCTGTGAGAAGCTGGCGAAGCCCAAGGTCAGCGCCGAGTTTATGACCTTCTGGCTCCACCGTTTCCGCAAGCTGGATGTGCGGCAGAAAGCCCATAGGAAGATGTTGATTGACACCTTTATCAACGCCATATTCCTCTATGATGATAAGATGGTGATTACTTTCAATTACAAAGAGGGGACAAGCACCATTACATTTGATGACCTGAAAGCGGCGCTGAATAGCAAAAATACCGGTTCGGATTTGTATTGCTTAACTGCACCACACCGTCGGAGTAAGCTTCATATCGCTTGCTCCGACTTTTTTATATATTAGATTGTCGGCTGACAATTCTGCTTCTACCTGCTAAGGAGTTTGATTTTTCAATGTTGACAGGGTCGCTGCTGATTACAGGAATATCAAGTTGAACACATTTCGATTGCTCAGTACAGTATATCTTGCGTTTGTGCAAGCCGCCATTTCGTGGGAGCGGCGGTTACAGGCGTATCCTGATATAGTGGTTGTTCGGTGGGGCTTCCTCCGTAGTACGCACGTTGTCGCCAAAGCGTTTCTTTAATTCATCTTTGTGGCCTTGGTTGGGACGGTTTTCACCCGGCCTGTTTGTACAGCAAAGGATAGCAAGCCTTCCGTTTATGGGCGTTTTGCCATCGGTGATCTTTCTGTAGTCTGTACGCTCGGAACCGTGGTGCGGCGCAATCAAGTAATCTATCGGGGTATCCGCAAATCCCAAATGATGATTTGCCAAACGCGCCCTGTTAAACGACGCATAATTTACATCCCCCATCATCAGCACGCGTACCCCTGTGATTCGATCCGTATATTCGATCACGATATCTTCTCTTGACAAAGGGAAACAGAAAACTAATAACATAATAGGCTGTCAACCTTACACAAAGCACCGCTTCCAACAAAATCGGAGCGGTGTTTTTGTATGTGTTCTGGACATCGTGACCAGAAGCGCCCCCGCCCGTTTTCACCGTTCCGTCCACGGAGTCTCTGCCGGATTTATCCCCCGTCGCCGCGCCACCCATAGCACAGCCGGGGCTGCCTGTCAAGGGCA